>Ga0209589_1012099_pt1 | contig 11836 bp, 9 predicted proteins | sample CowpeawhiteBW_FD_187525 | JGI IMG/M metagenome (GOLD analysis project Ga0209589, IMG submission 187525) | Root nodule microbial communities of legume samples collected from California USA - Cow pea white BW (SPAdes) (version 2) | ecosystem: Host-associated > Plants > Roots > Nodule | place: USA...
TTGCTTTAACGAAGGATCAAGAGTACCCTTGAGAACCACACATAATTGAGCATCAATGGTTTCCCAACGGTCGTTCTCAGCAGGAGTGAGAGTAGGTGCTTTCGGGGCAAGATGATCAAGATACCTCTGACTCTTAAGCCATAATCGGATGTCTGATGACCATGTGGCATAATTATGGCCAGTTAACTTGTCAATGGATAAGTGTACATTAACATAGTGTAGATGGACGGGTCAGACACACCAGGAGAGTTTTCAGAATGGGAAAAGGCAACGGAAGATGCCATGGAGGAGGCACAACTTCAAGGTTGCCTGTCAAAATTGGCACTCCGGCAATGGAGGTCCGACGGCAGTGGTCTGGCGAAGGTCCGGCGAAGTTCCGACGAAGGTCCGGCGAAGTTCCGGCGAAGGTCCGACGGCGGCGACGGCGGTCCGGCGGAGGTCTGGCAGAGGCGGTGGCTCCAGTGGCGACGCAGAGGCAACGACGACGAAAAGAAAAGATACCTTAAGCTCTGATACCGTGTTGAGAATAAAGAAAATAGGGATTGAGATTAATCTCCCTTGTATATAAACCACACATAGGGTAATCTATTTATAATAGAGAGAGATACAAGTAAAAAGAGTAACTGAAAATAAAAAAATTAAATAGAAGATATTGTTTGATATTGTGGTTATCAATATCTAACAATATCTTAATAATATCAAACAATATCTAACAGCAACAATTAGGCCCTTGTCAAGATTATCTTTGATGAAGTACTAGTCAATTTCAATATGTTTCGTCCTATCATCTTGAGTTGGATTAATGGCAATGCTCATGGCTGACTTGATATCACAATACAATTGCATAGGGATATCAACCTTTATTGTAAGGTTATCAAGTATGATCTTCATTCAACAAGGGCTTGAAATTCATTTTCTACACTAGAATGAGATACAATACCCAGAGGTAGATTGTTTGTCAATAACAAACTGCAGAGTGTCTTTTTTTCCTAAAGAGGATTCCCTTTCCTAGTATTCATTTCAAGTACCGAAGAATTCTGTTAATTGCTTTCATGTGTCTTTCTCTATGATCATGCATGAACTGGCTCACCATAGTAATTGCACAAATACTGTCTAGTTTCGTGTGATAAATAAATAAGTTTTCCCACCAATTTCTAATGTCTTTTTTTTTCCTACAGAAGTAATAATTGCATAAAGTGTCTTGTCTCGTGTGTGATAAATAAATAAGTTTTCCTACCAATTAATAATATTTTCTTTTTCTACAGGAGAATTCTCTCCAGTTCCAATTATGTTCAATAGGAACTCTTGATGGATTACGTTCTAACCTTTTTGTTTGGGAGATGAAAATCTCCTTTTTGATTACGGAACCTTTATTTCAAGGAAATATTTTAATTTTCCCAAGTCTTTCATTCAAATTGGGCCGCTAGTTTTCCTTCAATATTTATGTCATCCACATAGTATAACTTTACCTGTATTGGAGTACTTTATGAATAAAGTATAATTCCTTGACTTTACTTTCGTCCTAGTGAAACCGTTGCTTTAGTAAATCTCCTAATCCATGCTCTTGGAGATTGTTTAAGATCATATAAGGCCTCCATTAGGATGCATACTTAATCCTTCCACTATGAGTGTCAAATCTAAGAGGAATCTTCATTTGCACTTCTTAAAGTTCCATGAAGAAAGACATTCTTTACATCCAACTAGTGTAAGTCCCATCCAAAATGAGCCGTTAGAGTAAGACCAACATGACATAATCTATCTTTGCTACAAGCAAAAAAGTCTCCTCATAGTTAACTCTGTGAGTTTGAGTATATCCCTTTGCATCTAATCTAGCAAACACTTATCTATTGACTTTGCCTTATGTTTCACAGTAAATATCCATCTGCATTCTAAGATTTTTATCTCTTAATTTGTCAACAATCTCCTATGTTGAGTTTTTTTCTAATGCATCCATCTTCTCTCATGGCTTGAATCCAATGTTCACTTCTCATGGCTTTTTGAACTTGGGTGTAGGAATCTCTATAGCATCAATGGCAACAATAAAGCTTTAGTGTAGGCATATTGAGAAATAGGATATTTAACACATGATATTTTCCCTTTCTCAATACAGTGGGTAAATTTTCAGTAACATTTATCTCCTCAATGTTGCCTTTAGGGCTCCTCACTTCTGAGCCACAACTCTAACTCCAAAGTTAAAGTAGGTTTTCTATGATATTTTTTACCAAAAAATTCGTCTTCTTCCTCACTGATATTTGGTTTGATCCAATTTGTGGTGACTTCATCAGTTGGATCTTGAGCATCGTACAATGATAAATATGGTAATCACGAGAAGGAAACCTTCCCCGCATCAAATGCTTTATCCCCTTGAAGTGTAGGGCTGATAAAAAAGGATTTTGTTTCATGAAAGGTAACATCCATGGTGATAAAGACACGTTGACTGCCAGGATGGTAACATATGTATTATTTCTTATTAGAAAGATAAGTGATAAATATATGTTTAAGAGCTCTAAGATCTAATGTATTGTGATTAAGATTATGAAAGTAAACAAAATAAGAACATCAAAAGACTTGATAAGGTAGGTCTAACACTAGTGGAGAAGAGGGAAATAAAGATAAAGAAGACTCAGTAGGATTAACATTACATAAGATACAATTGGGTAACTTGTTGATGAGGTATGTGATAGTTAACACAACTTCTTCCCAATGGGTTTTGGGAATAGACTTCTAAAAAAGCGTGGCTCTAGCTACTTCTAGAAGATGACAATTCTTCCTTTATACAATTTTTTTTGGTTGTGGAGTGTTAACACATGTTAGTTCATAAACAATACCATTATGAGGCAAAAATTTGGAGAATTTATGATTCACATTTCAGTACCACTACCAGACCTAATCCTATTAATGTTCATTCCGAACTGATTTTTGACAAGACAGAAAAAAATTAATAAAGATTTGAAAGATCTTAATAGATTCTAAACTTAGTAACTTTGATCCAAACTTGAACCATGTAGAAAATAATTACTTATTTTAATGATAACAATCACACCAATTAAACTCTTCATTTCTATTTGTAATAATGATCAAATCCTTTAAAATAAAGAAATAAGATTATGCTAAAATGAATTGGAAGATTTTGGAGATATTTTTTTCTAATTACTATAGAGATATTGAGAATATTTTTATCCCGATAGTATGTTGTTTACAACAGGTTGGAAATTGTATTTATTTGTCTGGATTCGTCCTATTGAAAGTTGTATCCTTCAACGTGGTTCAATATATATAGGACTTTTCCATAGTTGGTCACTTTGTATTCTGAACCTATATCAGAATAGATAAATCTGGTTCTTTTTGTCCGTATCTTCCCTAACTTCTCTCCCATTTAATGACTTTAATTCCAGAGACCAAGTGCTAAAGAGCTTCTTAGACATCGTTTCATTCGGAACGCCAGGAAGAGTCCTAAGCTATTGGAGAGAATAAGGTATTAATTATTACTTGCAACTCTGCTATTTTGTGTTCTTTGCTCTACTTTTTTTCCCTTCTGTCTATGTAGTTTTTCTCCACATTTCTTCTTTTTCCTTTTTGTTTGGTCATTATTAGTTTGTTTTATTTGAATTCAAAACATGTGATGTTTGGACTGACTATTGAAACCCTTTTGCTGATACTCTTTGAACACTTTGCATGACCAGAAAATAAGCTAAATCAAATTATTTCCCAGCTTGTGATTGTCACGATGCTTTGTTATTTCATGACAGGGAGCGTCCAAAGTTTCAAATAAAGGAAGATGAGGCAACACCCAGAAATGCCCCAAGGGGGGTGGGCGAGGCATATGATACTGTTAAGGTTGCGAAAGATTTAAGGGTTGATGAGACTAATCAGCCTAGGTAGGTTACAATTGTTTAGTTACTGCTTTTTGTTTTACACGGTGGATTCTCTAATGGACATTGTATTAATTAGTTGGTTCTAGGGGTTAGTTAGATGCAGATTTGTTATTATTGTAAATTGAGAATTGGCTCTTTTAGAAAGGAGAAATCCTTTGTGAAGGGGAAACCCTTGGAGGAGAAATTTCCCTCCTATTTCTTGTTCTTTTCATACTATTTAATATATTTTTTTTCTCTTTTCAATTCTTGATTCCTAACTCTCTGCCTAACATGCAGTGGCCAAGGTAAAAGCCTGAAAAGTTCTGGGTGGGACTTCAGCATTAGTGGATCTCAGGGTACTGGAACCTTTCGTAGTGTGTCACGACCACCTCAATTTAGAGACAAGAAAACTGAAGTTTCAAATCATCAGCTTACCCAAAAAAAAAGTCCAGAGAGTGGCTATCAGGGGGGATCTGGCAATAAAAGTGAGTTGCTAGAGGCTTCTTTTGGAAAAGATTCAGGAGTTCCCTACCATGATGAACATCTGGATAATCATCTTGAAGATGTAATTGACTCTCACTATGTTGGTCTTCCCTTTTCAAATTAAATGATATATCTCCACAAAAGGAATGTGAGAGCCTTTTGATTTGTTTCAAAAACTTTTAAAAATATGATAAATGCTTAGCTGTGAGTTGTAACCGCTGCAGTTTTAGATATTTTTAGCCGAAGCTGATAAAAATTTCTTTCTCCAATTTGCTTCACTTATAGCAGACATATAAACAACAATTAAAGTGTTTACAGCAGTATAATGATTTAAAGAGTCTTAACAGTACATAAAGAATTGCATTAACCATCAAGTATCGCAAAAATCCCATGAACTAGATTGAACTTCCTTATATACTTGAACATATTTTGATATATTGAACTTGCCGTTTAGCAGGATGAATTGTTTGGGAATGGATTAGGAACTGTTGTTGTTCGGTCTCCAAAAGGACCACAGTCATCACTGTTTCGTGACCAAAGTTCCCGCGTATGTTTTTAACTGATATTTTTTAATTTACAAATGGTAGTTATTGTTTCTCTTAAATGCATTCACTTATTGAAAAATTTATTGTCACAGTCTAGCAGCAGCTATGCTTCTTTTGAAGACGTTTCTACAAGCGGAACTGTTGTTTTGCGTAATCAGCACGATGATTCTGATTCTCCACAGACACCAAGGTCCCGACTTGGACTTAATAGCAGAAATTCAAATGCCTCATTTGAAGATAGTGCTACAAATCTTGCTGAGGTTCTATTATTTTTTTTTATCTAAGCTTTGAATTTGACTTGAATGTTAATTGTGGCAAGACAATATGTTTTTTTTTTCCTTTGCTAGTGTATCTTTTAGGAAACGGTATTGTATTTAGTACTAGTTTACATATTTTATACGTTACCCATGTACATTTTAGATACATTTTAGCTCTATTAATTTCTTAAACCCCATTTAAAGTAATTTTGTTTAATTATTTGTTTGTTGGAAGTTTTACATCTACTAGCGATAAAGAGATAAAACAATTTCATAATATATAAATGAGTACAAATTTTATCTAAGGGTTGAGTTAAACTTAAAGTCTACTTCTTAACAGTTTTATGTGTTGATTTATAATTTTACTACTTGAATGCTTGACATATTTGTGATTACTGTGGAAGTAATTATATTACTTGGTCCTATCGTAATATCTTATCTTTACAATATTTTTCTTTCTAGGCAAAGGCTGCTATCCAAGGTGGATTGAAGAAAATGAATGTCCGGGATAGATTTGCACTGGGAAAACTCAACAATGATGTACAAGAAAGCAGGAGAGATCAAATGTCAACCAGCTCTGATTCTTCCAGGTACTTCCATTTGCCGTATTGCTGGTGTTTTGTAAATATTGCTTATATGAAAACAGTGATTTTTTATTTTTCAAGAAATATTTTTTTTCAGACCATCTCGTGAATACATTGATGCACAAAAGGGGATTTCAAGATCACAGAATGATATTGATGATGAAGAAAGTGCCAAAATAATCTCATCATCTGCGCCGTTATCTGTTTTGCTTATTCCATCATTAAAAGAGGTGAATGCACGCATGGTTATGACTTTCTCCTGTTTGAATTTAGTTTGTTATGCCACATGAATCTGCTTGCACAATGCTGATTGAAGTTGGAAAAGATACAAGGTTTCTCAATTAGAATTGTATTTGATATTCTTCACTTTTGTTACATACCTTGTAAATACTGAGTCATTAATTTCTGTGGAAATGAAGCAAGATTATATAATGTGCCATTGACTTTGTTAAAAAGATGATAATGATTACTATTCCAACAATTTTGTACTCTTATAGACAGTAGTGCATTCAGAAAAGAGAAGGAAAGTAAAAATGAAAAAGCAATTAAATAGCCAGCAACATCTCTGGCTTTGACCATAATGAAATTATCTTTAGCAACTTAATTATACCTAGAATAGATTTGATTAGTTCTTATGAATTTTGTTATAGGATTTTTGTGTTCTTGTAGGCCATTGCTGAGGATCCAGAAGGGCCAATTGTGCAAATTGTTATCAATGCTCTTTTGAACATGGAGAGGACAAAGCCCCAATCCTGTGATGCTCTTGTCAAAAACTTGCTTCAACGGTTGGCAAGGTTTGCATTCTACTACATTCATCATTGAGCATGCTAAAGGAAAATTAAATTTCTCTATTATCAATCATAATTCATGATAACCCTAGAAGAACAATTTGTGCAGTTCAAAGGAATTATCATTGAAGGACCTGCAAGAACTGGCTGGCCGATTACTCAGCAAGACTAAGTCAGCTGAAGAAGCCCGAAATGCAGAGACAGATCTCAAGAAGAAACAGAACAAGGAAGTTCATTCAAATAGCAATTTGAGTCCCCTCGCAAGATTTCTTCTCTCAAGGTTTGTGGAAGCTATCATTTACACTGATTTATTGATTAATAAAAATGGATTTTTTATATAATAGTTATTTATTAGAAGAAACAATAGATATACATGAGACTGACAAAAGACTCCTCTTGGTTAAATTAATATTTATTGGCTTAAATATGTTGGTAGTTCTTGAAATATGGTCATATTTTGTTTTTGGTCCTTGTTATTTTATTTTGACTCCTCTAAAGTATTCATTTTGTTATCCTTGTATATATTATTTGCTTTTAGAGTCAAATATTTTCAAAGGGACTAATTCAATATTAAATAGTATTATAGCAGCATGTATATTTTAGGGACTAAATGTATTTAAGTCATATTTCTTTTGTTATGTCCCTTGTACTTGCTTTTGGGACTAATAGTTGCCTTTTTCTTCCTGCACCCTCATAATTTTTAAAATGATCATTTTATCCTTTGTAAAGGTCACCTCCGAATTATCTATTTTGGAAATCATTCAGAAAAAGTTTTCAAAAATTTTTTGGAACATGATTTCTGGAGCAAGCTTTCCACTGTATCATTAAAAATATTTTATTAATATAAACTTTTAATGAAAATACTAATTTAATTATTGGATATACCGATGTTTATCTAATTTGTTGGGTACTAGATACTTCTTGGTGTGGATACCTTCGTAAAAATAATCAGTGTATGGGTGTTTGTTTAGGAAATTTGTTAAGTATTTACTGCAACTTTTATCAGCAATATACGTGGATATAAATATTTTTGTCATATTAAATGTGTTTGTAAATAATATGGTTTTTCTTTTACAGATGGCAAGGCCAAGCTTCACGGGATCTAAATTCATCTTGAACAGAGTTAGAAGTTAATTTTTGTGTGAAGCTTTTCTTTCTACGTTATTCTGATTAAATGTACATATGTCGTTATCATTATATAATTTTGGTGTTGTTTCTTCATAAAAATTTTCTCACAGTAATAGTGACACGTTGTATAACTAAGGGTGTGTTCCTAGTTACGACAAAATTGTAACATCATACAATGTTTCTATTTACTAACTGTTGTATCTTTGCATTTTGAGAGACTGATCCAACGTATGACCATCTACTTCTGAATTGTTTATATTTGGTGTTTTTTCTTTAACCTGTTCTTCATTTATCATTTTTAGCCTGTATTTTGGCAATGGGTAGTGAAATGAGACATAGTCCACTCATAATGTCTCATGATTTAGGGTTTTGGCAATAGGCTAAAGTTGTGGTTTAGGGTTTTGAGAGACCGAGTATAATAGTTGATGGGAAGACTAAAAACAATGACACTGAGATTTGAAAACTTTATAAACATTATTTAAGTACAAGTGGTTGTCCAATATTATATGATTATTTAATCAAGTTTATAATATATTTAACCATTTCTTTAACTAATTTAATTCAGTAGTTTCTTGTTAAATTTGTATATGAATTAACAAAGTCTTGTTCTTGTAACTTTTAATTATTAAAAACCATTCAAACAACAAAGAATTGAAAATTTTATGAACATTGTTATTGAAGTTGAAGTTGTTTAAAGTTATATTATCATTCACCAAGCTTATGACATTATGAGTGTTTGTGGCTAAATGTATATGTATGCCTTAATAAATTCTTGTTCTAGAAAATTTCAATTGAAAATCATTCAAGAAAGTTAATATTAAATTCTTTAAAATAAGGACTTCTAAAAATACTAAATTTGAAATTTGAGAGGATTGATTTATGATAATTTATTAATATGTTGATTTTTCTAAGCATATAAAGTTCAAAGCTTAAAATGCTTTTCATGAAAGAAGTTATAATGAACAATATAAGTGGTTTTTATCCATTTATTTATCTAGTTTCTTTTTCGTTTTTTTATAGTAGGTATTATTTACCTATGTATGCAATGTAATTTTGTCATGAATTTGGTGTGGTCTTCATGTTTTTTTTTTTTTAATATTTAATAAAATTTTCATAATGACAGTGATATTTAGCATGAACTTATTTGGAATAAAATCTTAGTGATATCTAGTATGAGCTTATTTGGAATAAAATCTTATTCTTGAAACTCTCCATCATTGAAAACCATTCACGCAATAGGAAACTGAAAACTTAATAAACATTGTTATTAAAGTTCAAGTGGTTTGCCAATATTATATGATCATTTAATCAAGTTTATAAACATATTTAACCATATTTTTAAACTAATTTAGCCCAACAATTTTTGGCCAAATCTATCCATGGATTAAAAAAGTCTTGTTCCTAAAACTCTCAATAATTGAAAATTATTCAAGTCACAAGAAACTAATTAGAAACATTTATATTGAAGTCAAAGTGGTTATCCAAGGTTATATTATCATTTAGTCAAGTTTATAACATATTTTAACCATTTTTTCTTAACTAATTTAGCCCATGTGTTTCTATTTAACCACCATTAAGAATTTATTGTGACAATTTTGTAGTTGTTTACTTTTATATAGGGGTGGGCAAAAAATCTAATTTTCTTGATCCAATCCACTTTTGCTCCAATCCAATCCATTTATAATCCATTTTTTAAAAAATTCTATCCATTTAAAATCCATTTAATGGATATGGATTTCAATCTAATCTATATTTTATATAGTTTATGGATTGGATATCCATTTTATAAATCAAGATTTTTAAATGTGGATAATCCAAAAAATCCAATCCAAATTTTCAATTTAAATTTTTAGTTGGGTTAGACTAAAGATTAAGATGGACTATGCTAAATTCAGACTTGGACGGGCCTTGCTCGACAACCTATACAGATCGGGCAGGCCCGACGACCATAAGAGGTTGGGCGGGCCTAAAGAAATGAACGGGCTAGGCGGGCTCGACAAAGCGAACGAGTCGATCGAGCCCAACGATCCGGAAAATTCGAGTGAGCCCAATGATCCGAACGGGGCAGGCGGGCCCAATGACCTGATGAGCCAGGTGGGCCCGAAGACCCGAATGAGCCAAGCGGGTTTGAAGATCCGAACGGGCCAAGCGGGCCTGATGACTCGAATGGGTCAAGTGGGCTTGAAGAACCGAACGGGTCAGGCAGGCCCAAAGACCCGGATGGGCCCGAATGGGGTGGACGACCTGGACGGGCCCGGCGACCCGGACGGGTCTGACGACCTACACGGGCCTTACGACCCAAATGGGCACGATGACATGAACGAGCGCGTCGACCCGGTCGGGGATTGCGACCTGGATAGGCTCTACGACCCAAACGAGCTCGACGTCCTAGATGGGCCCTACGACCCGGACGGGCCCCACGATCCGAACATGCTCGACGACCCAGATGGGTCCGATGACCCAGACGGGCCTGACGAACTTGACGTACCTGGACGGGCCCCACGACTCAAACGTGCCCGACTACCCGATTGGGCCCGACTGTTTGGACGGGTCCGTTCGGGTCGTCTGGCCCGTCTGACTCGTTTGGCTTGTCCAGGTCGTCGGGCCCATTTGGGTCGTCCGGCCCGTTCGCGTCGTCTAGCCTGTTCGTGTTGTCGGGCCTGTCCGGGTTGTCGGGCCCATCCGGGTCATCCGGGCCTTAATGACACAAGTTTTAAAAAATTCAACTTAAATTTCTTTTATAAAAAAGGGATTATGGATTTTGAACTTGATCCAAATATTTGGATTGGATTTAAATCTTGATCCAAATATTTGGATCTGAATTTTAAAAAAATCCAAACTACTTTTGCTAAAAAAATAGATTGGGTCAAAAATCTAATCCAATTATTTGGATCTAAAATGGATGTGGATTGGATCATTAAAAATCCAATCCATGCCCACCCCTACTTTTATAAGAATGATAAGTAGTCGAAAGTCGAAAGGTGCGAAACATATAGATTTTAAGTACTTATCTATTAAATAAGAAGTGCAAAAACATAAAGTGTTAAATTGAGCATATTGGTACAAATTTAATAATAGCGGATTCATTAACTAAAGGTTTGTCATCCAAAACATTTGTTGGTCGTCTTGAAAGGATGAGTTTCTTAATAAGTCCTTGTTATAAATGTAATCTGGTATATATACATATACATAATAATGCTCTCTTTGTTTAACATTTGGAATTCAATTAGAGTTACATTTTTGTTCATTTATTTGTCATTTACAATAATATTGTTTTGTTTATATGGAATGTCAGAATGTATCTTTGAAAAAAAAATAAAGATACATATTATGGTTTAATTAAAGTAAAATTGAGTTAGATGATTTGTGATACATGAAAGGAACTATGTTGTTGAACAACTTGCAACCACCATGATCCATGTAACGTCCCATTTAATTTATAAACACAATTAAAGGAAACGTCACACATAAGATAGTAAAATCACGCAGTCCTGGGGTTCCCAACATCACCCCTACAAAACTAGGCACACCACGATGCCAACAAAAGTAGGATAACAGTTTAACTAAGAGTTTACAATCCAAAGACAACGAATACAGGGGCCATAGCCCTAAAGAAGACATCAAGAAGAGAAGTGTAAGATTCAGTCCAGACGGCTAAGCGGTGGAATCGCCATTCCCTTGTTGACCACGAGAACCTCGCCCATCTGCTCCCATCAACCAAGTCGATGATCATCGCAAGAAAGAACAGCCATATACAACACAACCATGCAACGAAACGGGTAAGCTAGAGCCAACAACATACGCATCATACAGTCAAAAGTGTCTTCATCATCTCACATCCAAATAATCAACCACACATGTTATGACTCTCAATCAATACACTACGACTCGACTCGACTCATCCGGATACGTATAACTTGGTCGGATTCAGTGGATGCTTGCACTTGTGGTGGATACCTCTGCTCGACCCTGAGCTGCTCGATCCTGAGCTATGTAATACAAGTGTTACGATGAATCAAATCTCCCTCACCACAAGGTTAGCCGTTAGTGAATTTCAGGCCTCCTGCTACCCTCACCACAGGAGTCAGTCTGCTCTAGGTGAGACTAACTGGCTCCTCAGAGTGTCAGGATGCAACCTTACCTTGAATCCTTACCTAGTTATACAGATGGGGCACCACCATGGACACCCACTAACAG
>Ga0209589_1012100_pt1 | contig 11836 bp, 14 predicted proteins | sample CowpeawhiteBW_FD_187525 | JGI IMG/M metagenome (GOLD analysis project Ga0209589, IMG submission 187525) | Root nodule microbial communities of legume samples collected from California USA - Cow pea white BW (SPAdes) (version 2) | ecosystem: Host-associated > Plants > Roots > Nodule | place: USA...
TTTTTTTTTTTTTATTTTTTTTTTTTTTTACGATTTATATATTGAACTTTGCTCCGAGTGTGTTAGCTCGGTCGCTGGTAACAGTGGTTCTCTTCTTCTTTTGTTTTATTTATTTATATTTGTTTGTTTATTTATTTATTTTTCACTTCTCTTCTCTCTCTATTTCTATGTCTCACTCTTCTTTCTATTTGTTTTATTTAGGTTTGATTATTTTGGGATTCCAATGATAATAAATTTTCTTGTGATTTTAGGAAATTTGTCTTTTTTGTAATGTTTTGAGATTGAATATTTTATTTTGATGGGAGATATATTTTATTTTTCTTGGTGATTTATAGGATTTACTTTTTGGTGATTTGGAGAGAGAATAAAATAGGTATCACATATTACTGTAGAATCAGAATTTGAGTTAAAATATAAGATTTGATTTGTGATTAATTGAGGTCATTTAATTATAATACTATTTTCATTTTTTAAAAGATTGTGATAAATTTTGTAAGAATTAAAATATTTAATGATATAAAATATATGATTATATAACAAAAAATATAATTAATTGCAAGCAGACTACACTTTTTTTTTTTTAATTTTCCAAAATATATTTTGAGTGCGTAAATTATATATGCACATTTAACAGTTAACAGAATAAGTCTCTTCAATTTTCTCTACAATAGTATTATGTCTTCACAATCATATTTTGCCCACATTTGTATAATTTTATATTTCTTATTGAAAGTTTGTATTTATAATATATAATTACGAGAAAATTTTGTGTAAATTTGAGAGACAATATTACTGTTATTATTTTACTATATTTACAATTGCGCCTAATTCTCTGTAAGTTTTATCAATCTAATTTTTCTTTTTTGCAGATAAACAAGGACTGAAATTGTTATTATTTTCATCTCAAACAAGATTTGATTAGATAATTGAATTTTAGTTTGAATCTGATTCAAAATAATTGGAACGAAACCGAATTAACTTAATTTCATAGTGCAATACGTTCATTTTACTATTATATATAATTAAACCTTATAAAAAAGATTATAAAACTTAAATAAAGTTATATTTTACAAACAGATATTTTAAAATTAAAAATTCACTAGAAATAAATTACCATAAAATATTTTCATTAATACAAAATAGTTCAACAAACCTATAAATTTTAGAAAATATTAAAACAAAGCAGGTTAGACGGTAAAAAACACCATCCCGAAATCATCATAACAAGTACATAAAATCTATTATCAAATTAAATTATCTAAAAACCTAGAAAACCTATTAAACTATATTTTTAACAGAGAAAATTCATATAAAATTTGTACTAATAAAATGTATATGAATTCTTTAAAGCATTTAGTTGTTTTCAGGCTTATTAAATACCATTATTTGTCCCTGTGTATCTTGTGACAATTTTGAAAATTTGAAATTGTTAAAATCTGATTTGCTAGGTAAAAAAAAATTAAACAATTTTTATCTAATGTCTATTGAAAATAATTTTTAAAATATATGATTATGAAATAATTATCGATTATTTTGTAGAAGTAAAATAAGGTAAGAACAATATTATTTTAATGGTTAAAAGTATATTATTTTTAAAGATTACACGATAAGCTAATAATGAGTTAGGAATCTAAATAACTGATAGAAACATTCGTTCTAAAAATAATGAGTTTTAGTTTTGCGCTTTAAAAAAATCATAATGTGTATTGTTTTGCATGTGACAAAGTGAATTTATACACGACAATATAATGTAAGTTATACATATTGTTTGTTAGAAAAATATTTTACATGATTTTCATAAAGTACTAGAATTAAATACTTTATAATTTTGTTAAAGATAAAACAATTTTTTATAATAGTTTAAGGAAGAAATTATATATTCATTAAAATTGTAAAGTAGAGGTAGTATCATTTAGAGTTATCAAATGGGTTACTCGACCTGGTCCAACCCGATCTACTACGGATTTGTTATTTAGTGAGTTAACTCAATTCGGCTCATTTATTAGCAAGTTAAAAAAATTTAAACCCGATTTGACTCACCACGGGTTGGTGGGTTAAATGGGTTGACTCACTAACTCACTTAATTAAAAAAAAATACAATTTTTTTTCTTCCATCCAAAAAAACTAAATTATAATTGTAATTAAAATCTAAACAAACTTCAATACAATCCAAAATAATGTCCAACCTCAAATACAAACCAAAATCACAAAATATTAGGTTTGCATTAGCCAACCCAATATATTGACAAAAAAAAAATCAGACTAACCAAACCGAAATACAAAAAAATTGTGTGACCATTTATCTACGGGTGGGTTGGTGAGACTCACCATGGGTTCAATCCAAGGTGAGTCAGGTCAAAAATTAACCTGTATTGAAATTTGTAAAAAAATTTCAACCCAACTCGACTCAAATCCGTGGTGGGTTAGGTTGGCCATGGATTCTGACCCACTTTGACAACTCTTGTATCATTGTTATAAGTGAGTTTAACTCGAGTCTTATTATTGTTGAATATTTAAGTTAATTCCCTCAAATGATCTATTAGTATGTGTAAACTCATACAAAATTACTATATCACTTTCTAAAGAAACTCTTAAAATAGTGAAAGTGCATTTTTTTTTGTAATATACCATCTTTTGACATCCCATTTAAATAGAATAAATATATTAAACAAAACATCACGTAAATATAATAAAAAAATAGAGCATAAGACAAAGAGTATAAAAGGATTCACTATTACAATCATCCACAAATATACAAGCAAAGAAAACTAAGGCACACCACGATGTCATGAACAGAACTTAAGAGCACCAATTTAAATTAGTAATTTTCTCACAGAGCAAATAAGTACAAAGGCAACAATGCCCCAAAAGATGCTCGCTCCCTAGAGCATGATCCAACCCATGCATACTATATTGCAGTATTCCCATCATTCTAATGACCACTAGGGATTTCCATATCTGCTCACACCAAATAATTGGCGATCATTGCAAAAAGGAGAAAGTCATACAGAAAACACAATATAGAAAAAAAAAGGGTAAGCTAGAGATAAAAGGTATTTTAATCATGATATAGCAAGCAAATAATTAGAATAGATTATGAACAGGCAAAACAGTAGGCACTCAATCATGTGATGAAAAAAATAGGACTCTAACTCAATTATCTGGAAAAATATAATGAGATCGGATTCATTGGATGCTTACACTTGTGGTGGCCTTTACTGCTCTACAAAACCATTGCCAATGGGTTTCTCCCTACCACGCACAAGGTTAGATCATGATCATCTAAGGCCATTATCCTGCTAAACACTAGGACCTCTTGCTACTCTCACCACTTGAATCAGTCCGCTCTATGTGAGACTAACTGATTCTTTAGAGTTTCAGGATGCAACCTTACTTTAATCCTTATCTAATTATATTCTAATTATATACACTACAACACCACCATAAGGTCTCCCCAAGAGGCTCATGGAATTACGTCTAACTCATGCCACATCCATGTTCTCACACCAAATCTACATGTTATCTCAAACATCCCAATCTCATGCCAATGCACCACCAACCAACCAATTCATGTTTAATTTCATACCGAATATAGTAAAATCTCAGTCTCATTTAATCTCATACAACATGCATGGCATCATACTTAATGCTTATAAGGTAAATCACTCTATCATGTAGGCAAACAACCAAATTAGAGAAGAAAACAGAACTAGAACATGTCCCTGCACCAGTCTCGCTCACGCTAGAAGTCCTCGCTCAAGCGACAGGGTGGTCTCGCTTAAGCTAGACGTTCTCACCTGAGCGAGAGCTCGAACAATGGGCACTATAGGTTTCTATGAGTTATCGCTTAACCGAGACCTTCTCGCTTGAGCGAGATTACTCGTCGCTCAAAATGAAAGTCCGTCGCCTGAGTGACAATTCAAGAAGAAACCAGGGGCAACTTTTTACTATTCTCGCTTAGGCGAGGGTCACTCGCTTGGGCAAAAACAACAGGTTCCTCTCCCTGCTCACGTATGCAACACTAGATATCAAACCATAAACATAAGCAAATATTTTCACATGATCAACAATATAATCCAAGCATAAGGAACATGAATCAGACCAAACACAAGCAATGTATTTTATAAACAAGCAAAAATGTTAGCTTCCCTTACCTGGACAGATGCTAGCCAACCAACACAGACACCCCAAAGAAGAACACAACAACTCCGAGACACTAAAGAGTTGTAAAGTACGAACATAAGGACGAGAATAAATTTCCAGGGACAAACCCAAGACAAAACCAAGGCAACTGAGCTAGAAGAGGAGAAAATGAAAGGTTAAACTTAACTTACAGGAAACGATTTGAGCTCAGCTTGCTCGGAGAAGGTAGAAGCTTATGCCCTAGCAGAGCTTTATGAAATGAGAGAAAAGTGGTGAGATGTTTCAATTTTGGGAGGCAAATGAGAGTAAGTGATTGAAAATGGGGGTTATTGGGGGTACTAAGTGGGCTGACCTTGGGCCCAACTAAGAAGGCCAAAGCCCTAAACATTTAAGACAGAAAGAAAAGGGGTCTTACACATTTAATAGTATAAAACATATATAATATACAAAAGAAATGTTCATATATAATTAAATCATGCCAAAACCCATAAAACATATATGTGTCTATAATCACAAAAGCAGTTGACACTAAACTCAACCATTTTGATACATGCACTTGACATTAGACTTAGTAGTGGTATGCACCTATGGTGGTTCCCAAACTCTATAGAGTTTGACCTCAAGGGGTTATCATCCAATCACACACAAGGTAAATCTCCTTCGCGCCTAGGACCAAACAAGTTTAGTGACTAGAATCTCTTGTGCCTCTTACCATATAACCTATTCTACTCTACTTGAGTGTGAATAATTATTAAAGTTCATGATACTTCCATATTGAATTCATATGTCAATGCATACACTACAATTATCACCACACATAATTTCTCCTTGAAATTCCTTCAACACCATCATACATGCTCACAACAATATATTCAATTCAATTTATAATACTGAAACCATAAATTATTCTTCATATTAGTCACCTAATGTCCAAAAACAGCCAAACAAGTAAAATATGCAAAATAGGGCATCTAACTCCAACTCTAGTGCTCGACGCCATTTGCCTCATAAAAACTAGTGCTTAGCACCCTAAGCCAAAATGCTCCCAAACCTATAGTTGAGTTGACGCTCAGCGTTGCCTAAACACCGCTCAACATGTGACATCCTTAAAACTAAACTATTTTACTCATTTTTATTATATTATAGTTCAATATTTTTATTTTATTTATTTATTTTCTTTTGTTTAAAGAAAACATTGATGTATTAGAAATTACACATTTTTTTTAATATCACACCATACAACTTATAATTAACTTATTTTACAATGAGTATACATCTTATAGTTTACATCATTTAGTTCATGTTATATTTTCTACACTAGAAGGAGAAAGGATATTATTTAGTTATAGTTCCTTCCTCGTATACTAGCCTTCAAGCATTTGGATGAAAGAGGTTATGGATAAGATTCACTTGGACTATTGGGGGTAGATAAAAAGTGACTTCAATTTGCCTTTCGAGGATAATGGGTGCATTTGGAGCAGTCAGGAAGATGATGGTAGAATTTCATGTTCCTTGAAATGATATTGAGTTATTTGCCACATTTGTTTGCCATGCATTTCTTAGGAAGACTGCTATACGATATCGGTGAGGAAGGGATCATACATATTAGAAACAACCATTTATGATGAGATTATACACTACAAAAAAATAGCTATTACCGACGGTCAAGATCCGTCGATATCAACACAAATCCATCAGTAATCTGAATTTTCTGACGGATTTCTGACGAACCAAAATTCGTCGATAAAAGGGGCGTAGCTAATATTTACCGACGAATAACGCCCTTCGATAATTACCGACGGTCATATCCGTTAGTAATTATCGAAGGCCTTTATCCGTTGGTAATAACCGACGGTATTATCCATCTGTAATTACCGACAGATAATGTCGTCTGTAATTATCGACAGGCAGTATCCGTCAAAAACTTCATGAGTTTGGCGGATCATTTTTCGACAGATTTGGCCATGGAATAATCCGTCGGTAATATGATTTGCATTTTGAAGTGCATTTTGTTTTCGCACAGCACACAAATTTATCACACCTGCAATTTCACAAATACAACCAGACCTGCCAATCTTATAATTATATCCCTAGCCAATCCAAACAGGTATCTTATATAGACATCACACGCATATATTCTAAGAGTTTGCATATGAAAGTGAAATAAAGGTAAACATCTATCAATCACAATTTCATGGGTTATGTTGAACTAATGTAAAAGCAGAAATAAGTAACAAACTCAATATAGAAAAAATTCCTAATAATCTACATAATCATCTGAATGATTTTCTTCTGCAGGGTCTTCTTGTTGCTCAGTCTGTGGCTGGACTGCGGTGGACTGGAGTGGGCTGGACTAGAGTGGGTTGGACTGGAGTGGACTGCACCGTAGTGGGCTGGACTGTAATGGGTTGTTGTTGGGGCAGTGTTGGGTCGGACTGTTGTTGAAGACGGTTGTGGGCATCAGTAGGTAGAAAGGCCATGACTAGATTTTGGAAGTTTTGAAACTGACTTCTCAAATTTTCATAAGCCTGGTCATGTTCTTCTAGTCGTTGCGTGAGTCGGTTCACGGCCTCCTCAGCATTGCTGGAAGATGGTTGTTGTTTGTGGATACCTCTTCCAGCAGTGAAACCTTTGCCAAGTTCTCTAGTGCCATAAAGTCTTCCTTTATTTTTTTCGCCGACAACATCAACCCAACACTGTGTCCTAATGACGTCTTCCTTATCAGCATCATCATCATGCTCTGACGTATTAGCACAAGATCCTTGCTCAGATCTGACCTGTGAAAGTCTAGTTGAAAAGTCTTGCTGTTAAAAAAAACAATGACAAATTAGTTAAATAAGGTACAACATTTAAGTTTAAAGGAAATAATAAATAGTAAAAGGATTTCCTTACATGTGTTCTTCGAGACCTTTCATCAACAAACTGGCCAGATCCTTTGCGAATATGAGTTTGGTAAAATACCTCATCAATATATGCCTCTCGCCCCAACTCTTTTGCCTTTAACAAAATAAAGAGTTATATATATACATCAGTTTTAAAAGAAGTAAATTATATCATAATATGAAAATAAAAAGAATTAAGGTTTATACCATACGAAGGGCATGCTCATGAGTGGTAATGGAACCACCTGTGTGTAGGGTCCCACCCTTTTTTGAAGCTCTATTCCTCTGAGTTGTAATACATTTATTGCGATAAGAAGGAGAATTCCAATGTTCTAGCAATTGATTCCAGATATGGTCCCCAATCCAATAAGGTCGCTCTCCTGCAATCCAGGCATCTCTAAACATCTCAGATAGCCTATGAGATGCTCTGCTGTGGAAATTTTTTTAATTTGACCTTCATGCTCAGGTCTCCACTGAACTGACCTCTGTAATAATAAATCAAGTACATATGATCTTGACAACACAATATGCATGATGTTTAAAGTCTAATACCAGTTAACATCTATTTTCATTTGAAATACATACATAAATACGGAATGAAAATAAGTTTCATGACGTTTTACCTTAAATCGTTGCTAGAAAGGTTCTTTCTCTTCTGGAGGTATGACTCCCCATGATGGCCAAGGCGAAAGGAACTATTGCTTAATAGATCTAGTGATGGCCTGAGAAGCAACTCTAGAAGGAACAAACCTAAATATAAATGCATAAAAGTCATAAAAAAGAAGGCAAGACAAATAACAAGTAATGGCATACAAATTAGTATTTAAGATAATAAGATATTACCCTCAATTAAAAGGCTCAATCATTGATCGCTCATGGAGAGGAGGGTCAACATCATCATCAATAGCTGAATTAGGAGCATCTGCTGCAAGAGCAACATCAGGAGAGGGATTAGAGGATGAGGAAGGTCTACAAGAAGTGTGAACCATGACAGGGGATGGTCTTTGATGGGAAGGTTGTGGTGTGGATGTAGTTGGTGCGAGAACCACAATAGGGTGTGGTGTGGAGGTAGGTGGTGTTGGAACCACAATAGGGAGTGGTGTGGGTACCATGGTAGGATGTGGTGTAGGAACCACATAAGGGGATGGTGACAGAATGGATGTAGATGGTGTGGTAACCCCAGCAGGGTGTGATGTGGGTACCGTAGCAAGTGATGGTGCCTGAATGGGCGCACTCTGTGGTATTTGGCCAAGAACCCTTATGATGTACCATGATGGCTGTCTTTTTGGCTTTGTCTTCTTCTTCCCTTTATCAGAACCAAATGGACGTCTAGGTGACATTGCAACAATCAAACTATATAAAACCACAAAATTGAACATCAAATATGAACAAGATAGTTATTTTACAGTTTAAAATGACAAGTGTTATTTCACATTACCACCACAAAATTATACTTTTATAAGTGATATATTTAAAGTTTTCCAAAACATAATTAATGAATCTTTTACATAAATTTAACAATTATAACAACCACAACATCTCACAACAACTAAATAATTCAATCATCGTCGTCATCCTCCTCCTCCTCATTTTTGTCATGATCATCATACTCGTCATCGTTATCATCATCATCATCATCTTCTTCTTCTTCTTCTTCTTCTTCATCTTGGTCGTCTTCGTCTTCTTCTTCTCCATCTTCTTCTTGTATTTCTCCTTCCAATTCTTCAGGAGCACCATCAAAGTCATGCAATGTAGATACACTTTCAACTTCAATTATTTCATGGGCATGTGACATTTCATCAACTTGATAGGGAATATCCTCTTCCAAATCATTTGACTCAATGCAACCCCTAGGCTTAGCTTGTATCGCAACACACCAACCACTTTTGTCGATGCTCCGAAATGCTGGAAATGGGACATAGTAAACTTGTCTAACATTATTTGCTAGAATGAATGGATCAAAAGGTCGGTATCTTTTACTCATATCAAGTTCAAATATATTATACCTAGGATTCACCCTTGTACCATCTCTAGAAGGATCAAACCATTCACAATAAAAAATAACTACTTTCTTTGGAGAAGTACAACTGTTGTACTCTAGCTCAAATATTTTATGAATTATTCCATAAAAATCATCATAACCACCCTCTGTAATGCCCTAGACGTACACACCACAGTTAATTGTCTTCTTTCCTTTGGACTATTCATTAGTGTGAAACTTGTACCCATTAACAAAGTACGTGTGCCATTCTTTTACGCATCTCATGGGCCAATTTGCCAAATCCCTTAAATCTTGATTTTTGGGACTTAATGGCGCATTATAAACCTATAAATATGCAACAAGAAATTGTTACATGATTTTCGATAACAACAATTTGTTTAAGAAACAATAGCATACATACTTGATGTTTGAACCAGTAAGGAAACTCTGAGTATATTCGAGCAGAAGAAGTTTCTTCATGTACTTGGTTAGCCATAACGAATGAGCTATTAGATAAGAATACAATTAGTAAGTATATAAATTTCTTGATTAAGGTGCAGAGATTGAGATTAGAACATACTCAGGGTACAATTTAACTTCAGCGCAATTGATTAACACGTGGACATGAGCATAGTTGAATTCAACATCAGTTAACCAATAAGTCAACTCCTTGCCTGCGTGACGACCAACTTGTCGAAACACTGATAATGTTGAGTCACATGTTTCATTTTGCCAGTGTGTTTCATTCATAACATTGTTAGGCAACAAGATGAAGTTCTTGAAATAATAAGAACAAAAATATGTTGTTTCACGATGCAAGTAGGCTGCACAAATTGATCCTTCCACTCAGGCTTTGTTTTTTACAAAACGTTTTGATTCCCCAATAAATCTATAAAAAGAAATGAATATATTGTGATTTGAAACGAGAATAAAAGTCTAAAACATACAAAGATATAGTAATCATGGTTTATCACCTTTCAAATGGATACATCCACCTATATTGCACTGGCCCACCAAGCCATGCTTCATATGGCAAATGAACAGGGAGATACTCCATTGAATCAAAGAACCCAGGAGGGAATATTCTTTCCAATTTGCAAAGAATAATTGGAATATTTTCCTCTAACATTTTCAGTGAATGCTCCTTTAGTGTCGTTGAGCACAAGTCTTTGAAAAAAATGACTAATTTCTATTAGAGGATTTAACACGTGCATTGGCAATGAGCTGAATGCAACAGAGAGTAATGTATCCATGAAGACATGGCAATCATGACTTTTCATGCCGTGAATACTACCATTTTCGATATTAGCACATCTTGCCAAGTTTGAAGAATAACCATCTGGCATTCTTAGTTCCTTGATCCAACGACAAACTATTTTAGATTCATCTTTTGTGAAGGTGTAATTCGCTTTTGGTTTGAGCAACCGCCCATTAGATTGTGGATTCAACTGCAAGTCTTTTCGACCACAATATAAAGATAAATCTTTTCTTGCCTTGTCATTATCTTTGGTCTTGCCACTAACATTCATCACGGTGTTGAAGATGTTGTCAAAGAATTTTTTTTTTCTATATGCATGACATCAAGATTATGTCTTAGCAAGTTATCTTTCCAGTGTGGAAGATCCCAAAATATGCTTCTTTTGATGCAATTATGCCACTCTCCATACCCATCTATCCTTGTCACACCATTTTTAGTCACTTTTGGATAATCTTTGAGTCTTCTCCAAACTTGTGATGGGGTCAACCTAGGAGGTGGCCTATCCATTTCAACTTCTCCTTTGCGAAATGCTTTTTTGTTTCTCCTAAATTGATGATCAGTGGCCAAGAACCTCCTATGGAAGTCAAACCAACAACTTTTCCGACCATAATTCAATGTGAATGTCTTAGTGTGCTCCACGGACAAGCTAATCTACCATGTGTGCTCCAACCAGATAACATTCCATATGCAGGGAAGTCATTAATAGTCCACATCAAAGCCGCCTTCATAAAAAAGCATACACCCATTAACACAACAATCAATCTTCTTAGACTCTAATCCCAACTTTGAAACTAATCTCTTGGCTTCATAATAATTCTTTGGCAAAGAATTATTTGGTGGTGTTAGATCTAAATAGATTTTTGTCATATTGTCTAATGCTTGGATGGGAATGTTCCAATTAGATTTGCAAGCCAAAAGTCTAAGCATATTGACAATTTTGACTCTGTTACCCCTTCAAATACAGGTTGATTTGCCTCTGCCAATAAATTGTAAAACCTCTGAGTGGCTTCATTTGGAGACTCTTCTAAACGACTATTGTCTTGTTGTTCAAATGAAGCATGTCGATTAAGAGCATCATTCACCATTTCTTACATATACATAAATTGATCCATCTTAGAGGTGTGTGCACCAGTACTTGAACTATGAAGGCAATTTTCTTATGCAGTCAAATCAACAGAGGGCTTTTCTTCACCATGAAATGTCCAAATCTTGTAATTTGGCATGAATCCTTTTTGGTATAGATGAACTTTAACTACCTCGTCTTTCAAAATTTTAGTGCATTGGCACTTTAAGCATGGGCATCTAATCCCTCCATCAAGAGCATAATATTTATATTGTCGAGCTGTCCGAACAAAGTCTTCAACTCCTATGAGAAAATCTTCCTTCAAACCTCTTCTTCCAGGATAACAACGGTCATACATCCAACCACGGTGGATGGGAACTTCAGCCATGTCCTGGGAAGGAAAATGTTATGTTACACTATGCTAGTGCAACAAAGTACAATTATCAAACATGGGACTTAAGTAATAAACCTATTACTACTTAAGCCCATGCATGTAGAAGGCAAAGATA
>Ga0209589_1012103_pt1 | contig 11834 bp, 7 predicted proteins | sample CowpeawhiteBW_FD_187525 | JGI IMG/M metagenome (GOLD analysis project Ga0209589, IMG submission 187525) | Root nodule microbial communities of legume samples collected from California USA - Cow pea white BW (SPAdes) (version 2) | ecosystem: Host-associated > Plants > Roots > Nodule | place: USA...
AAAAAAAAAAAAACAAAACGCAAAAAAAAATCGTTAACAACAAAAAAAAATTAATGATTAAAATTGGAATAAAAACAAAATAAAAAATATTATTATTCACAAACAAATTTATATACTTCTTAAACAATATACCGTATAAAAAAGGTCACCAATTAATTTATATAAAAATGGACCACTAGGAACTAGGGCCCAAGACATGTAAAGCACCATGTGAGAAATGAAAAAAAAAATGTTTGTACTCGTACTAGCATTTATAAAAAAAAATATTAAGAAATACGTAATAACTATTTTAAATTTATTAATATTCATTGAATATTTTTTCCTCAAAAAAATATTATCCCTTCATAATCTTCCCTCGTTACAAAAATATTAATTACACAATATTAAATTGGAAGAATTCAAAAGAGAAACATTGTAATCTTAGGATGTGGTCGATACTAATGAATTAACATTAGTTCAGAATTATAAATTTTACACAAAAAGTACAAAAAATAGGAAAATATGCTCCACAATGTACTTAATTACATAAAAATAGTTCTGTTGTAAAAGTATAATTTTTTTTCTAAAACAATGTTGTTTATTGAATAATATTAATGATTCCAGTGACTATTACTTCAAAAAGAAATTTCTTATATTATAACCGATATAATATTACATGAAATGAATAATGTCTTGAGAATCTAAATGAATAATTTATTAATGAAAATGATAGTCAACAAATAAAATTACATTTAAAAAAATATATAATAATTTAGTATAATTAATTTTAAATTTTATTTCTCAATTTCTAATTTAGTTTTCATTTTAAAAATAATTTAAAAGTAGGCTTGTATTAATCATATCTTACATATTCCGAGAAAACAATTTGTATATTATTTATGCAAATCTTTAAATAAAATGGTATTAAGTATTTCTCACATTTAATTATTATAATTAGTTTATTCTTAACATCAAAAACATTAAGAAATAAAAAAAATCATAAATTATTAATATTGTTATCTTCATCACAAGTCAAATAATAATATTCTCAGTTCCATCCTAGTCTTTGTCACACGATGCCTTTACGCACGGGACATCATTTTCATTTTAAATTTAAAAAAAAAAATTGACAACGGTGTATTTCTTTTAAATAATCATATTTAAAATTGATAATAAAATATATAAAATTTAATTACATGTTTTAGTGCATTATAATTAATAACATTAAATTTAATATTAATTTTAAATGGAAATAAAAATAAAAAATAAATCAAACATATTTTAAAAATATATTTATAATTATTTATCATCATTAAGATATTTTCTCATGATGATGATTTAAATATAATTCGTATTTATCTATATGAAAGGAGGAAAACATATTTGAAAAGAAGAGAAGAAAAGGAAAATAATTCATTTTTTTGTACTACTAAATTTATTAATTACGGAATTGTTGGGCAATTTGGTGATGGAAAGTAGCATTATTTCACCATCAACTGACTAACATTTTTTTTTATACTCTCCGTTGAATGCTCAACAGAGACAATGTTTGTCTAATTCCATTTAGTTCAATTTTGATTGTTTTATATTTTATCTTCTTAATTAATTTTACAACTTTCTTTATTTTCTTATAGTTTTTCTGATAGATTTGATGGAAAATTTAACCTGAAATATTTTTGTTAATAAAACCAAAAAATATAACAAGACCAAGATCAATGTCTATATTATAACGATTAGTTATGCATAAATTTTAATATAGACATATGTAATAAGGTGAGGCAAAACCTTTTTACTCAAAACTTTTTTTAGGTGTTCTGAACATTAAATTATTAAGATGACTGAATAATATAAACATTATTTTAGTTTATTGATTGCTACATATATTTGTCAACAAAACAATAAAGGTTGGAATTGAAGGTTCCATAGATTATTGTCGTACGACAAGTGAATAAATTTAATGACGGCATTGGAAAAATAAACTAGATCAACTTGACCATAAAAAGAAAATTCTAACATATATAAAAAAATAACATTAAAATAATAATATCAAATTTCAATCAAGTATGCAAAAATAAAAATAATAAATAATAAAAAGTAGTAGTGATTTTCAAAAAGTACTACTTGATTAGTTTATTATTTAAAAAGTTTTTCTATCAATATAATTTTTATTCCTTGAGTTTCATTTTAAAAAAGTTATGATATCTCTAAAATGTTTTTGGTTGTTTTCTATTACATCTTCTTATTTAATTTTATAATTTCTTTTTCTTGTAGATTTTCTGTTAGATTTGATTGGAAATTTAACTTTGAAATAATTTTTTTTAACAAAAATGAAAAATATAAAAAGACAAAAAAATGTCCATATTTTAACGATTAGTTATACCTAACTTTTAATATAGGCACAAACAATTAAGTTGAGGCCAAACGTTTTGACTCAACTTATTATCGGTGCTTGATGGCTACATAGATTTTTCAATAGAACAATAAATGTTCTTTTAGCTATGAAAATTAAAGATTGTATAGATTATTAATTGTCATACGACAATAAAATAAATCTAATCAAAAAAATTATTTCGATCTAATATAAGAAAAAAACATTTCCTAAAATAATAAATCTTGATTAATGTTTTAATCTTAATTAAGTTGATAATAGTTCAATTAAAATTGAGTTATTAAAATTTTGAATAGAAAAAAAAAACATAAATTTGATAATATAAAAAATTTTAAATTTATAAAGGTAAATGTTTTATAAAGAGAGGCGAATGGAATCCATTTTAGTAGAGAGATATTAGTTGCACTCCAAAGAAATAGGGCAGATAACTGGTAAATATTATAATACTTGTTCCTATGAACGTGTTTAAAAATAAATTTATACCTAATTTCATGTTCGTACATACGTAACAATTTTAATATTATAATCATACCTTTGAATAATATAGTTGCACATTTTATTTGCAATTTATCCACATATAAAATTAACATGATTGAATTGAAAATAATATTTTTAAATCATACATATAACTATATTACTAAAAACACAATAATTTAGTAAAATCATTATATGTGATTTCGTGGTAAGTTGGAAAACGTGTATATATATATATATATATATATATATATATATATATATATATATATATATATGTGTGTGTGTGTGTGTAAAATTTGAATTGATTTGAGAACTTTTTATTAGTCTAAGTTTGCAATAATATGTTTTGTTTTGAATCAAAGTATCTCTGAGTAAGTTAAGATTTTATTAACTTTGTTTAGTCTTTAGTTTTTTTTTCTTGTGGTGCTTTGGATGAGGTAAAAGAAAATAATGTTTTTTTTTTCAGTGAGTTTAAATTTTGATAAATATTGAGGATATAAGATCTTAGTATATTATTTGTTGTTGAAATAATACATTGTATGGTTGGTTAATAATCGTTGTCGTAGTAGTGTTTATGTTGTTGTTTGTTTTTGTGGATTGATGTTTTTGATTTTAAATGGTAGTTACCGGGTTAGATTCTATCTTATGTGACAATTGAGTTTGGTTTTGAGTGGTGACCATGTAAAGCCGCGACAAAGTATTCCAAATGCTTCTGAGAGTTGAAACACATGAAAAAAATTCACTTACAAACTCTCCAACTCAGAAATTAGTAAGAGAGAATTAATGTGAGAGTATATTTTTATAAAAAATACTAATTGTATTTATAGGATTTATGAACTTTAAGGTCTATAAGATAAAGCTGATAATATAATATCAAATAATACCGTAAAAATAACGAGACGCCTCAATTAAATAATAATAGAAATAATTATTGTGATTACATATCTCATATAATAAATGTTATATAAATATATAATATTAATAAAATATCATAGCATAATCAAATTATTGTTATAAAATAAAGGCAATAAAAGAGAGACAAAGGAGAGAAAGAATAGAGAAGGAGAGAGTAGGGAACATTCTGTTTGTATGTGTGTCTTATTATTGATAGAACAAGTCCTATTTATAGATACAACATGGTAACCCAGAAAGGATATAAAATCAAACAGTAAATACAAAATATTACATAAAAAGAGTAATGATTAATATGATTATCAATCATATGAGTAATTTTATAAATCAATGGACGACCATTAATTCATAATAATTATAAAGATTAGTCTTAGTTATTGTAAATACATAAACATATAGAGGTTTATTTACGCAGTGTTTGTTTTTATGGATTATATTGTTCAAACTGATTTGAAGAGACAAATAAATTAAAAAATCATGTTCATCTCAATGAATATGAATGAAAAAGCACAGATAGATTAAGAAAAAAATCTCACAAATAAATCTTACTACAAATGCGAATATTTGTGCCGATACATCCATTTTGACTTTTCTATCCTTATATTTATCATCATATTATAATTATTATCATTATTATCATCAGGGGCGGATCATCATGGGTGCAGGGAGGGGCCTTGGCCCCCCAAAAATTTTGAAACTTTTTTTACAATAAATATTTTGATTTTTTTATTATAAATATTAGGTATTTTGATTTTATTTTGTTATAAATATTAAATTAAATATTTTATTTCTTTTATAAACATAATAATTAATACTAATAAATAATAAAATATAAAATCAAATATAATAAAGAATAAAGATTAAAAAGATTTATCAAAATATTTTTAATTATTTGTTTTCATTATAGATTGTGTTTTTCATAAATTGTTTTCATATTTCATTCTCATCTGTTTTCTTTTATTTCTGAAAAGAAAAAGATCTATTATTTTTTCTCTTATTTCTCCTTTATTATCTTCCCTCCTCAAGGAAGAAAAGAAGAAAGTAATTCTTTCGTCTCACTTGATAGTGAAATATTAATTCAATAATTTATTTAATGAGCCTATTTTATATGTTTATGTCTTGAATTTCTTACAAATTGTTCTCATCTTCCATTCTTACCTATTTTCTTTTCTTTCGGAAGAGAAAAAAATCAATTATTTTTGCTTTCATCTCTCAACTGTTCTCTTCCATTCGAAGAAATAAAGAAGAAGGTAATTCTCTTTTGTCTCACTTGATAGTGAAATATTAGTTTAATAATTTATTTAATGAGTCTCTTTTATATTAATTTTTTATTTTATAAGAAAAAATGATTGTACTGTGTGTTTTTTATAATTGAATTTTAAGTGTGGTTTGATTATCATCGAATTTTCTTTTGGTATTTATGTCTCTCAATTTTTTATTAGATTATGATAAATCATTTTTTAGTATTTTTTTTTTAAAATAGGTATATTGATGAAGAATAAAAGAATAGATTATTTAAATAGGTATATTGATAAATCATTTTTGGTATTTATGTCTCTCAATTTTCTTCTTATACTTCATTTTTTATTGTATTAGTGACAATAATAAAATGTATAAATTTTAAATGTATTATTTGGACACCCCCAGCAATATTGGTCAAGATCCGCCACTGAGTTTCGCTATCACCTCATTAATCAGAATGCCTTTTTCACTCTTTATGAATGATATACTCATCCTAGGTATAGATCGAGTATCACTTGTTGGATTTTCTCATTCCAAAGGGCTTTTTAAGAAAATATTTCAAACCCAAAATCTTTTATGTGAGAATCTCCTTCTAAGAGAAATTTGAAATTATAGAGAAAAATTCAGAACATAAGACAAACCCTCCGAACCGATAAAACAAACCTAAAATGGAAAAGAGATATTGAATTACTAGAAGAATAATCTTGTGAGACGATAAGAAACTTGCCAATGAAAGTGCAAAGAGAAAAACAAAAAGTAAACTGAACTTTTGTCTAAAAAAGAGAGAGAAGAGAAGCTTAGGACATGAGAATTTTATTTTTTTTCAATTTGAAGGAAAAAGAGATAGTGATGTTATAAGGAAAAAGCGAGATATTTCATAGAATTCTGTAATTTCCTTGGAAAATGATCTTTTGACAAAAAGTATTTTGACAAAGTTGACAAACTTTCCTTAAATAGAATTAAAATATATTATTTTTTTATTTTTTAACTAAAATAAAGTAATAAAATATTTTTTTTACCCAAATTAGTAGTTTGTCAAAAAGTTTGTAAGAAAAACTTTGTTAACATATCATTTTCCAATTTGCTTTTTGAAATTTGCTTTTGGATGAAGGTATGGTTTGTGGTTTTGTTTTCTTAAATTTGTTTAATACCCATGTTTTCTTAAACTACGTCATTAGTCAATAAATATCTTCTCTTTTAGTCTTCATCTTGTTCTAGCTAAAAGTTTATCCAAAAATTATTTGAACTGAGCCAGAAATTCAAATCCAGTTGTTTTATTTCTGAGATTATTCAAGATTGTGGGAACAATTATAATCCAATATTTATATTAGTTGAAGGGACTCATATGTTGTTACATTCTCTCTCCACACGATTCGGCGTCATGCTCTATGTTGTCTCATTTATCAAGGATTCTTTCCAAATGGTTACGTGCTCATCAGAGGACATAAAGGGTGCTGTTAGCTTTGCTTGAGAATATAAAAAAAAGAAAAAACACTAAAATTGTTTTGACCAACGAATCCTAAAATTTGGAGCAGATAAGTATAGTCTTTTTTTTCTTATTATTATAATACAACATGAAGATACCTATGCACTTCAAGCCAAAAAAATGAGTAGTCCAAGGACGGCAAATTGATAATATTGTTTGTTTTCAACGTAGAGAATGTCTAAATGGAGTGTTTGTGTCAACCTAGCAATCAACATCATAACACCTTCAGCAAGAGCAAAGAATTCCCTGAGATTCTACCAAAGAAAAACTGTTGGATTCACCGCTTCAAAAATTGAGATACCAAAATAAAATTTAGGATTTACCATTTGAAAGTAACACATTGGCCTGCAGTTTAACTGATTCCAATATAGATAGAATACATACATACTCCTTGGTGTTTGTGTCATGTCAAAATCTATCACACATGTCCTAAGAAAAAAGGTGTTCAAAACAGAGAGAGATACAACTAATAACTGTAGCTTATAGTATAGATATACATGTATATATAGGAGCATTTTCTTTGATTGTCCCCTACTACTGCAATTTGGTGGTGACTGTAAGTGAAAATGGAGGTGATCAATTTGCTGCTCTCACTGATCCTTTCAGTGTTGGTGTTATCAGTGTTGTTCTTGTTGTATCAAACTCGTTCTCCTAAAGCAATGGAAGGCATCCCTGGAAGTCTTGGTTGGCCAATTGTGGGAGAGAGCTTCTCATTCCTCTCTGACTTTTCGAGTCCCTCGGGAATCTTTAGCTTCATGAAGAAGAGGCAAAAGAGGTAACAATTTAGTAACATCAAAACATGGAACTGAGTTTAATTTTGCATCAGTATCAGCTAAGGAATTTTAAGGATGTTCTTTTTCATTGGTCACTTCTTTTTTGTGACAGATATGGAATGGTTTTCAAGAGCTTTGTCTTGGGGAGATTTACCATCTTCATGACGGGGAGGGAAGCAAGTAAGATATTGTTAACTGGCAAGGATGGTATTGTGAGTTTGAATCTGTTCTACACTGGCCAACAAGTTCTGGGCCCCACCAGCTTGTTGCAAACCACTGGGGAGGCACACAAAAGAATAAGAAGACTGATTGGTGAACCTTTATCAATTGATGGACTGAAGAAATATTTCCATTTTATCAACACTCAGGCAATGCAGACATTAGATCAATGGGAAGGAAGGAAAGTTCTGGTTCTTGAGGAGGCTTCTACAGTTGAGTTACACTAACTTTTCAAACAAGGAAAATTTCATATTTGGTTATGTTATACATTCATATTCCATGCTAAGTGTTTGAAATTTTGAATATTGCAGTTTACCTTAAAAGTGATTGGACATATGATCATGAGTTTAGAGCCTTCTGGGGAGGAGCAAGAAAAGTTTAGATCAAATTTTAAGATTATTTCTTCCTCATTTGCATCATTGCCTTTTAAACTTCCAGGAACAGCTTTTCATCGTGGCATCAAGGTAACAAAGTAGTTCAAAACTTTCCACAGAAGTAAACTGGTGCTTTGATTCATTTACTGTGATAACTTTACTATCCTTCACTCTGATTCATGCTATGAATGTGTGCAGGCTCGAGATAGGATGTATGAGATGTTAGATTCTACAATTTTGCGGAGGAGAAGTGGGCAAGACTTTCAACAGGATTTCTTAGAATCCTTAGTTATGAAACACAGCAAAGAAGATGGAGAAGAGGATGAAAATAAACTCACAGATAAACAATTGAAGGATAATATATTAACTCTGCTGGTTGCAGGCCATGATACCACAACTGCTGCTCTTACATGGCTCATTAAATTTCTTGCTGAGAATCCGATTGTTTTGGAACAATTGAGAGTGAGTTTTGAAGACCCTATACAGTCTTCTCCTTTCTGTGTTCAATGATTTTAAAGTTTAACTTCCTGAATTTTGCAGGAGGAACATAGAGAAATTGTGGCTAGAAGAAAAATTGGAACAGATCTTACATGGGCAGAGGCTAATAACATGCCCTACACAGCCAAAGTGAGTAACAATATTTTTAGCTTTTTTAGGTAACTAATTGATCATCAAATTTCACAGGTCACCAAGATTATTTATGATTCATGTTTCAGGTCATCAGTGAAACTCTCCGAAGAGCCACAATACTACCTTGGTTTTCAAGAAAGGCATCCCAGGATTTTGAAATTGATGGTATGGTATGCCAATACAAAATAGCCACATATGTCTATGTAAAGTGTGTTCCTTTGTGTGTGTTTGTTCAAACTTTTTTTCTCTGAATGAGAATCAAAGTTGATGTTAAATGTTGCAGGTTATAAAATTAAGAAAGGTTGGTCAATCAACCTAGATGTTGTTTCCATACACCATGACCCAGAAGTTTTCCCAGATCCTGAAAAGTTTGATCCCTCAAGATTCGATGTAATTTTCTTCCTGATATGAGACATTGCTGATACTTTGTTCTTCTAAGGACCCCAAATTTGATATTTTCAATGAATTTCAGGAACCCTTGAGGCCTTTCAGTTTTCTTGGATTTGGTAGTGGACCACGTATGTGTCCTGGAATGAACCTTGCCAAGCTTGAAATTTGTGTCTTCATCCATCACCTTGTCAACAGATACAAGTAAGATTTTATCAGATTCTGAATGATCAAGAGAATCACATTGAACACAGAAAATGGACAATGCTGCATTTTCCAAAACATCAATTATTACATTTTCTTATGTAACAGAATTTTTGTATCAGGTGGAGACCTCTGGAGGATGAAAATTCTGTCCAACCAACGCTTGTAAGGATGCCAAAGAACAAGTATCCTATTATAGTTGAGGCACTGTAACAAGTTTGCTGTAGCAACTACAAACAAGCAACAGAAGAAGAGACAGCAAAGAAAAATCTTGTGAAGGAATAGAATCGTTGTCTATTTGTTGTTACTTCACAGAGAGATCATGCTTCATGACTTTTGAGGAAAGAAACTAATCCTCAAAGAATAATTTGCATTTCGTTTTTTATATGTAAGCAAAGCTAGAACGGAAAGTAACTACAAATAATTGAGATCATTTTCAAATTTACAAATTCATGTTCACTTTGTTTCTCTCCATGTTTAATCATCATTATAAAAGTTCTTTGGAAAACGATTTGTTGACACCCAAATCTTTCTATTTTTTTACCACTTTAACCAGCACTAAACATGGTTTTTCATTTGCAATTTTTAATTTTCTTTCAAAATGAATTTTTCGTGTCTTCAAATAGAAACATTTCTTCCCTTCTCTTTATTTTGCAACCCAGAACGTTGAACCAAACACCTTTTTTCTTTAGTCTGAACTTTGGAAGCAGTAACCCAAGGTTTTGTTCTTCATTTTTTCCGTTCTTTACGCGTGCCATTACGGGTTTTGTGGAGACGAAGGTTGAAATTGATTTTTTCCTCACGAGAGATGGGGGCTTTTGTGCCATTACGTGTGCTTTCATATTTTTCGTCAACATTTTATTATTTTTCTTCGTCAACTATCAGGGCTTTTGCTATCATCGTCGTTTAGCGTTTGTAATATAGGTCTAGGTGCATTTGGAAAAAATTTGTCTAAAATATTTTTAGACTTAACTTATAACTAAAGACCAATAAACTTGTAACATACGAAGAAGTTTTTGCACAAAATAAAATTGACAGATTTGAAGTGCAAGAGAAAACACAATTCACTCCTTAATTAAAACGGTGGGAGAAAAAATTGATTGACACATCTTTAAACTTATCTTGCAACTAAAGAACGATTAATTTGTAACTTACAAAAAACTTTTTCACAAAATAAAATTGATAGATTTTGAAAGAGTAGGAGGAAACACAATTTCATCCCTACCTAAAATGGTGGACCTCACCTGTGCACACTAATACCACATCATATCCCACTTCTTTTAAACCAACTCTAGGTGCATTTGGGAGAAAACATGTCTGACACATTTTTAAACTTAACGTGCAACTATATTCTAATTAACTTATAATCCAGAAAGGAGTTTTTGCACAAAATAAATTTCTCAGATTTCAAAAGTGCAAGAGGAAAAACATGCTTTCAAAAGTGCAAGAGGAAAAACATGCTTGACACATTGGCTCACCCGGCTCACTAGCAAATAGTGTTTTTTGTTAAGTTGGGTTTTGCACTTGGGTCATATTAGGTTATTTTTTAGCCAACACGTACATAATTTGTAATTTTGTGATTTTGACTTGTATTGGAGTGTATTGAAGTTTATTTAGATTTTAATTAGAATTATAATTTATTTTTGATTGAAAAAAAATAAAAAAATGTATTTTTTTAATTAAGTGAGCCCATGAGCCAACCTGTTTAACCCACTAACCCGTGGTGGACCGGGTCGGGTTCAAATTTTTTTGGCTTACTAATAAGTAAGCCGAATTGGATTGGTTCACTAAGTGATCAACCCATGATAAGTCAAGTCGGACCGGACCGGGTTACGCATGTTGACAACTCTATATCTTCTATTATTTACCCTCAATTATTATTTTAAAATTTTATTATTTTATAAATAATTTATCTTTAATCGTTATTCTAAAAACAGTTCAATTATTTTAAAAACTACTGTTATTATTAATTATTTTATTTTTTAATTATTAATTAATTATTTGTAAATTAATTTATTTTTTATTTTTATATTTAACAACTATTTTAATTATTAATTATATATTTTTTATTAATCTTAATAAAAATAAAAAAATACGAACCCACAACACACGTGTGTTCCTAGTAATTCTATAAAGACATTATTAAATAATAATTAATTTTAAAGAAAAAATTATTTATTATATTAACTATGATATATATCATTTTATAAATTAAAAATTATTAGTAGGTGAAATATTGTTTATTATGAATAAAACATTATCATAATTTTGTGAATTGAAATTTAATTTTGCTAGTTATTATTATTAATTTTAATTTAAGATTTTTACTGTATAAAATACTATCTAATTTAGTTAACTACTATTTATTTGTTATTTCTAACATTGGTGCAGTATTATTGATTTTGTTGTAGTGTAAGAGTAGTGTAATTATTATTAGGTTCAAATTTGCATCTTAATAAGTATATATAGGAAAACACTTAAGAGATTAATCTTATTTTTAATAGAATCGATATTAAATGTATTATTAACCAGATTGCTAGTTTACGAGTTAATTTTTTTCCTACTATTTATTTCAATATTATCTAAAAGAGAATAAACCCCTTTATGATAGGAATGGTAAAAATAATACAGAAAGATTAGTCATCTGATTTCCATCATACAAATCAGTCACAATTTCCTTCATGACTTGTCTACTTGTGAATATTCAAATCAATTGATATAGATTAAAGGTTTATTTGATAAAAATGTAAAAAAAAAAAAAA
>Ga0209589_1012104_pt1 | contig 11834 bp, 2 predicted proteins | sample CowpeawhiteBW_FD_187525 | JGI IMG/M metagenome (GOLD analysis project Ga0209589, IMG submission 187525) | Root nodule microbial communities of legume samples collected from California USA - Cow pea white BW (SPAdes) (version 2) | ecosystem: Host-associated > Plants > Roots > Nodule | place: USA...
ATATATATATATATATATATGTAAAATTTCATTTGAATAAACAAAATTTATTTTTTAAAAATTTTAAAAGTAGATAATAAATAAAAAAGAGATAAAACAAAAAGTAATAAATGAATTGAAAATATAAAATTTATATTTTAAAAGTAATATCATAAAAAAAAATTATAGCAAGACTAAGTAAGAGAAGACAAAGAAGAAAAAATTACAAAAGGAGTGAAAAAGAAAAAATATAGTGTTCAATCCACATTTTAATTCTTTCATCTATTTTTTTTTCTTAACTGTATTTGTATGTTGGGCTAATAGTTCAAGTCTATTTTATTATTCACACTACAATTTTTTCTTTTTCATTCCATTTGCATGTTGGACTAATAGTCCAAGCCTTTTTAACACCATATTCTATTACTTTTTTTTTGCTATTGCACCCTATCAAATTCCTCGCTCGCTTCCGGAAAATTATTTCTGTAATAAGAGTGGGGTGATTGTCTTTCGAAAAAAAATTTCCAGATTTGCTTTATTCTGTTCTGGAAAATGAAATTCGGAATGATAGGTGCTGGAAGAAATTTGATATGGTATATAGAAAGGAATTGCGTGCTTTTCTTTTTACACCTGTTTGTTGAGTTAATAGTAGAAAACATTTTTAATACTCAGACCATTCCGTTTTCATTTTCACACCTTATTTCTTAACTCGATCCATGTTACTAAAATATAAAACGATTTTATAATATTTAAATATGTTAGGAAGTAAACTTTGGAGGTAAGATTTGTAATCCACTTTTCAATGCACACCCCTCGTGTCGAGATATATACATTTCGTAAATGGATTTAGAAATGGGTGGTTCGTTATTGGCCAGATAGTGGGTGAAACACCAAGCATGTCCAAGAAATCTCGCTGATACCATGTTAGGAAGTAGTCTTTAAATCTAATTCAACCCCACAAAACTAACTTGTAATGTGAAGTTTGCACCCTACTTATATACTACAAAATTATCTTATCTATAGTCGAGGTGAAACTTCTAACAAAATAAGTATAAAATTTATCTTATAAGCTGATTTTTTAAGACTAAATTAGATTTCAAAAGTACTTCTTAATATGTTATCATAGTATAAATTAACAAAATTTTATCTTCTCCATCAATTCTCTTATTTCTCCTCTCATTAATCGATTCCAGCCTAACACATCACATAAAGTTCTCAAAGGTTCAAATATCATTAAAATAGCCTAACACATCACATAAGTTCTCAAAGGTTAAAATATCATTAAAATAGTTAAAATTGACCTTTTTTAAAAAAAAAGTTACTAGTTAATAATATCGTTACAAAAAAATATAAATTGTTTATCATAAATTTGAAATGTAATTCTATTGTTTGTAAATATTTATTGATTATAAGTTTAAATTATAAAATATTTCATACATACAAATATTTATTCATTTAGTTATATAAATAAATATTTCTTTTATTTATTCAACAACTAGAATATAGTATTATAGTGATCATGCCAAGATTTTAGTGAGACTTAATATTGAAATTCTTAGTTTATTTTCAAAAGTGACTGTGATAAGTATAAAATATGTTTTACTTTAAAATATAATTGATAAGTCTTATAACTAGTGCTATTTATATTTATAGGTTTTTAATCTAATTTATTTAAACATTATTTAATACTTCTAACAATATTTAAATATAAAATGACAGATCCTTCGATTTCGTTATTTATTCATTGAGATTGAAATGTTAGAAACAAATAAAATAAATAATTACAAATCCAATAGTTATGCATGGTAACGGTAAGACAGGGTGTGGAAATAGTAAAGGCAATTAGATATTTGGATAGGACATACGTGACTCAGTCAATTGGTCCTAACAACAATCATGGCCCAACTGTAAAATATTGAATCCATTGATACTGTGGCCATTTCTTCCTTTACTTCTATAATTTCTATCAATTTTTTATTTCGAAATATATAATTAGAAATACAATTTCTTATATTTTAAATTATAACATTTTAAAATATAAAATATAAATTATTTTAAATCATATAATTGTAAAATATAAAATATATTTGGGATAATAATTTCTAGATTATGAAAATTTGTATTTGAAATTATATATTCTCAAATACAAAATATAAAATATATATTTTAGATTACAGCATTCAAAAATATAGAAGTAAATATAAAAATTTATAGATACTGAAAGAATTTTCTGGAAGTTCTGGAAAAAACTGCCCGATATTGTTATGGGAATAATAGCAATACCAAATTGCTATTAAGTCCGAAAATCTATTCAAAGTTCAAAGTTTTGTTTTGTTTTTCTTTTTCTTTTTCTTTTGAATGTCACATGAAATAGACTTCTAAAAATCGATTTCTTAACTCCTTTTTACATTACTTAAACCTATTAGGATCAACCCAAAAACCCAAAAATAGATGAAAAAAGAAGAAGAAAGTATTTATATCTGTATTGGTAAGTAAATCATAGTGTAATAATAAAATATAACCATTGAATTTATTTTAACGTGTGTACTATAGTGGACTTTTGCTATAATTTATTTCAAAGGAATATTTTATATTAAATTCGATATAACGAGTAGAATTGTAAAAAAACATGTCATGTCAAAACTTTTTTAATTAATGACACAAAAATGAGCAGGTTGATTTAATCCAATCCAACACAAGTATATGAAATTTAATATAACAATGTGCATCGTTGACTGGTTTTGACAAGTTGTTTACTAATCAAATTGTTAGAACGTAATTATCTAACAATAATGAAATACAGAAAAATGTTGATCAAGTACGATCAATTTGGCTTCAGTGAAAAAATATTATTTTTAAAGATGAGCAGGTAGATGATATTATTGTCACCAACCTTAATGTTAGTTTACAATTATTTTTAGAATTATTTATAAGTTTTTTTCTGTATTTGTCACTGTTAGAATCACTCTTCAACAAATTTTTATAATTATTTATATGTTTTTTTCTAGTATTTGTCACTGTTAGAATCACTATTAGGCCGACAACTGAATCTAAAGAGAAAAAAAAATGCCACCAACAGTTAATTTAGTTTTAAAGAGTAGAAATCTTGAATAATGGCTCAATTATTTTGTAAATAAAGAATAGTGTAAAAAAAAGTGTTACTAGAAGTTAAGAACAATCTAGTCATGCTTCTATGATATTCTTATATATAGCTAGAAAGATTTTTTTTTTGTTACCTTAAAATGTTTTTAGATGTTATTTGACACTCCATTAAAGCATAATACATTTTAGTCTTTATATAAAAATAGTGTAGCTCTATACTCTTTTATCAGATACTAAACATACTGTTTTTTAGATAACATACATAAACTAGAAATTCCTTTTTTTAATGAATATTAATTAATATCACCACCATTACAAAATATTTCGAAGAACTAAATCTAAATTTTACCTTAAAAATATAATCAAAGTATTCTAAAAGCTTTTCTTTTATATAAGAAATTGGACATCTTTTATATAAGTGGATAATTTTGTTTGCATATATTCTGAAATTAATTGTTTAACAAGCTGTGCTTGATGCAGAAGACCTAATTAAACTCAAAGATCTTATTTTCCGAGGGAATGTAGCATGATTAAGAAAGCTAAAATCTTAGTGGTCTTTTAATTCTTAAATTATTTATTTATTTTTAAATTTTATTAAGGATGAATTATTGGCTTTGTATTATTAATTAATCAACAACTTTTGGGGGGGGGGTTTAAACTTAATTAAGGAAAAACTTATAAGTATATTTTAATCAAAAAGAGTTATATATAAAACTAATATAATTTCTGTTTTCAAAATCATTCTTTCTTAAAACTTAAATTCTGCAAATTCTGACTACACTCTTTTAAAATGTTCTTAACAATCATTTGGATATTTTTTCTTTTGACCTAGACATCAAGAGTTTTGACCTAGACATCAAGAGGAACATGAGTAAATTTATATTAGTCAAATATAATTTTTCAAATAAGATTATATTAGACATTACTATAAAATTTGACATCTTAATTATGTTAACATTCTAGCTTTTATCGATCATTTGTCAACACATAATTTTGATGAAGCTAAATTTTATATTATTATTTTCAATTTTTATGCCTCTTCTCTCTTCACAACTTTTAGTTATCACAAGTATGATAATATAAGAGAAGATGAACTTATCTTAGTCTATAGTAACATAATTGTTTGTTAAGTTTAGGTTTTCAAAAGTAATACATCTTCGACTCACTCTCTTTTTAAAAGTTCAAGATAGATAATTTTTTACAAGACTAAGTTCATTACACTCATAATCAATTTCTAAAATCAATTCATATTAAAGACATTTATATGCAAGGAAAATGATTGGATGAATTTCCCAAAAAAAAATTGGTATTTTTAACTTAATGTTGATTATGTGGAGATTGTTGGAATTTGGTTTGGATATTAGACTTAGAATTTAAAATTTTAAGATTTGATTATTTGAATTTTAATTGATGTTAGTAAATTGTAGAAATGCTAGCTTGATAGAGACCAAATAATGATTTTTGTTTGAGTTATGGTATTGATTAGGTATATGTAAATAAAAAATAATAATATGGTAAATTGTGAGGGTTGAATTAATGAGTCTTTGCATATTTTTTTCCAACATAATGGACTTAGCACATTTAAATTTCATCTAACATAATAGAGGCAATGAATATGATAATCAATATGAATTGTGCACAAGAAAATAAAAGGAGTGTAAAAGGGCATTAATTTGCCAAACAAAATTGTTTTTATTCAGTAAAATTTAGATAATATATATTTTATTGATTTGCTCATTGAATTTCCTAAAAGAATATTTTAATTATTTAATTTTATAATTGAAAGAGCTTTATTGTAAAATATTTTAACATTCATATTGAATATGTTTATGGGTATTATGTACTATGAGAATGTATATATGGCAAGTGACTCATTAAGATGAGTTGTTTATAAAAATTAGTAATTAAGGATATATTACAATATTGATTATGTATAGTGATATTAAGTAAGAAGATTCAATAAGATGTAGACTTTACCAATAACTTAACTCGCGTAAAAAAAAGTATGATATCATTTTATTGTATACACTACTAAATGATATTTATATTATAAATTTTATAGTTGTGAAACATATTAAGAATATATGATAAGTTTTAGTGTTTGAATCTGAACTTAATAGTATCTTTTGAAACTATATAATATCATGTTGTCATGTCTTATACCACTAAATTAATTTACATAAAATGTTATAAAATGATTAACTTACATTTTTCTTCTTATTGTTATCTTGAAGTAGGTGAGAGGATATTCTTAACCATACTAAGAAACTGTACACAAGTTTTCTTTTCTAGATATAGTTTTTAAACAAAGGAGAATGACTAATTTCTTAAAAAAATCATCTTTGAATGGTTAAAATATTGTTTTATTAACCGTTATTTCATTCTAATTTATATATATATATATATATATATATATATATATATATATTTTTATATATTTATCAATGAAGTCATTATAAAATAATTAATTATTATAGTGGTTAATTTATAAATTAAAATTTTTTTGTAATCAAAATAGTTTCTAAATTAATTTCTACATTTGTCATTATAGTAATTAAAATTGATCTGTTTATACACTATTTTAGTTACAAAAATTTTAGTTTATAAATTGATATATAAATAATGACTAATTATTTTTATTCCTAAAATTCATCATTAATAAGATATTTTTTTAATTGAATTTGATCGATCTAATTTCTGAAATGAAGTGAAAAATCAACCATTAATTTTTTTGTTAACAGTTTTCACTAAATATACACTTTTATTTTTCAAAATTTATCAAACACTTTAGAATAAGAAAATATAGGACTCTGGAACCTTAAAATAGTAGAATCTGGGACACTTGTTCAAGTCTCGTACGAGTTTGTTTGTTTGTTTTTTTTTTTTTTAATTCCAAACCTATATTTTATGTTTGAATTTGTTTGTTACTGTTTTTTGAAGATAAATTTCTTATTATTGAAGTACAGCATATGAATTATGGCATGTATAGTGATGTTGTAAGAGTTGAATTAGGCACCTCTATTATACAATTTATTTTAATGTTGAATTGGTCAATAAGTAATAACTGATTAATAGTATTTAAAGAAAGGTTGAAAGTAACTATTACATTACTGCATAAAGTCTTCAAAGTAGTTATTTATTATTTTTAGTTGAATAAAGTACAATGAAAAGACACATTGTTCTATAGCATATGATGAGTATATTTCCACTTCACAATAAAATGTTTCAAAAATTCGGTATTTGCAAAAATATGTAGTAATTATATAGTTCATGTGATGCTTCCACTAGCTTTTTGTACAAGGTTTTATAATTAATTTAAACCAGATAAATTAAGAAAATATATATATATATATATATATATATATATATATATATATATATATATATATATATATATATATATATATATATATATATATACAAAAGTAAAATAGCTGAAAGCGGTGAAAATAATTTCATATGGAGAAAATTATTCTATGAAGTTGTCTTTTTGGTTATAAATATCATTAATGTTACATTAGGTTTTTTGTGGAAAGAGTGAAGTAAATATAAGTGAATGAAAAAGAAAAAAAAAATTAAAAGTAAAAACATTTTTTAAAGTTATTTGGAAGGGAAGAAATTGAAAATGAAACTGATTATTTTTATTGTATAGAAACTAAACGGAAATAAAAATACGTGAAAAAAAGTGAAATAATTAAAGATAGTTTATTTTTCTCTTTTTAAATGTACTCTTTATATTTCTCTTCCTGAATAAGTGAATCTACGTTAATCAATCTTCAACAAATATATTAAAATTTAAATTAAAATAATTTAAATTATATATTGATTTATATAAATATAAAAATTGGGGACCAAGCTCCCTCATGGTCCGTCCTGGAACCTACATATTAAAATTCTTTTCTTCATCTGTTTCAGCTAAAAGATTAAAAAATAAATTGAGATTTTTATTTCTTTCATAATCTATTGTTGTGCACCAAACAAAGCATAAAGATTAATATTATTTATCACCACGATTGTACTTTATGTACTAAAAATAATTAAGACTTTAATTCAACTACGAAAGTCGTACTCTACACACACACAAAAAAAAAGAATTGACTATATCTATGCATAAATGTAAATTTCAAGATATAATGAACATTTAAAAGCATCAATATTTATATTTCATTTTCAACGAATATGTATATATCTCAAAGACATTGTTTGTATCCCACAAAAACGGACAACACATACAACACAAAGCTTGACTTTTGAAGAATGATGTCACTTTGTTTATATATTCTATTATTGTTAAACTTCAACAAAGTAAAATAAGTTGTAATCACAAGTAACATTGTGAACCAGTAGATAAGTGTTAGTTTTTGTGAAATAAAATAATCGACGGAAAATTCTTGTGCATTTTATGTGGATTATGAATTGTAGAAAAAGAAATTGTGGATTTTTCGGTAAAAAAAATCTACTGGAACTTTCTGCAAATTTTTATGCACCAAAGAAGTGACACTATATGTAAACTAATATAAGTTAATTGAAACCTTAAACCTTAAAATAAGATATAATCACTATATATAGTTTGTAGTTAATTAAAACGAAAGCTACATAAAAAAAAAGAAAAAAAAAAAAGAAAGCGAGTTTAAAGATAGAAAGAATATACAGAAGGCTTTAACGATATACGTGTGTGCATAATTACAAAAAGATAAAACATAGTTTAACTTATAAATCCAAGTTCTAAAATCACCTAACCAATAATTTAACATGTATATAGGTTAGCTTAGAAAACCTAATGTGACATTCAGTTGTTTTAAAATAAAGTAGTTTTCCATACTTGTCATTATCATATTAAAGGATTCTTCTTGCAGGTATCTCTTTGCTCCTATCTCTAAGATGCATATTATTTCACATTAGGGGTTCAAGACAAAATTAAAATATAGATTACAAAAAAGTGTAAACAGATACCTAAAGACTTAAACCATGATGTGCTTGTTGATTACACCTAGTTATATCTGTCTTAAAATAACTTATCAATGAATTGTCTGTATATACAAAGATTTTTTTAATTGTTTAGTTTGATTATATGATAATTTATAGAATAATTTCTTTTGTATCTATGTAACTTTTTTATTCTAAAATAAATTTTAAGATTTTTTTTCTAGTTTTTCTTATATGAGATTTATTCATATGACAGTATTATATATGAATAAAGTTTAAATATCTCATCGATGCATAATACTCACACTCATTTTATTTCTATATTAATGTCAGATTTTAAATTACCTATTTGATAATCATCTTCTATCTAATCACAGAATTTATTAACTAAAACTTTTATACATTTATTTATCAAGGCTTCTTTCATTTTATAATTGTGTAATGGTTTCATTTCATATAATTCTTTCTGCACACCGAACTCTCCATTGAGTGACATTAAAAATGTTATTTCCATCGAATTTATCTTTAAAGGAGAATATCTCTTTTGGATAGAAATCTTTAGCTTGAGTGAGGTGTTGTAGATTTGAGGATCAATTTTTCTCTCAGCAAAAATAATTTTCTTAAGTGAGGAATACATGTATCAATACCTCAACCTTGGTAAAATTAATAATTTCTAAACTTCATTTTTATACTTCATATGTCATTATTTAACTTAAAATACAATATAACACCTTATATTGTACTCAAATAGATCTTTTACATGTACTATCTTGTTTTTCTTAAAATAAAAATACAAGAGTTCTTTATTTTGAATAATGAAATTTATGTAATTGGGATTAGAAAATAAATTAAGGTTCAACTTAGAATTAGGAGAAAGAATTAACTAGCAATGAAGCCTCACATTTAAAAGTCTTGCTCTAGGTCACCCATAACTGTTAACTCTTCTTTTTTATGTTTGCTCCATTTATAATGATTGAGAGAAACCTAGGAAAGGTGGCACAGAGAGAATTTTGAAGAACGACTCTTATTTATATATTAGAGGTTAATATATATTATCATTTCATTTAAGATAAAAAAGAGAGAGCGATGAATGTGTCATTATTTATGAATGCTCAACAGAACTTCATATAGTGGTAAACATATAAAATGTGTTATAAATTTCTTAAATAATCACCATGACGATTCTGCAACCAGGTTGTGGGTCTTGATGCCAAAAATGTTTATAATAAAATCTTGGATACACATGAATGTATATTAAAAGTACCACAATTAGGTTGTGGACTTTATTGTCTCAAATTTTCTTAACTCTTTGTAACGTATATGTGGTTTTAATAATAATTCCTTTTCTCAATCCAAATTCTCATTTATTCTTCTCTTGGTTCCAAAACAATCTCTGTGAACCAAAGCAAAATCATCTATTGAAAAATTCATGAAATCTAAAATCACTTAAAGCACTAACAAGTCCCGAGTGACAAAATTAAGGAAACACATCTACATCTACATCTACATGAAACATTAACACGACATGAAATACAATACATAATTATATCTTTAGAGTATATATATACTATTGACTATATCTATTCAATTAAAGATATTAGCAAAAACATATTATCACTTGTTTGTCTCTTGTTGCTAAAACTAAAGGCCATAGGTTGTCTTAAACTTAGTACTAACTTTTCTTTACGCCCTATAAGTATCTATCTTTGAAAATAATCTTACTTGAGATAAATAAGATAATAAAAGTGGACACAATAGTGTAGGAAGGACTTTTGATAGTGATTATTTTGGTCATTTTGTTTCGATACTAAAATCGATACCTATTACGACGAGATAAAAAAAGGTTAACTTTTTACCTCGAGTCTCAACCGAAGTAGAAATTCTATATTTTATCTCGATTTTGTTGAGCATCGAGGCCGTATGTGTCTCTTTGCATTTCAACCTTCTATTTTCTCCACCAGAAACCCTAGGTAACCACCATAGTTTCATCTTCTTGTAAATATTTAAACATAGTTAGTCGTGTAAGAGACTAATCTACTATGTTTGTTTTATTTTCATTCTTTCATTTTCAAACATATATCTTAACAAATATTTTTGAAATTTCAATTGAGTATGAATTTATCTTTTTCATATATATATGAATTTTAGGACATAAATATATTTATCTACGTCTATAAAATATATATCTTTTGAAAATGAAAATTTACTTCACCAAATATACCCTTAAAAACAACCATACATATAAATAGTATCACTTGAAAAAGTTGGTTGTTGTAGCAAACTAGTTGTCAAAGAAAATAAATAAACCATATTAAAATTACCTTATGTGAAGATCTCATCCACAAACTACTCTCACAATAGTCAAACAAATGGTAAATACCTGAATAAACTAACAAAGTTTGCATAGTTTCAAAACAAAATGTTGGCTAAATGCCCTAAAATAATAGTAATTATGAACCCACATAGGGTGACGAAGGGAGGGCCACCATCGGTAAGGGAAAAAAAATAAAAAATCTGAACTTCCATGTGTCTTAACTAATGTCACTTAGATAGTCCTCTTTTGAAATTTTATTCACCTATGCAAGTAGCAAAGACTTCTTTTCCTTCACGACATTTACCACATTTCATGCCAACAACCATAAATATCCTTCACTATGTGTTACAATAGCTAGGGTTCTTAGATCCACACTAGATGAGGTTCCAACATTTCCACCTTTCTAATAACCTATAATTAACATAACCTCATTAATGATATGGTTAGTTATAAATACTTTGATTGAGAACCTTAAAATATTAATATAATTAAAATAAAATATATTAATTATATAAAGACCAAACATATTTAACCCATTTTTGTTACGTTTAACTCATAACACTTGGTTAATGGATTACTATGTCAATAGAAACATATAATTGAGTACTAATTTACACTACACATTGAGTTAATGAGTTAATGTGATAAAGTTTAAGAGAATGTTTAATATACAAAATCTTTTTTTTTTTGCGCACACAGAAATAATGTTTTCTGAAAATTATATTATTTTTGGAATTATGTTTTTCTAAATCATAAATATATTTTATATATCTAAGATATTTCGAGAAATTAGAGACATTATGTATATAAAATAATCCTTTTACGGAAAATTTAGATTCCCATTCGTTGTGTGTGAAATTTTTAATGAGAAACTTAATAAAAAAATGCGTTTCTGTTGAAACGTTGGGTTCTTGTGATTGATCTTTAAAATACTTGCACTAAACATGTATTATTATAAAATTAATAAGATTAAATTTAATTAAAAAATGTTTTTGGGATAATATTTAAAAGAATATCTTAGCGTTGTTTTCTACAACTATGTAGCAATAAACCATTAGGTCCCTATCTTAATATTCTATTATAAAAATTAAAACTATCACATGCATAAGCTAAATATTTACCGTCCAACCAATAGAAAGAACCCAATCTTCATGGAAAGTCGTTGTCGCAAGACACGAATTAATCAAATTACACTTATTGTTCTCCGAGCATATATTATAGGAAAATAATTGTGAAGAGAGATAAGTTAAAATTTTAATATTTGATTATGAAGAGAAATGGAAAATATAATTCTTTTCTGGAATTCACAAAAACAAAACAAAATGATGTAAAAATTGAAAATTCCAATTTTTTTTTTTTTTTAATTTACTACAAACTTTGAAGGCATGATAGAAAACAATGTTATATTGTGAAGATAATATATTTTTTTAGCAACTACATTTTTCTATAGAATGTATTATATTAACTTTTATAACGTCTCCATAATTTATTTGAAAGTATAATATGAAATATAAAC
>Ga0209589_1012107_pt1 | contig 11830 bp, 7 predicted proteins | sample CowpeawhiteBW_FD_187525 | JGI IMG/M metagenome (GOLD analysis project Ga0209589, IMG submission 187525) | Root nodule microbial communities of legume samples collected from California USA - Cow pea white BW (SPAdes) (version 2) | ecosystem: Host-associated > Plants > Roots > Nodule | place: USA...
AAAAAAAAATTAAAAATTATACGACTTAATACGTGTTCTGTATAAAAATGGTGTTAACTCCAACCTAATTAAGATGATCAAATTGAATTTTTTTTTAAATAATTGATACTAAATTAACCAAATTGAATTTTTTAGATAATTTGATACTAAATTTAACAAATTGATTATAGTTTTATAAATGTAATTTTGGCATATTTTTTGTGATGCAACCCCTTTCCTTTGAAGTCCAATCACCTCTTTCTTTCACCCATCGTTTCTTCTACTCTTATTGGGGCGTTTTACTTTTCTTTTGAACGCATTTTTTTCTTCTTTCCCATCGCACTCACCCTTCTCATAACGCCAAAACTCCTTCATTCTATTCTCTTCCCCACCCCGACTTTGCTCATTCTTCACCTCTCTTCTCTCTCTCACTTCCACTCTACTCCTCTCTCTCTCTCTCTCAAACACACACACACGCACCATGAACTCTTCTTATATACTGCACGCTCTTTCCTCTTGAACAGTGAAATGGGTTCGTCCTCTTCTGTCCACCGAAACCAGCAACCCAACATGAAGCACCTCACGCTCCCTTTGGAGTCCAAAGCTGAAAACCTCGTGATTCCTTCATCACCCTTCAAAGAAAAACCCAAAAACGGAAACTTTGTGACTGATGATGCAGCGTTTAAGTCTCAGTGGTCACCCTCTCGGTCAACCACCACCTTCTCAGTCACGGACTGTGGGGATGATGGTAGGGTCCCTCTGGGGTTCTTCCTTCCTTCCAACCTTTCTATTTTCGTGCATCATCATAAAAAGTTGTATTTTTTATTTTCATCCTTCATCATGATCATCATGGTATAAAGTTTTTTTTTTCCTTAAAGAAGCTGTTTTATTGATATAAATGGTTAGAACTGAAATTTTTTATCTGGGGTTTCCTTATTTACTTTTATGTTATATAAAAATTGTACTTTTATTGAAATTACTCTTTTTTTATTATTCATCTCTTGTAATAACAAGAGCTTTTGGTATTTTCTCAAATTTTGGTCTTTTGACCTGGTCAAGGGATTATTTGCAGTATAAAATTTGTATTTTGATAGATATTTTCTTCATGGTTGGAGTGGATTTTTGTGAGGGAGGGGATTTTCCTTTTTTCCTTCTAAATTGGATTCTTTCCACAATCTGGATCCGAATATTTAACTTAAATATCTGTTTTAGAAAATTATTCTGGTTTTTCACATCACAGTTTACTTCTGCTGTCTTCAATAGAACCTATGCTTTAAAATATGCCGAGTTTGCTTCTTCAGTTCCATGATGATTTGTTTGTTGTTGGATAATAATAAGAATGCTACGATGGATTTTTGGCATGTGTACGCAGTCTATGGAATCTTTTTACCTTTATATGGTCTCACTGGAGGTGGGATATTTTTCTGAACAAGTTATAATCTTTTAACAAGAGAGTCTGTGGTGGTCGAAATTGATAGAGCTAGTTTTGACATCAGCAATCTGTTAACACTTTTACATGATTAATTTGGTGAATACTATTTTGTTCTTTAGTTTTTTGTTTTTAGGCATAAGGAATCTTTCGTCCTTACTTATATACCTTCTCTTCACAAGTCCATTGATAGTAATTTTTAAGCAAGGAATCCATTACTCAAATTATTTGCTTTGAAATATGACAAAAATCCCTGAGTGCCCTTGAACATGCTGTTTTACCAATCCAGGTTGAACTGTGTGTTTATGACACAGATAGTATATGGACATCACGCACCAGGTTGTTATTTCAGTGACAAATTGTTGCCTGATTTCATGACATGCTTTGATTGCTACTTGTGATTTTAGGTTCAATTGATGGAGGCTTTTATGATGGTTATGGTATTAAGTGTTAATTACTATATTCTGGTAATGCTTATAAGCGATCCTGGTCCCTGCGTTTTGGAGCTTTTATCCTATTGTGGACCAGTAGTTTAGCATCACTCTTATGGCTGTTCCTCTATCTGTGAATAAGTTATGTTTTAACTTGATATTTTGCATGTTTGCAGTCAACTTCAAGTTATGGACCACAACAAGTTAGTCTTATGAGGGTTACTATTGAGGGAAAATTGTATTACAAGTGATATCTTGAAATTGAGTGAAAGAAAAACTTCTATTCTATTTAATAACCGATTAAGATGATGTTGTTTGGTAGTTCATTGTGACTGACTGTTATTGTAGAAAAATATGAGAAATGTCCAAACATTGTAATCTACCTGTTCTGACCAGTTCTAACAATTATTGCTCTTGAACTGCTATATTTTGTTTTATTATGAGTAGGGTATTCTTAACACACTAGAACTGAAAGTAGACTCAGCTGTTTCTGCAATAAATGAGTCCCATATGCAGCCATGAATTGGATCATGTGCTTGTTTACAGAGTCTAGTGTGTTGTGATTGAGATGGAAGATTAAGTGACATGGAAAGTTCTGACAGCAATAACATGCTCCACCCTTTCAACATTGTCCTTATGAAATACTTCTCAATTGGTCAGAATCAATAAGCCAACTCATCCAATGAAATCCATGTTAACAATATCCCTCTTCCATAGCATTCTGTTTTATTATTCATTGTCTTTTTTATTTTTTTGGTAATATTCATGTTGGTTTTCTAACACAACTTTTTGAACTTGGATTTTTATTATACTGCACAGATGGAAAGGATGAATCATTTTTTGACTCAAAAGCCTGGCTGGACTCAGACTGTGAAGATGATTTCTACAGTGTCAAGGGTGGTAAGGATGCCCTACAACGCTTTTCCTTTTACATTCTTTTGCTAGTATCTTAATCTGTTTAATTGGCCTGATTGTGTACTTAACTGAGATTAGGAGTGAAACTTTTTCATTGTTTTAATAATTAGAAAGAAACAAAGTTGTCATGGATGAAAGGTTCATGATTTATTGTATGGCAAGTTGAATACTTTTTTCCTATTCCTATAATTTCTCTCTTCTCCTTCAAATAACTTGTGTGTTTATTCCTGTTTCTATCCAGAGTTTACTCCATCTCGTGGCAGCACTCCATTGCACCACATTTTTCTCAACAAAACCCCTTCTTCTGAGCCTGGTTCTGTTCCTGAACCATCCCCAACAACACAGAAGAAAAAGTTGTTGGATCTCTTCCGCGAAAGTGTGAGAGAAAATCGAAGTGAAGATGGTGAGAACAATTTTGACAGTGAAATGAAAGAAGAGAAAGCAAGAAGTGCAGATGAAGTTCCGAAATCTACACACAGCACTCCGTATGTGTCATGGTTCAACAACTCTGTATGTAGCAGTGAAAGAACAATGAATGGTGATCATGTATCCCTCAGAGAAAAAACTGTTAAATCTGTGCAGGGGTGCCTTCCAAGCTTGGCTTCATGCCGTAGCTTCAGTGAGAGGAAGAGAAAGACAAGTCTTGCAATTGCAGCTAATGGAAAAGCTTAGACATGATCATCAAGATCAATGAACTCAATATCATATTGTACATCTTTAACGTTATCCTTGTAAAGAACCTAGTAGCAATATGAATTTCAAAGTGTGTGTGCACAAACGGAAGAGATGTTATATATCAATAAGCAATCAGATTTTTGTTTCATAATCAATGTAATAAATTTGGTTGCGAAGTATTACTTTCATAAATTGATTTTGTGAGCATAAATTAGATTTAATTTTTTTTTTCTAATACATTCGTTGGTTCAGATAGTTTTAGCAATTGTTGAATAATTTTTAGAAAACATTTTACTCAATAATATTAACGTATCAGAAGATGGTGATTTAACATAATGATATAGACTTTTTTTTTCTACAGAAACACAAAATGTCAATTTATCATTTTTTAATGTCGTTAAAAATTATGTAACATTAAATTTTTTTAATGAAGACCGGGATGACATTGAGTTAAAAGAAGTTAAAAACAATATTAAGCAATTATAATAAATAGTGAAAAAGAAAGTATGAAGCTATTTATTTTTGAATATAATATCAAAATCCATTGTACCAAAAAGTTTGTTAAGTGTATTTTGTCGGATATTGAATCATTCACAAATATGTGATGATATTCAATCATAATCGTTGAAGGAGAAACCAAATCTGAAATTAATTTTGGTTCGGTTTGATTAGTTATCAATCTCAATCGTTGATGGGAAAATTATGGGGCAATTTGAGGAAGAGAAGTAGTTGAAGTTTGGGTGCAGAAGTAGATAGAAAAACCTATGAGGAGTAAATGTAAGCACGAGGAAACCAAATTCCCATCTTCTCTCTCGTTATCAAGTCGGCATGGATTTTGTCTCTCTCCACACCACCAGATCAGACACCTTATTTGACTTTGCATTTTATTATTTATTATCAACTAATCATGTATTACTCACATAAAACCCAAATTTTAGTTAATAATAATAATAATAATAGTTTTTTAGCCTTTACTTAATAATAGCTTGAAAGTTTTAGTTCAGTTTAGATAATGAAAATTTCTTTTTAAATAATGGTAAAATCTAAATAATTTTGGGAATTTTCTGACATTTATCTTGTAATTTAAATGGTATACTCGACTATTGTAGACAACTAAATAAATAGTTTTAGGCTCAAACAATTTTAATAAATTATTTAAATTTAATACATGTTAGTTAAAGTAAGAAAGCTCAAAATTTAAATATTGCAATTATTAAAAAAAAACTGTGAAAAGATTAATACTATAAATAATTTATAGAAATAAAAAATTATGGTTTTTTTTTTCTAGTGATTCTGATAATGTTATCGTTAAAGCAGTCAAATTAATACTAGTAAACTACAACATCAGTATTATTAAGACAATAAGCCAAAAAATTGGTAAAAATAAAGGTAACTAAAATCATCTCTCAAAAAACACAGAGTCAAATGATCACTAATAAATTAATTCTTATAAAACATACATTAAAGAATTAGAAAAACACAATAAATATAATAAAATAGAAAGGTAAATAAATAAAAAACAGCCTAAAACTATAGTAAATAGTGAGTGAGCCCAACTCAGCTCACTTTTTTGTGAGTTAGAAATTTTACAACTCGACTCAACCCACCACGGATTGGTGGGTTAACTGGGTTGGCTCACCAACCTATGTACAAAATAATTTTTTTTTATTTTTGAATATTCAAATAGAAAAGTATATTTAAAAGTATGCCTTATAAACGAACAATCAGAAAACAAAAATTATATTTAATCTAATTTAATAACAAACTATTCCAAAAACGAAATATTTTTTTTCGACCATCTAAGCTTGAAGGCCCCTGGATTTTAAAGGTTGTTGTAGATGTTAGATTCTCTAAATGAATGAACAATGTTAATTTCGAACCCTCCCTTCTCCCTTCTTCCTTTTTTTTAATCCCTGGTTTAGAAATTGTGTGTTTTGAAACAATATTGTTATTGGCAATTTTTCATGATTGTTCCTATGTGCATATGACAATTATAACAAGGACGAATGAGTAATATTTGAATCATGCAAAATCAAAAAGCTTCAAACTTTTTTACTTGGTAAAGCTTTTCCAAACGCAAAAACATCATAAATGATTAGAAGGAAATTGCATACCCTTGTGAAGGAGACCTTCTAATGATTAGAAGACTTCTTAACAACCAACGCATTCCAAAAGAGCCAACACAAAAAGAGAACATCTTTCATAAAAGATGTAAAATTTTAGAAAATACTTATTCTCTTATTGTTGATAGTGGTTCATGCTGCAACTATTTTAGTACAAGGTTGATTGATAAGTTGGCTTTAACTGTCATTCCCATCCAAAACCTTATAAATTTCATTGGCTTAATGAAAGTAGGGATTTGACATTCCAAAATCAATTGAAGGTCAAGCTCTCCATAGGAAAGTATGAGGATAATGTGCTATGTGATGTAGTACCTATGGAATCTTGCCATGTTTTGTTGGGAAGGCTTTGGCAATTTGACAAGAAAACCATGCACAATGGTCTTACCAATGAAATCATCTTCACTCACAAGGAAATAAAGTTTGTCTTGCATTCTTTATCACCATCTCAAGTGGTAGAAGATCAAATGCAAGTGAAAAAGAAAATAAATAAAGAAAAAGAAAGTTCTACCTATAATCATATAAGTGAAACAACATGTTCCAATTGTTTAGGTAGAAAACACAAGACTTCTGAGTGCCCTAACAAAAGAGTCATCATTCTAAGGGGCAAAGACTTGTCTAAAGAAAATGTTAGTCTTACTTCTTCCTCTTAAGGAGAAAAGCAAAATAAACCATGTGTTGAAATAAGAAATATCTTTTAAGATTTTATGTATTCAACACAAGACAAACAAGGAACTACATGAAAATGATCCTACAAACAAATACTCTTATCATTCATTTGATAAAAGGTGTATGAACATTGAGAGCTACATTATTTGGATGTTTATCAACATAACACTTAATTTGTTGTTTGGTGTTTATTGTAGGATAGTTTTTGGTCCTGGAGGAAGAAGACATAACAAAACCAATAATAAAGGCTGCTTTCATAAAGAATCATGTAGATATGAGAACACATCCTTCGTAAGAGGGAGGGGATGATGACAAGTGCCCTAACCTTGGCCAAGTGCAGACAAGAAAGTGGGCCTCAACTGCTAAGAGAGCCCAAGCTCTTAGCTTTTGGGGCAACATTGTTTAAATACTAGAATATGTTGTAATATTTTGGGCTTTGTATTTTTGGCCTAATAGAATAAGGTTTTCTTTGGGCCATGTATTAGGCCATAAAGGAAATTGGACTTTGAAAACATTTTTGGACCAAAAAGGGAGATGGACCTAAATTGGGCTAGAGTGGAGCGTCTACTCTAGAGAAGCCTAGAAGCTTCTAAAACTTACTCTCCAAGAATGAGGGTTAACTTCCCATGGCAAGACAAGTGTGACTTGCTTAGGTGGCAAATCATACCTCCCACATGCTCCTTTTTGGCTTCACAATTCAACTTTTTAAACTCCTTTTTTCCTTCTCTTTTGGGAGACTCCTTGGTCTCCTTTTAGGCTATAAATAAGGGCATCCTTTCATGTATTTTTCAGCTTGAAATTGAGTAATGAAATGTTACCTAAATTTGTGCACAAATCTCTTTTGAGCTCAACTTAGAGTAAACTTTTCTCTAGTCTACTCTAGTCTTCTTCCTTAGAAGTTGGTCTCACCTCTTAAGAATCCTTTCACCTACACCAATCCAAACACCTTAATCCTCGTTCCTTTATGCTTTTGTGTCCAACACCATCCATGGAGCTTCCATTCTTCATGCAAGCTTCAATGGAGACAATAAGAAGCCATCATTTTGTACTCCTACTTTTTTGTAGAAGGTGAAGTTGGCTATGATGGCCTTGTACTCAACCTAGTTATTTGAGGTTTTGAAACTAAAGTGGAGTGACTTCTCTATTACTACGTCGTTTGGTCCTTCTAGGACTATACCGATCCTCGCTCCCTTTACATTTGAAGAGCCATCCACATACAAGGTCCACCACTCTTCCTCGACAAGGTGGTCACCTTTTAGATAAATGGCAAAGTTGGTCAAACATTGTGATTATATTGACCCTCGTGATTCTTGCTGGATACTGAATTCTAAAAATTCGACAGACCATGAAGACATTCAACTCGCTAGGTCCATCTTTTGCAAGATTTTATGTATAGGATAATTTTAACGATAATCGAATGGCTTGGAAAGTAGGGTTGGAGTCGTCTTGTTGTAGTCACTAGGAATGTTGTTACCTTTTCTACTATCTAGTACCTTGTCTCTGCATCTTATAGCATCCAACTTATAAAATATATTAGCTTGTGATCGTTATTAATTTCTTGGACTAATGTTGCACTAATGGCATCTACGATTGCCGCTATATATACCAAAAATGACTGGTTTGTGTCTAGCTTGCATAAAATTGGATGTGAGGTCAGTAGTTGCTTCAATTGATCGAACATTTCTTGGCATGTGTCATCCTTAATGAATTTGGTCATATTCTTCAATAGCTTGATCATGGGTCTTGTTTTGTTTGCTAGTCTTGGTGAAAACTGTGATATTGTTGTTAGTCTTCAAATTAACCGTTGTACCTCTTTCACATTCTTAGGCTTCTCATATCAATCATTGCTTGACCTTTTTCTAGGCTAGCCTTGATACCCTATGTGTTAACATGAACATAAGAAATTTACCACCATCTACTCTAAACACACTTTCCTAGGTTCAATAATAGATTTTATGATCTTAAGGCTATGAAAACTTTGGACAAGTCTTGAGATGTTATGTTGGGGTCAGAGACTTCACAACCATATCATCGACAAACACTTCTACAATATTTTTGATTAGGTGGCTGAATACCCTATCCATTAATCATTGGTACGTCGTTCCTACATTCTTGAGGCCAAAAGGCATGACCTCGTAGAAATAATTGGCATCTTTTGTTATGAAAGTTTTTTTCACCTTATTGTCCTTAGCTTTGGGAATCTGGTTGTATCTTGAGTAGGTGTCCAGAAAGCTCAAAATGTTGTGACCTATTGTACCATCCACTGATTGGTCAATGTTTGGTAGCGAATACACATCCTTGGGACATGCCTTGTTAAGGTCTGTGTAATCTAAGCACATGCGCCATTTTCCACTTGCTTTCTTAACCAACACGACATTGGCAAGCCATGTTGTGTACCTTGCTTGCTTCCTTTATGAAACCGACTAGTAGCAATTTACTAGTCTTCATTTGGGGCACTTCTCTCCTTTCTTCTCATAACTTCATCTTCTTTTGACATACAAAATTCACCTCTTTAAAAATAGACAGACGATGTGACGTTATCCTTGGGTCGATTCTTGAGATGTCGTCAATCGTCCATGCAAACAGGTCAAAGTTAGTGATTAGGGTTTGTCCAATGACCTTTCCCCCTTCTTCGTTAATTGTGGACCCAATCTTTAGTTATCATCCTCCCTATGGTAAAGGAAAGTCCTAGTTTCTCTATATCGTCATTTTCCTTTTCTCTCTTCTCTCCCCTCTGATTAATTAGCATTGCAGCAGCCACAACCTCCAGATCCTTTATTTTTTGTGCTGCGTTGTATCCTGCATGTCTTATCTGTACAATGCATGTTTAAATTTGTAAATGAGATGCTGCTTTGAATCTGTTATTTGAAATAGCGGAAGTGGACTTCCGTAGCACATTTTTTTTTTTAGAAAAAGATCATTACGAATCTCAACATCTGGTTCAAATATTGCATTGCGGATGTCGACATCCGGTTCACATTTTTTTAATTTGTTTTGTATCATTACGAATGTTGACATTCGGTTCAAAAAATTGCATTGTGGATGTCGACATCCGGTTCATAAAATTTCATTGTGGATGTCGACATCCGATTTAGAAAATTGCATTGCGGATGTCGACATCCGGTTCACATTTTTTGAATTTTGTTTTGTACCATTACGGATATCGACATCCAGTTCATAAAATTGCATTGCAGATGTCAACATTCGGTTCATAAGATTTCATTGCGGATGTCGACATCGGATATAGAGAAGTGCATTGCGGATGTCAACATCAAGTTCACATTTTTTAAAATTTTCTTTGTACCATTATGGATGTCAACATCCGGTTCAGAAAATTACATTGAGGATGTCGGCATCCGGTTCAGAAAATTGCATTGCGGATGTTGACATCCGGTTCATAAAATTTCACTACGGATGCGACTTCCGATTTAAAAAGTTGCATTGCAGATATCGACATCCGGTTTAAAAAATTGCATTGCAGATTTCAAAATCCTGTTCATAAAATTGCATTGTGGATGTCAACATCCGCAATGTAAATGCCTCAACTAAATGTCGACATCCTTAATGGCCTTATATAGAGAAAAAAAAATTCCTTTATGGAACTCCACTTCCGCTGTTTCCAGAAACACATTCAAACAATGCATGGAGGTTGTGTTTGCTGCAATGCAAAGAGAAGAAACAAGATATGGGAGATGTGGAGAGAAAAGGGCTGTTGCCGTATGGGCTAGGTCAAATTGAATATTGGGAGTGCATGGGTGAACTATTGTATTAAATAGATGAGAAGAAGAATTTGTTTTTACTTTTACTCTAGACGTCAAAGAAGAAATTAAAAAAAAATTCGAAGATACAAGAGAAACCATTGGGGGTGCAGGAAGAAACACCCAAAGTTTAAAATTCGGACATGATTAATTGAGGTAGATTTATTTTTTCACAGCCACTTTTCTTTTATACTCCGTCTGAAAATCTCCACTTTATTCTTTTAGATTAATTTTATTTTCAAATTTTATAATCTAAAAGATTTTTAAACAATACAATCCGAAAGTAAAAGGTATTTTTGAGATTCCATAACTGAAACGTTACTTTTAACATGAAAAGAAAATTTCTAAATTTCATCACCCAGGAGTTTTTGTTATATAAAAAATAATTTTCAGACGGTAAAAATTCTAAAGACATTATTTGATTTTATAATTTAAAGTCCTTTTTTATATAAAATGTAATATATAAAAAAATAATTTTGAAAATATAATATATTAACCTCTTCTATGTAGAAGAGTGAAAAGTAAAAAAAATGTAAGAAAATAAAAACCAAGACCGAAAGGATGATTGTAGAAGGAGAGAAGGAAAGATCAATAGTAGTGACCATGTAAAAGGAGATAACAAATACTAACTAAAGATATTTTCATCAGAGAGGTTTTTTGTTCTCACAAGATAACAATATTTGAAAGTTGCTTTTTTCCTTGGAAGAACAACTTAAAAAATGACACGACGTAAATTCCACCAATGCTAGATTCATAGAATTTACATCCTAACTAAAAATCATCACCACTTTCCAAAATGAAAACTTTAAAAGACATAGCAACCAACACAATAATTATCAAAAAGCTTGGGACAAAAGCTATCTTCTGAGCATAGTAATTTTTTTATCCCATTTTTCTATTCACAATTAACCAATAATTTTAACTACCCTAGGCAAAAACAAACAGGGTACAGCTCTTCAAGAACTGATGCAATGTCCTATAAAAATCACAAGTTCATGTCATATAGCACCTGGGCATCAATTTTAGACTTTGCAGAGAGTGTATAAGGCACCAATAAATGATGAAGTGACTTTCATGTCTTGACACCTATTTTATAGAAGAAAAAAAAACTACTTTACAATAAATTATATTATTTTTTTATTTTAAATATATTATTAAAATAGAGTTATTAAATGGTGATTTTTTCTAAAAGGTGTCAAAGTATAATTTTCCAACTATAAATATATTTTTGGCAGCAAAAGCAACTTAATGATATTATTTCACCACATTCAGAAACAAGTTGTTTCATATAAATAAAACATGGATAGGCCGAAAGAAGAACAACTCCCTCCTTCATTTTGCTCACTACTTTACCAGCGTCGTGCTCCTATTCTTCTTCGTCTTCTAAAATCCTTCAAACGGATCACAAATAGCAAAATGTTCATCTGTAAAGGGAATGTCCTATGAGTTATATATATGTTCACTTTTGCTGCCATAAACTAAGCAGACTCCACTTCTCAAAAAACTCTGAAAGTCGATCTTTCTTGTATTTTAGGGTCCCTTTGACCAGAAAATTATAAAATAAGATCTGCTAATTGTTTTTTTTTTAATTGGGTCAAGTTATTATTGGAGAAGACGACTTTTAGGATGAAGTCGTCCTCCCTGTACCGGTTTCGTTTTTTTGTTTTTTTTTTAATAAAAAAGTAATGTCGTTGCGTTAGAGAACCACTTCTATTTAATAATAGAAAAGTTATTATTTTTCTTATTTTTCTTTTTTCATTATTTTATTTTTTAAATATTTCAGATTTTTTTTAAGAAAACGGTTTTGCTTTTTTTTTTTTTTTTTTATTTTTGATTAATTTTTTTTTAATTTTT
>Ga0209589_1012108_pt1 | contig 11830 bp, 11 predicted proteins | sample CowpeawhiteBW_FD_187525 | JGI IMG/M metagenome (GOLD analysis project Ga0209589, IMG submission 187525) | Root nodule microbial communities of legume samples collected from California USA - Cow pea white BW (SPAdes) (version 2) | ecosystem: Host-associated > Plants > Roots > Nodule | place: USA...
CTACACACTTTGATTCCTTCCACAAATATTGTTTTGTGAACGTTACTATGAATCATTGATAATCAATTGTCTTTTCTACATATATGTTAGCGGTATGAAGCATGCTTACAAGAGACTAAGCCACAACAAGCCCTACAATAAATCGATAATATTTAGCTAGGCCAAAACCAAGTCCACTAGGAGAGTATTAACTAGTAACTTATTGGCTACCCGCTAGTTTTCGCCGAAAAAACCCTTAGTTTCACCAAAGACAAGTCATTTTTGAATACACTTGAAAATTGTATATGGGGAAACAGAAAACCTTACCTCATGTTCTGTGTTGAACGAGCTCTACAGCGAAACTATTTTGTGCTCATTCCTCAAAGCAGCGAACATCTACAAAAATAATTTGATTGTTGCAGAATGTAAGTCCACTAAACTTGGATCAAATAAGAAAAGAAAAATATCCTACTTAAGCAAATTATCGTATACAGGTAACAAAATATGATCTAGTCCATTTGGGAAAATAGTGTTCTCAATTTTCACATACAGACTACTAAATTCTGGGTTCTCAAGCCATAATGTTTCTGTCTCACATGTCCATTCCTAGACGAAATAATGCAAGACATCGCCATTGACAAAATATATACAGAATTACCATGCTTAGCCCTTCAGATAGATATATTTGGCTTTGAAGAAACAAAACAGCAGCAGAGATCTGATTATCCATTTCTCTATCCTTGAAAGAATCCCTTTTTTTTCTGTCTTTTTCTTAGCTGGTTAACAGGACACAAGTACATAATGAAGTCAGTTTTTTTTCTGATGACCAAATGCACTAATACAAAAACTCTTAATAATACTACTGTAAGAGCCACTAAAATGTTGGCAAGCATAAAGAAAGGCCAATAAAGTCAAAATCAAGATATAAGCAATTTAGAAAGTTGATGAAAAGTGTTGTAGATTGATTACTTACATTCAAAAATGACTAAAGAAAGGCCAATAAAGTCAAATGAACCAAATTAGTAACCTGGCTTGCGTCGCAGTAAACTTTGGTAACCGTGATTCAACATTTTCAATGCCTAATCAATAGTCTATCTCAGCCAATAAAAATCAAGACTGAAATTTCTGCATGACTTTTGAATATTGCTTTGTCACTAATATATGTCAAAGTAAACTTGTACCAGATAATAGCTAAATAAGATTTAGTAAACTTCCATTTAGGAACTTACTTCTCTTGAATCCATTAAAAATTAACAATCCTATGAAAGCTAAAGACCGATAATGGATGAAGTACAGAGTACCTAAACGACTCTATAAAGTCTTGCTAATTAGGCCCTTTCCCCCTTAAAATTTATCACAAAATAAGGAATTCAGAAATGGAAATATGAACTATAAACAATTGAATGAGTATTTTATGATATCTTTCTTACTACCTCAGAGGCAAGGATTGTAATCAACCAATGTCTGATCAACATATATGGCATGTCCACCTGCTTCATAAATTGTTGGTGGCACAATCAGTGGTAGAAATGTCCTCGCCAAAATAACCTCTGTTAAGTATTAATTTTTTTGTAGTGATACATGCATGTAGAATGATTAAACAAATGTTATTTTATGCATGATAATGGTGCTGCTCATTGCTTACATAAGCTGCACAGTTTTAAATGGTTCCAAAAGGACAGGATAATATAATAAAATCCACTCCATCATATTACGAATATTTTAATGAAGAATGCGTAAAAGGTTCTCTCCATTATTTAATACAAACCCGTTTAGGCATTTATGTTCTGTTTATATTTTAGATAATAATGAAGGACGGAACCGAAAATGATGTACAAAGTTATTTGTTTAGTATCAGAAAAATGTTCTTTTTTTAAGTGTAATAACTCCAATGTAACATTCAGTTTTACAAAATATAATTGACAATATGTATAATTTAAAGATCTACTTATTCATACAACCTCACACATTACTACATTTAGTATAAAAACCTAAGCATTTGACTTTACTAAAATGAATTTGAACACTCATGTGAAATACCATCTTTCTATCAAAGAATCACACATCTTCCATATGTGTTAAGTCACATCACACCTAAAGAACAAATAGTTAGATGATTGTTGTTAGTAGGTTTTGTATGTTGAAGAGAAGATTAAGTATCCAAAAAAGTGAAAATATAGGTTGTTAGTACCTCCAGGTAGATTTCAGACCACAATATACAAAATTTTGCTGGTTCAATCACAAAAATATACAACATTCTGACCAACATAGAATTCATACCAGAATAGTAGTCACTTGAATCATTCCAGGACTGATCTTGATTGAACTAATTGGCAACTTCCTCCACAATGGTTGTCTTTCTTCCTCCATTCTGTTAACGGTTTCAAATAAAAATTCTTAAACCAAACACAAAGAAAGGATGTGATAGCAATTGATGCATATTGAGTTGCATTATTAAGTAATCTTAAATATATATAAGCTCATGAAAGTAATATAATAGAGACATGAAAGTAAAAATTGGTTGAAGATCATACAATTGATTACAAATAATACTGCATCTCATCCATAGAAATTCTTCAATAATATTGCAAATGTGAAGATCGAATATTCCTAAAACAATACAAACTTAAAAATTCAAAGACAAATATAATTCTTGCAATTTCTAACGGAAAGACAAACAAAAGAAACCTTCTCTAACTATTCAAATGAGAGTGTGCAAGAATCTGAGCTTTTCTCGAATGAGGATAAAACTCTAATCATAGAATATTTCATATCAGGAGTAGCATCACCGTCGGTGCAGATTTTCATGGTTCTTAAATATTTTGCATTCTGCATAATATATCTTGCAAATACAGTCTCATCTATGGAACCAATGTAACCTTTAAGACAACACCTTTTTAGATACAATGAAATGCATTCAGGAACAGGTTCGTCTTTATCAAATGAACCAAAACAACTCCATTCAATAATAATCGACCATAAGTAGGTCAATTCAAGTTCAACTAAATTGTGAAAGTAAAGATCCAGTTTTCCTCGAAACATCTGGAAGAGACACAAAAATAATATCAAAACATCATAAAATCCTTTTCTTTCCTTAAAATTGGAAAGTAATAAGAAAAAAAACTAACAGTGATTACCCAATATATGAACAAAACTTCAACATTCTTAACAATTTCCAATGGAACTGCATCTCCATGGATGTATGCTCTAACCAACTTGGGGAATCGGATGAACTTTCCTTCAAAATTGACGAGTGTATCAATGGCTTCCAAATTTTCAAGATTAGGACACCCAGAGAGAAGCCGTGAAAAATCTAGATCTTCTGAACATTGGGACTAGCATCCCCAAGAGCATTACCCACCTACAATACATTAGGGGGCACCAAGCCAAGGATAAAGATCTTAACCAAAAACTTAATTAGAAAAGGCACAAGCTAATGCAATGTTGTCAAGAAATCTATGAACTAAACATTCCATGAATGTATCCAAACAGAGAGCCAAAAGTTCTGAAATAAATATGGCCCAAATAACAAACAATCTAAGGTTCTAATTCCATGAATGGATACAGTTGCATAAAACTTGCTTTTAGAAAAATGTTTCTTAACTTAAGAGGAGTAGGTGAAGAAATTTCCCCAAACAAACTACAAAAGTGTGTACCCACCTTCTCTTCGAAACCATAACACCTACAGAGTTTTCCCTTCCCTCCTCTTACTCCGACTCGCACTTGAGAGCTTCGTTTCAGAAAAGTCATACCGTGAAACTAATTACAAAAATCAATGTGGAAGTGGGAGACCGAGGATAGAATAAACCTTAACCCTAAAAATATGCATCATACAAACGAGGCCGAAGAGGGACACTAAAACGTTCTCCCTATAATCAATTCCAACAGAAACGAAAATAATGTGCAAGGCATTAAACTCACCAGGTGCATCTGAACTGTGAAGATCTTCGCATCATACATATTCGAGGAACAAGAAGAAAAAAACGAAAATATGAGGGGATTGAAGCGTGTCCTATGGTATAGTTGCGGAAGATTTAGGGTGAGAGATGACGGTGGTGAGGCCAAATTCAATAGTGGAGAGTTCTGATGCATTGGTCGTGGAGTATCGAAAATCAGGGTTCGAAATAAGGGAAGAGGGAATGAATGAAAAAAATTGAGGGAAATAAAAAAGTATCTTAGAGATTTTGAAAGTCTAAAATGTTTTCAGAATAAACCTTTAAAACTTAATGGAAGTTAGAAAAACCTCCCTTAATTAAATTTATTTGTGGAGGTCCAATAAACCTCTACTAAATCACCTCCTCTGTTAACTGATTTTTTTTAGTGATATTTATATTTGATAACTAAGCCATTATAAAGTTATAAAAATACAAAATATTAAATTATATAATTATATAATTATGAAATTATAAAATTACAAAAATAATAAAATTACTAAATTATAAGATTTAAAAATTATAAAATTTTGAAATTATGATATTATGACATCATAAAATTTTGTGTTAATAGGAAAAAGATTAAAAAATATTTACTTGCTTGATCTCCATCATGCATCAAATAACATACATTATTTTCTAATAAAAGACGATGATACATGGTTTTGACGTAGAAGACTTTGTCATATACTTATGCATCATTTAAACATGTTAAAAAGAAAACATTCGGTTCAACGATTGTCACAACTCAAGTTTGTAAAAGACAAAGTATATGAAGTATGTCAAAAAGGAAAACAAACTAAGTTTTCTTTTAAGCCTAAGAAATGAGTTTCAACTAATAGACCTTTACAACTACTTCACATTTTTGGACCTTCATGAACTATGAGCCTTAGTGGGAACTTCTATGAATTAGCCATTGTAAATGATTTCTCTTGTTTCACATGGAATTTAGCATCTAAAAATGATACTTATCATGTTTCCAAAAGACTTGCCAAGGTTTTAGAAAATAAAATAAAATTGTGAAATTATTTATATTAAAAGTGATCTTGGAAGAGAGTTTCAAAATGAAAAGTATGAAAACTTTAGTGAAAAGCATGGTATACAACACAAACTGTTTGCTCCTAAAACTTCTAAAAAAATGGTGTGGTTGAGAGAAATAATAGATCACTTGAAGAACTAGCTAGAATCATGTTAAATGAAACATTATTGCCAAAATACTTTTAGGTTGATGTTGTCAACACAGTTAGCTATGCTTTAAACTGTGTGTTGATTATGTCTATTTTAAAGAAAATCCTTTATGAGCTTTATAAAGGAAGAAGACCTAGTCATATAAAAGTTTTTGGTTGTAAATGTTTTATTCTAAAAAATGGTAAAGAAAAACTTGGCATATTTAAGGCAAAAGTTCATGAAGGAATCTTTGTTGTTTATGTCTCAAATAGTCATGCATATAGGATATACAATAAGAGATTTATGGTTGTTGAAGAATTTTTCCATGTTGTATTTGATGAATCTAATTCAAAATTGCAAGATCAAGTATCCATTGATGCAAATGAGGAAGATGTAATTCGGGAAAAGTGAATTGGAGTTGATGTTGAACCATCTAGTAGCAATGAATCAATAACTAAAACTCATGTTCACAACAACTTGCCTAAGGATTTGGAAAACTCCTAAAGGACTACCAAAGGATAACATCATTTGTGAAATTGACTAACGAGTTTCTACTAGGCTCAAACTTAATAATTTTTGCGAACATGTTGTATTTGTAGTAGAACTTGAACCTAAAACTATAATGATCCATTAAATGATAATAATTGGATTGTTGTTATGTAAGATAATAATTGGATATGGTTATGCCTCTCTAGTTAGAGTTTTTCCCTTTCAACCTTGCACTGGTCACATCTCACCAAGGAGGAGTATGTTGTGAACCATCCTACCGACAAGATTGGGAAGAGTCTTATCTTCAAGGGCCTTTTTCTATTGCTTTCAATATGCATTTTGTTTTCCACTAATTTGTTTTCTCTCCAAATGTGAATTATAAAGGAAGAAGTGATAGTCAAAAGAGCAAGAATAAGGAATAATCGAAAACACACTTATTATACCGGTTCAAATTATAATCGACATAATAAATAAAAACTATCAATTAAATATTTTAGTATGAAGGTTTTAATTACAACCGATAAGGCTACATTATTACTAGAATGTTACCGCACTACTTATTGTGAGAAATAAACTACAACCAACATAATCAAGCTTTATAGAAAAAACTACATTATTACTAGAATGCTACTACACACCACAAGTGCACTAAGGTCTTTTGCCCCCGATTGTTTTCGCTATTCTGCCTCGGTTTTCGAACTAAGGCATATTGGGGCGAGGCCAAAAGGGGTGACTTTTGGCCTCAGGTGTGAACTGAAGCCATAAAGGCACTTTTTTGCCTCGGGTCTCGTCTAAACCGAAGTCATAGGTTCACAAAATTTTTAATTAATTTTAAAATTCGAAGAGCATTTGGCCTCAGTGATGGTAAGAACCGAGGCCATAGACTACCTTTTTGCTTCAGTTACGGTAAGAATCGAGGCCATAGTTTTCTATTTTATTGTCATTCTCACATTTAAACCTGCTTATTTTTTTCAGAAACCAACACAGACCATAACAAAATATTTTATGAAATATCCACAATCCAAATACATTTAATAGACAATTGAAATATCCACAATCCAAATACATATCCTAATCAATACTATTATACATTTGAATTATAAATTTGGGACATGATATCCTACCAAACTTTATGGACTACGCGGGGATTGGCGCAGGACTCTTGAATGTCTGCAAAATAAGACATTAACTTAAGTTAGTATATAGAAAGACAATATTGCAAAGATTTTTTTTTTTAATTCAAATATATATTACCGTTTCCCAATTATTTGTAATACGAGCACGCACAATGGTTGTCATCCATTGCATTATATAGTAGCCGCACTCATATGAGTAGGTTTGTCTATTACACTACATTATATCAACAACATTACAATTAATTAAGGAAGAATATCAAATCAAACAATTATAAATATATGGATAGAAATATCAAACCTAGAGGGAACACCATGCAAGACATTTTGCCTTATTCGTTGATCTCCCTAACAACATGTTATGTCCAACAATTGAACTATGATAAAGAGAATAAGTTAGGATATTTTTATATAACATGTCATATTCATAAGATTGACATTGAGGTTCTTACCAATCTATCACTTGTCTAAGATGGTTGGGGGGAGGATGGTGCAAAGAGCAAAACCACACAACAAGGTTCTCCTTTAGGGAAACCACAAGTAACTGCCAATGACGCTTGAGAAGAAAATAATTTCATTGTTATGCATTAAAATGACAGATTATATTCAAAAGTTAACAAAAATGACTTGCCCAGCAACATAAGGGACAAAATAAATTTCTTTTCTGGGTTGAAAGCATTTAGTCACATATGCTTGGATCTCATCAAACTTGTTGCCTTCATGAGTGAGTTGGGGGTCTATAAACCCATATAGATCATTTAGCCCCATAGTTTCAGTGACACTAGACAAATACCTAAACATAAAATTGATTTGATATAAGTAAATAGATAAATATATCAAATAATTATATATAATGACTAAAAGACTTACATCATTCATAACTGAATAATGGTAATATTCAGTTTCTCTTGTTCCCGTGCAAGCTCCAAGACATCTTGGGAATGGAAGTAAAGTGAGATCTTAAGGTATCTCCCAAAAATGTTAGAATCCCAAGGAACCTGCATGGGCTTATCATCTATGATTTCAGCAAGTTGAAGTAATGCACCAAGAGGATCGTCCAAAGAGAGAAGAATCTTCTTTGGTTGATGATTTTCCTATATCGATGCAATTTAAGTTAAAATGGAGTATAATTTAAGTTTGAATATAATAAACATGTAAACTTAAAAATTTAGTATATGGTGGTTTTGAGAGTCTGTACCGGGGGTCAGAATCAACCAAATCTCCTGGCTAGGCGAGGAAACATTGGAATACTTGGGCCATAGTATATAACTCCATGCCATGAATAACTGTGGCTGCCTCAAATATTTTCCATGATCCACTAGTGTCTTCTTTGTACCATCCCAAATATATAGTTGACATGGATGAGTGTCGTCCATGTCATCCTCGGGTGAAGCTGAACAACTTCCCTTTCCGCTTCTACCTGATAGAGTCAATGATTTATTAATGTTATTCAGTTATTTTATTAAATATCATTTATTCAATTCATAACTTATAGAAAAACGATTTACCCATGGGAGGCACAAATGAGTCTAGTTCTAGTGGAAGATCCATTGGTGAACGAATGCCATAATTCTCAAATTGGCGCATAAGTTCTTCTCTCACACTCACAGTGATTCTTTCTGTCAGTATTTCTTCATTATCAGTACTATGACTGCATGAAGACTGATGAGAAGAGGAACAAAAAAATTGGCATATGCCGATTCCTGATCCAGCACCACGCACACGTCCAGGGTGCTCAGGCCGTCCAATTGTAGCAGCAAGTATGTCATGACGACCTTCTAGAGTGAATCCTCCTTGGGAGCTCTGCTCAACCAACGAATCATGGAATGTAACAAAAAAAGTTATAAAATATCATATAATATAAAACACAAACGAGTTATTTAGGGAAGAATTGTATCTTACAATTTTCTCAAAGATTTCTCGTGCAAATTCAGAAGTATAGTTGCCCGATGTGCGTAGACGGGCTAACTTCCACTTTTGATGACGTGATAGTGGTGAAGAAGGCTCAATATAATTCACCCTCAGAAGTTCTGGGCCTAGATTTTTTCTTTTTTGACATTATCTTCTCTTCAAGTTTTCTATTCCCACCACGAGACAATATATGCGGGTTTTTATTTTGAGCACTTATGCTTTGAGTCTTTTTTCTCTTTTCCTGTAACATATAAAACCCACTTTATGAATTAGTTCAAATTGTACATAATTATCAATTGAGCAATTGATGATTTCAAATAAACATACTTGTCATCCCTCGGATGTCCGAAGCTCAAGAAACTGATGCCATGTGTCTTCATCAATCCATGTGTATTTCAACAATGGATTTTCAGTCTTTTTAGATCCAAATACATACCTAGACGTCAACTTGGTCTTAGAACCACGAAATTTCTCAGCCACCGATGACAAACATTTGTGTTTAAGCATTGCCACATTTGGAATATTAAATGTTAGCTGCAATATAGAAAATGTCTCAATAATGTTTAACATATTATTAACAAAATCAAACTATAAGATTAATAACATTAATATTAGTTACCAATAAATCCTGTCATATCATGTCCCGATCAATTTCACTAACATGATCAAAAGATGGAGTAAGGATTGATATTATCTCTCGTGCCAACATTCCCAAATAGCTTTTGATGATGTCCGCATAACAACCTCTAGGAATTCTAGTGTCAACGTCAATATCAACAGGTGTTTTCTGACCATTAGCTCTCTTCTAATTAAGATTTTTCTCAACCTAGTGGCTCCTCTGATGGGTCTCTTAGTGGGTGCTTCATCCTCTGATGAACTATGATGTTCAACCATATATCTGTGAAATGAAAACATCACAAAACATTAATAAGAAACATATAAAATTATAAATAAAACATTATTTAACAAAACAACTAAATTTTAACAAGAACATGAAATTTATACATAAAGTTATTGATTGATCATATGTATATTCCTTCATCGTGATCTTCTTGAATAGCATGTACATCATCAACTAGAGGGATTTCATCAACATTTATTGTTGTTCTAAATGGGTGGATGACAACAATATTAAGATCACTCAGATTCTCTTCATTAGGATCAATTTGTTTTTTTTCCATGAAGAGCGACAAACCAATGTTCAGACGTAGGATCTTTAATATAGAAAACCTAAGATGGTTGTTGTGCCATGATAAATGGCTGGTCTCGATAACCCACCTTTCGAAAATCAACTAGAGTCATTTCCTGATTCATCCATTTTAACAGCACTCTTATTGTCAACCCACTTACATTTGAACGGTGGAATAGTAAACAAGGTATAATCAACCTCCCATATCTCTTGTATTACACCATAGTATGTCATTGATCCAAATACATGATTTTGATCTTTAGATGTAGAAAATTGTAGCGACTCAGCTTCAAGACTGACTCCACTATTTTGTATTGTGCTTTTATCATCTAGAGACTTCGTATAGAATGTGGAATTATTAATTTCATAACTTGTACAACAGATGACATCAAATTTCAACCTATTCGCTAACCATATCAAAGTCTCAGAGGACATGCATGTATCCTTTTATACTTCATACCCATCGGACAAAGAATTTACTTAGTGGGTAGAGTATTTCCCTCGGGAAGCATTTCATTCATGAGCACGAGCAATTGTGTGAAGCTTTTATCTATCCAACCATTGTTCGCTTTCAAATTCATAAGTCTTAAAACTGCTGATAATCGGGTGAACTTACTTGAACCGACATACAACTGAGTTTCTGCCAATCTTCATAGAATCCAATTTTTCCATTAGTTATAGAAAAAACTGCCAAAAGTATTTATTTCCATTATTGTCCAATTATATTAATATTTCGTTATTTTTTTATAATATTAATAATATTTACACAATTCAATGTCAATATATATGTCATATATGTGAAATTCATGTTTTGATTCGTAAAAATATATATAATAGTCTTAATTATATTTTGAGTTCCTCCTAAATTTGGAAACTTTCAATTAAGTCCCTATTAAATTTTTGTGATCTATTGAATCCTTAAAATATAACTTTTTAATTGAGTCTTTGCCATTAGATTTGACTATTAATTATTTGGCATGTACCATACATTATCATTATGCTTAAATGTGACCACATAATAGTAAAATATAATAGTAAAAGACTTTAATGACGAAGATCTCCCTCAAGGATTTGCTGTAACAAAAATTATTTTTAAAGCAAATTAAAATTATAAAATTCAAAAAGATAAAATTAAAAGATAAAAATATAAAAAAATATAAATTATAAAATTAGATATTAATAAAATTATGAAATTATTAGATATAAAATAAAACATAATTTATAATTTTAATTTCATAATTTTTTAATTATCTAATTTTACAATTCATTTTTTTATAGTATGCACTTTCATAATTTTATGATGTCATAGTATCATAATTAAAATTCTATAATTTTTAAATCTTATGATTTTGTAATTTTATTATAAAGATTACGTTCAAAAGCTAGTTTATATCTTTTATGACAAAGTTGACTTATATTTATTAGATTATACTTTTATCCCTCAACTAAGAGAACATTCTTAATGTTGAATGAATTTAATCCCCCTTATTAGATTATACTTTAATTCCCCCTTTATTGTTATCTCCATAAGTCACAATGCCTTCATATTTTAAGCTCAACTTTACAAATTTTCCTTCATCACCAATTATGTGCTTGGAACACTCACTATCTAGGTACCACAAATTCTTTTTGTCATTATTCAAGACTTGTAAAATAGATTAGCATTATATGATACACCCTTAATAGGTTGGGTCTAGTACCGTTAATCCTTTCTTGGTCCTTTTGGGATCCATTTCAAATATCCCTTAGGGTGTGTTCTTTTGTGTAGATGGATATGGGGGAGAGTGTGAAGATGGATTTGTGTAGATTTAGGTGGATGAATATTTGTGTTTTTTTGAGTGGATTTAGAGGGTAAAGTGAGTGGATTTGAAGATAATTTTTATGAAAGTTAGTGAAAGATTTGATTGATGTGATAGATAAAATTATATGTTAAAATAGATATATTTATTAAGTTACCATAATACCCTTGTGTAAAAAAAGAGAATGATTTTGTAATTTGATGTTATAAAAATAATTATAATTAATTAATA
>Ga0209589_1012109_pt1 | contig 11829 bp, 6 predicted proteins | sample CowpeawhiteBW_FD_187525 | JGI IMG/M metagenome (GOLD analysis project Ga0209589, IMG submission 187525) | Root nodule microbial communities of legume samples collected from California USA - Cow pea white BW (SPAdes) (version 2) | ecosystem: Host-associated > Plants > Roots > Nodule | place: USA...
TTATGAAATTTGATATATATATATATATATATATATATAGGTGTTTATAAATTTTGGTGCAAATATTATAATGTGAAAGCTTATAGCTTATTGGTTGTTGTGGGTGTTTAATGTGTTATTTGGTGGGTGAATAAGGTATTATGTTATGATCATGAGGTATGATATTCATGTGTGTACATATGTGATGGGACAATATGAATTTTTTGATAACTGTAAACCCATGATGGTTCTTTTACCTAGATGGCTTTGGTGAGTCAGGGTAAAAGAATTTCTTTCGGCCATAAGTCTTTGACATGAGCTTAGCAAGAGTTCTCTTACAAGGTTTTGGTGAGCAGGTAAGAGTTGGCTCTTGTAAGTCTATGAAAAGCGAGAGAAAGACCCTTTCCAAGAGGTGTTGTTGCGTTGGAAATGTAGAGTGGTTGATTATAAGAAAATGACATACCGTTGGATACTATTCGGTGGAAATATGTGGATTATTGCATGTTTTGGTTTAAGGACATGTTTTGAGTTGTTATCTTTGTTGAGTTATGCTTATGTTAGGGTCATGCGAGGAGAGTTTTGTTTAATGTGAGTAATATAATGTTATATAATTATTTTAGTGGTTGTTTTGTTTTGATAAATTTAATGATAATATGGATTATATATATATATTTTTTTTTTCTTTCTTTAGTTGATTTGCGGTTTATAATTTTTTTTAAAAATATTGTGAAAATACATTAGGTATAAAGCTATGAGTGAAAGAATTTGGAAAGAAAAGAAAAGTTTTATGTGGGATTATATTTTTTTTAATGAATAATATTTTACTTAGGTTAATTCATGGATGGTTTTTTTTCTTGGGTAAGGATATTTTTTTAGAAATATGAGGTGTTGATTTTAAATTGATGGTGAATGTTTCATTTGTGTAAATTTATTTGGTGTGAGATTTTTATTTCGTGATGTAAGTGCACAAATGTTTTAAATATTCATGATGTTTAATTTTTTTCCTGTATAGACATTTTTAGGATGAAAATTTTTGAAGTTGGGGATAGTGTAAGACCTGGGAAAATCTATAACAATATATAAAGAGGATTCACTCTTTTGAGTCCATATTTCATTTTTCAATTTTACCCTTAATTATTATTTTAAAAATTAATTATTTCATAAATATATTACCTTTAACTGTTATTCTAAAAACCTCTTTTGTCTTTTAACAATTATGTTATAAATTAATTATATATTCCATATGTAAATATTATTAATCTTAAATCAACTTTCTATGAAAACTAAAAAATGCGAACACTGTGTTTTTGTTAATTTAGAATAAAGAGAAACTCATGAAAAAATTAATTGCTTGATTTAAGATGTTATTTTATTTAATTATGAAATGTGATATATACAGGTGTTTATAAATTTTGGTGCAAATATTATAATGTGATAGCTTATAGTTTATTGGTTGATATAATTATTTAGTGTGTAAGTGCATGCGTTCGAACCTTGGCTTTAACTCCCAGGTTACTCCCTGTCGTGTCCAAGTTAGGTGGCTTTATTTTTTTAATTTAATATTATTTTAAAAAGCAATTACTGTAGTAGTAAAAATGACCGTGGCAGTTTAATTTTTTGGAAGTGCATTGCAGTTTCTCACACCTTCAAAGTTTGGACTTTTTTTGCTCCCGCTTCTTCGTTTTTGCAGTTCTCTTTCTCTTTTTCTTTCTCCTTCTATTATGAGGTTTGTGTTCGTGCATTGTGAGTGAAGTGAATTTAAAGCAAAGGAAATGGAAAGTAGTTGTTTGTGGTGAGAAGAAGAAATAACAGAGGAACATAGGTGAGTGTGGTGAGAAGAAGGAATGACAGAGGAACACAAGGTTTATCAACCATAAAAAAGCAAAGGTTTCTATGGGCATTTGGTAGTGTTATGGGGTTTTTCATCTTCACTATTGAAGTAAGAAAATTGAAGAGGTAGAAAAGGTTAGGGAGAAGAGTATTGTTTTTGGTGTTGGGGTTATGGAGAAGAGTTGGAGGAGGTTGTTGTGTTTATGGCAGTGAACTTATTTTGTGCACTTTCCTATGAATGCATCCCTCTATCATTCAAAACAACTAAAGTGGATAATGTAAGTCCACATGTGAAATAACAAATCACCTTATTGCACTACAACAATTACCTGATGACCATTGTACAATTAAGTGGTGACCACCCTATCACTTTTCGTACAGGATCACAACCTGATATCACCCATAGGTCAAAAAAATTGTTTTACCTCCTTAAGACAATTAGACCATGCTAATTCATTATTTTTTAAGGTTAATTAAAATTATGGTGGTTGAATCTAGATTAATTGGTAAAAAATAACCCACATCACATAACCTTATTTCACTAAAACTATTACGTGATGACCATTGATGATTTAAGTGGTGACCAGCCAATCACTTTGTGTATAGATCACAACTTGAGATCACCCATAGGTGCGAAAAAATTGTTCACCTCCTTCACACATTTAAACCATGCTAATTCACTATTTTGAAGGTTAATTATGATTGTGGTGGTTGAATTTAGGCTAACTGGTCAAAAATAACCTACATTACATCTCCTTCTTTCACTAGAACTATTACCTAATGACCAATGACCATTTAAGTGATGACCATCATATAACTTTTTGTACGTATCAAAACCTAAGATCACCCATAGGTGGGAAAATTTTGTTCACCTACTTTAGAGAATTAAGCCATGTTAATTTACTATTATGAAGGTTAATTATAATTGTGGTGGTTGAATCTAGGTTAACTTGTCCAAAATAACTAAGATCACATCACCTTATTTCACTGGGACTATTATGTGATGACCATTGACCATTTAAGTGGTGACAAGCCTATAACCTTTTGTACATGATCACAACCTGAAATCCCCCACAGGTCAGAAAAATTGTTTCACCTCCTTTATAGAATTAGATCGTGCTAATTCACTATTTTGAAGGTTAATTATATTTGTGATGGTTGAATTTGGGCTAACTAGTCAAAAATAACACATCACATCTCCTTATTTCATTGGAACTATTACCTGAAGACCACTAACCATTTAAGTGATGACCATCTTATAACGTTTTGTATAGATCACAACTTGAGATTACCCATAGGTGGGAAAATTTTGTTCACCTACTTCAAAGAATTAAACCATGCTAATTTATTATTATGAAGGTTAATTAAAATTGTGGTGGTTGAATCTAGGCTACTTTGAAACACGATGAAAATTGGTCTTCTCCCTCACCCTCAATTGGATTTAATTTCAAGTTGAGGTTGACGAACATGGACGTGGTTGACGAACATTATATTACTCACATTTATTTTTGATCCATTGTCATGGTTATATCTCTTTAATTTTGTGTGGGCTATTTACTACGACGGGGGCATGTTAAACGTGTTAAGTGGTCTATTAACTCAATTTCATGCTTTACTATTGTTGTGCTACTTTTCCTACTATAGTACATATTTGTTTTATAGGTGCAAGTATGTGCATATTTCATTCTTTTACTTTACGTAACTTAATGTTGTCCCATATTTTGAATAGTGGTGTAACTACGAATTTGATTAACATTTGGAATTCTATATGTGTTGGTGGTTGAGAGGGACTCACAGGTGGCATATGAATTTGATTATCGTTATAAAACTTTATTTTCCAAGCATGATGTGGTGGTGTGTATTTTGTTGACAATTGCTAAATCTCATGTGTTGCATGTTGGAAATGTGGTTGTGATTACTATGTTTAGTTATTTTACTTTGATGTGACATTGAGTGTTATTTGCATGTCTTATTTGGCTAAATTTTGTTTATATATCATTCTTTATGGTTAGTTCACCCCTATTTGTTTGATGTATGTTTGTTATGTGTTTATACGATGATCGTATAGCGTGTGTGTTATACAAAAGCAGTTGATAATATTAGTGTGTCTGATACGGTGTAGATTGATGAGAGAATGAGATGAACTTGGAGTTTTCGTTCATTAAGTTTTATTGTGAATAAATATCAAAGGCAATGTAATTTATTTTAGGTCAATGTTGTTATTTGAAAACTTCTTGGAAATTTTTTTTTGACTTACGCATTTAAAAATAATATTAAAGTTTTATCTCCGTTGTTTTTCCACGAAGCGTATGTTTTATAACTACTCGTGACATCCTAAATCGGGGTGTTACACGAAAGGGTATAACACTCGAACTCATCATCTTCCATTGTCTCACACAGGCGAAGAAGACCCTTTTCCACTACCTCGCACATGTGAAAGAGTCATCTCAGGATTTCTAGGTACTATGAAAAACCTCACAACAACTTATGCCTCAGGATCGCTCCCACAACAGAATTTAAATCTATAAGACATCCTGGCCCTCGTGGGAAAACTAAGATAATTGCACTAAACAACAATTCCTTTCTCCTTTATTAGATTAGGTTCAACCAACACGCATCATGCCCATCCATTAACCCCTCCCCACGTCATAAGCACGAGAACCCAACTCCCATGGATAGAACAATTGACAGAATAATGCATGCATCCTTTTAGTAGGTATCCCAAGTTAGAAATACTAGACCAACGTGGGTACTAACATGACTATTAAAGCCCGCATGTTCTGCTACTACAATCCCTTATACTTCACGGGTTCTACACCTTTAGACCCAAAGCAATGTACCCAAGTTACGTTCACATGTTGCCTCGTGCATACCATTATTCTCACCAAAAGAAATAAGACTTAGCGTTGAATGAAAAGGTGAGAGCACCTACAAATCCTTGAACTCATGGAAACAAAGGACCTGGTGCAAAAGAATACGTATCATGCAAAAATTGAAATAAAATCGTCCATGCATGGCTATCCCATCACTATTAAAAGTTGTTTTAAATACAAAAAAAAAAACTAAAGGACACCCTATGTCTACACCACAAATGAGAAGGGAAAAAAAATAGGTTCACATGCAACCCATGGATCCCTCCCTAAGCATCAAAAAAAGATATAAAATTATAAATTTAAGTCAAAAGTTGCATGTAAACCGTGGATTTCTTTCCCAAGAATCACAACAAGATAAAAAAAATACCTAACTATCGTGGGTCCCAACACTAAGGGTCTCAGTTTCCCTACCTATGCACAAAAGAGGGGATTGGGATGTATAAATTTTGGTTTTTTTCCACAATAGGCAAATCTGCCTCTTTTATTCCAAAAATAGGCAAATTTTAAAAAAATTATGAAAGTAGGCAAATCGTGCAACCCCACATGTTTTTGTATGAAGAAATTGTGCACCCCCATGAAGAAATCGTGCACCCTCATGACGTTGTCGGCCAAATGAAGAAATTGTGTGGGGGCACATGTTTTTGGACCTGAAATCGTGTTGGGAGAACATGTTTTTGCTTTGTAATCAATTACAATGTGTTGTAATCGATTACTAATGTGTATTTTATGATTCTAGGTTTCTGTAATCAGTTACACGTTTGTGTGTTGTTGAATTTTGGCATGTCGTGTTGGTTTTGGTGAGTTTACTCCCATCACCATTGGTTCATGAGGTTTTATGGTGGCCGTGGGTATGATTCCATGTTGCGGGAGGCATTATGCATTAATGAGTTGTGTGGTGCAACTTTAATTGTCTTCATTAGCCTACCTTTTCACCATTTTGGGGACTTACGAAAGACCCTTGATCCACATTTGTGGTGCAACTTGTGCACTAATATTTTAGACATTATATATCAGACTCTAAGTTCATGGTGTTTCTTTCCCTAGTCAAAAACACTTTAAGCTTGTATTTGACTTTTATTATACTTTTATAGAAGAGTGTTGTGAGTTTTGAGTTAAATTCTTGTTTTGAAGATTGTGGGCATACTCTAGGTCAAAGGGCATGAGAATGGTAGACTATGTGTTGTACAAATTTTCACATAGTGTTATTCTCTAGTTATCTTTAAAGAAAGATCATGGTTTTTCTTCGTGAGTTTCCACATTATATTCTTGTGTTCCTTGTGTTTATCTTATTTCTTTGTTAGTAAGGTGATTTTCAAAGGTAAAGAGGGTTATGTTCTTCATTGATAATGTATTTTTCCCTACTATATATATATATATATATATATATATGTGTGTGTGTGTGTGTGTGTGTGTGTGTGTGTGTGTGTTTGTGTGTGTATGTGTGTGTGTGTGAACTAAAAATAATAACTATACCTGATTTGATTTGGTTTAATTTGAACACAAAAATAAATTTGAACCAAACTAAATCAATTTTTGTTTTTTGCTTTGAATCAATTTTACAATTATTTTTTTTTTTATTAAAACTCACGTTTCAAGGTGTAATTTTATTTAAAAAATATAGTTATTTAAGATAATAAAAAAAACCAAACTTATCTATAAGTATGATTTATTTCATTTTGAAATTGTGTTTGTATGCATGATTATTTACTTTAAAACTTTTCTATTGACGTTTGCACTCATTCTCGGTTTCTTTCTGCTAACGTTCTCATTCATCCTCGGCTTTTTTTCCATTATCGTTCACGTTCAGCCTTTATCGTTGTGTGATCCTTCTCTGAAGGTTTTCGCACCGTCTCAGTCTCCCACCTCAACTCCTTGATGTTTTGTATGATTTATTGTGGGATCAATTTTTACCCGACCTCACGATGTACGCCAATTGTTCTGATAAAAAACTAAAAAACAAAAATATAAATGAACTCTCTTCACTCAAAGCTAATGATTACCTTAAGCCAAAATAATTATGTCCCTTGATTGTGGGATTTAACATTTTATTTATGAGTAAATAAGTTACAAATCGTTAATATCAAGGGTGCACCATTGAATTGATAAGGGGGAGCCACGACTCCACCAATGTTTTTATTTATTTTATTTTCTATCTATTTTTTAAATTTAAAAAAAAATTATATATTATTACTTTATTTATATTAATTTAGTTTTAAAAATCTGTTTTAAAAATTAGAAACCATGTTTTCCCTCTCTATTATAATTTCTTTGAATTCTTTATTTGGTTTCTCTCTCTTCTGTGCCTCCATCTCTTTGTCTCCTTTTATTTCTGTCTCAATTTTCACCATCAATTTCTTATTACTTTAAAAATCAAATTGCACCACGACGAAATTGCGGAGTTAAGGAACATTTTGAACAGAACAATTTCTTCTTTTGAGTAAGTTCATTATTTACCTTTTTTTTGGAGCAATATGTTTTCCTCTTATTTGTGGCTTTTCTACACTCTAAGCATATCTCTATCTTTTAGAGATCATTAAATCATGCTCTAATTGTTCATCAAACTCTTCTTTGTGTAGATAGAGTTATTTTAGGTTTTGAAGTTGTGTAAGAGAAGAGTAAGATTAGGAATCTACTCTAAGGTAAGGGAAGCTAATCATTTAAAAGTTATTAGTTTTCTTAAAATATTGAGTCTTAGTTTTAAGATTTAATTTGGGGTATTCATAATTTTATCTTTTCCTAAATAGGTGAGATGTGACAAAGAATTGAATTATGGTAAAGTGTAAAAGAATTGATTATTTTTTCAAGAGGAAAGCTTGTGATGAAGATGAAAAAAATGCATCTACGTCATCTAAACTTGGAAAACTTCATGAGAATCCAAAAATTGAAGAAAATGAAAAATAACTCTCTAAGGCTTCTAAAGTTACATATAATTAATTTAAAAATTCTTTAGAACGTGATCCGGGGAAGCGTCTTCAAATTTGGCAATACCCACCAAATCAAATTGATGAGGTAAGAAGGGCTTATCTAAAATGGGGTTCATATCAAATGCTTCTAGAAAATTATCCGTTATCTGTTAAAGATGATCATCCAAGAAGATTTCAGTACACATGGTTTAGCTTATTTCCTTCATGGTTTAGAGTATTCACTATTAAAAGATGTGCATATTGCTTACCGTGCTATCTTATTAGTAAAAAACCAAGCGGACAGCCTGACTCAAACGTTTTCATTGTTATAGGTAATTGAGTTGATTTTGGTTGAATTCTAATTGGCAATGAGTTGGTTGTCATCAACATGTTTTAACTTTTTGAGTGTTTTTTTATTGGTTTTAAAAGGTGGAGGAAAGTTAACAATGGAAAAAATTGTGCTTTCCTTAAACACATAGGGAAGAATCATTGCTCACCGCACAATATTGCAGTGTCTGCTTGTCAAGACTTTTTAAATCAAAATTGCCACATTAGGAATGTTTTAGAAGTGCAAAGCTCAAATCAAATTATGAAGAATCGGTTGTGTCTCAAGACTTCAATTGACACAATTCATTTTTTATCACTTCAAGCCCGTGCTTTTAGAGGTCATTATGAAACTACTGAATCGAGGAACCAAGGTAATTTTCTTCAGATGATAAAACTCTTAGCATCATATAATGATGAAGTTGCAAAAGTTGTGTTGGAAAATGCTTCATATAATTCCAAATATACTTCACATAAAATTCAAAAGGAGTTATTGAATATTCTTTCTAGTAAAGTGAAAAATCATATTTGTGAGGAAATTAGACATTCCAAGTTTTGTACAGTTGTCGATGAAGCTCGCGATAAATCAAAAAAAGAGCAACTGGCTCTTGTTTTTAGATTCATTGATAAAAATGATTTCATTCAAGAGCGATTTTTTGATATTGTGCATGTTATAGACACTGCAACATTAACTTTGAAGAATAAATTGTGTGTTATACTATCTCAACATAATCTTAATGTTTCTAATATCCATGGTCAAGGGTATTATGATGCTAGCAATACGAGAGGAGAATGCATATTATGTTCATTGTTTTGCTCATCGGTTACAACTTGCCTTGGTTGCTGCATCAAGAGAAGTTATTCCAATTCATTAATTACTTTCAAAATTGACTTTTCTTATCAATATTGTTTGCTCTTCTAGTAAATGTCATGATGAGTTACAGGCTGTCAAGTTAGATGAAATTCCGTATTTGTTAGAAGTTGATGAGCTTGAAAATGGTAAAGGGGCAAATCAAATTGGTACTTTAAAATGAGTTGGGGATACCCATTGGAGCTCCCATTTCTCTTATATTTGTAGCTTGATCAATATATATGAGGCAATTTGTTCAGTTCTAGAAAAAATTACTATTGATGGATCTACTTATTAACAACGTGGTGATGCTAATAATGCTTACAAAAGCTTGACCTCATTTGAGTTTATACTGATCTTGTATTTGATGAGAGAAATTATAGGGATAACATATGTTCTTTGTCAAGCATTACAACAACAATCTTAGGATATAATTAATGTTATGCGTTTAGTTTGTTCTACAAAAGCACTCATTCAAAACTTGAGAGAAAATGGTTGGGATAAGTTATTTAAAAATGTGACTTCTTTTTGTGAAAAACATGACATTGAGGTACCTAATTTTGGGGCTTCTTATGTAGCAAGGCAAGGACGTTCTCGTCACCAAAGAAATCATATTACAGTGGAGCATTATTTGAGAGTTAAAATATTCTTTGTTACCATTGATAAGCAATTACAAGAGTTAAATTGTAGATTTAATGACCAAGTAATGGAGTTATTAATTCTAAGCTTTGCTTTGGATCCTAAGGATGTTTATAAAGCTTTTAATATTGATAGAATTTGAACTCTTGTAGACAAATATTATCCCATTGATTTCAATGAGCAAGAGAAGATTAATTTGAATTTTCAACTTCAACATTTCATTATTGATGCTCATCAAGATTCAAATTTGAAGAATTTATTAACAATGCAAGAGTTGTGTACATGTTTGGCAACAACAAAAGTGTCTGAAGTTTACTACTTGATTGATAGATTACTTCGTCTTATCATGACTCTTCCAGTTTTATAGCTACAACTGAAAGATCCTTTTCTGCAATGAAAATAATCAAGAATAGGTTGAGAAATAAGATAAAGGTTGAATTTTTAGCAAGCACTATGATAATTTATATTGAAAGGGATATTGCAATAAGCTTCAGTTCTAATTCAAGTATTGAAGATTTTAAGTCATAGAAAAAGCATAAAGGAGCACTTCGACTAAAGGTAACTTTTGCTTTTTTTAATGTACTATTATTGAAAACTTTTTTTAATTAGAAAAAATAATTTATATATAACAAATATAATTTGGTCTCCCTAAAATTTTTGTTCAAGTTTCGTCACTGGTTAATATTTTAGCAAAACAAAAAGGCAAAAGATTAAAAAGATAATAATCAAAAAATTAAAAAGATAATAAGAAAAAGATTTATGAGATAATAACAAAAAGATTATAGAAAGACTACAATATGAGTGATGAATGTAAGACCTGTGAAAATTAAATAATTAAATAATTAATTAATTAATAAATGCGGGTAGTGGAAGCCTTTAAGGCATTAATTATTGATTGACATGATGTGGAAATGTACTAGCTCAAATGGTTGAAAGTCCTATGTATGCCAATTGTGTGTTATTTAATTTTGTTATTATTTTTAATAATATGCTTGATCATGCTGAGTGATAATATAATCATATAATTATATTAAATATCACGAAACATGAATTAGTTGAATGGTTGTGCATTGAATTGGCATGGTTATGAGTTCGAACCTTGGTAATTCTAAATTAAACTTTCCTTTTGCTAAAATAAGTTTTGGCATGAAGGTGAAAGGGTGGAGAAAACCCTAGATGAATGACAATTAAAATCAGTCTTAATGTCAGCACTAGTGTGGGGGTTGCCGGTGATTCAAGGTTGCTCCGACGAGATGTAAACTCGTGAACGTGGTGTTGTCATGGTGGTGGCTCTAGCAGCGTGCTGAATGAAGACGATGGTGCAGCCATGGCGACCCCGGTGTGATGCGCGAGTGCAAGGCTGGTGCGCGTTCCGTGGACGCGTGTTCCATCAATGGAGGTTGGCGCTGGTGCTGGTGCGCACTGGTGTGGGGGCTGCCAGTGATTCAAGGTTGCTCCGACGAGATGTAGACTCGCGAGCATGGTGCTGTCATGGTGGTGGCTGCGGGATGCACGAAGAAGACGACTCGGCGAAGTTCCGTGGTGGTTGATGCAGGTGCGAACTCCAGCGTGGAGAGTGGTGGCTGCGTTTCTGATGATGGCGCGAACTCCAGCTTTAATTGGCTATTTTAGTGAGTGAAGGATTGTCACGTGGCGTAATTTGGTTGAGTGGAGTTTAAGTGATATTAGGAGTGCAGATTAGTAAAAAGAAGGGGTGTGAAACAGAGTTAAAAGACCCATTTTCAGGAGGGGTGTGGAAAATAAAAACTGGAGGTGCATTTAGCTCCAGAAATGGTGTTCCTACTCTTGACGTGCGTGATCTACAAAGCTTTAGTGATGCCTTAAAGGTTGGCTTGCTGGTGTTCCTTGAGTTGTGGCTTGGAACGTATCCCTTGAGTTGAGCTCGGGATAGGGGTTAAGCATGTGGCATTCTTCGAGTGTGGCTCGGAATGGCATCCCTCGAGTTGAGCTCGGGATGGCGGATGAACACGAGGAACCCTTGAGTTGAGCTCGGGTTGGCGAGTGTTACCGGTGTGAGTGTGCTAGTTGTGGCCAGTACGGATGGGTCCAATTGAATTGCCCTCCTCAGTGATTAGCTGACGAGTTTGGTAGTCTTGGGACGTTACGAACTATGTTCGTATTTAGGAACTCCACTTGGCGTTACAGTGTGATCTGTAGCATGGTTTCCTGCACGTGCTCTATCGGTTGTGGCCGATAGGTATGGCAGCAAGACATCTTGAGGTAGTCACTAAAAGACGTAGAACACGGTTAACATGGTTATGGCCAGGTGGTATAAAATCAAAGGATGTAATTCCTTTGGTGTGATTGTGTGATATATATATATATATATATATATATATATATATATATATATGTGTGTGTGTGTGTGTGTGTGTGTGTGTGTGTGTGTGTGTGTGTGTGTGTGTGTGTG
>Ga0209589_1012112_pt1 | contig 11827 bp, 2 predicted proteins | sample CowpeawhiteBW_FD_187525 | JGI IMG/M metagenome (GOLD analysis project Ga0209589, IMG submission 187525) | Root nodule microbial communities of legume samples collected from California USA - Cow pea white BW (SPAdes) (version 2) | ecosystem: Host-associated > Plants > Roots > Nodule | place: USA...
AAATTACAGTATAAAGTTTTTTTTTTTTAAGTATCAGATAACACTGTTGGGGAAAACTCTATCTTAGTGTGGTGGGCAGAAAGAATGTTATAGTAATACAAATCATAATGCATGTTTCATGGAGGGTTTGGTCCACTCATCAACTTGAACAATTACATTTAACTAAACTCATAAATGATTAGTTAGTTTAAGTTTGTAGATTAGGTTAGATCTAAAATCAGCCACTTCATTAGCGAGTTAAAAAAAAAAACTTTATAGGCATAAGAACTAGTGCATTTAGGTTTCAGACACATCACTAATATAAAGATAGAACATCCCTAAAGTATGGTTTTATATGTTCTGTTCAATTTTCCAATATAAAAAAAATCCAATAATTAGATGTTGCATGATAAAAAAAGAGAGTGAACAGCTGTTATGAGAATTTTAATATGAACTATATAACTATAGTTTGGGTTGCGAAACAGGACCAATTTGCCATAATCATGCGTATCAAATGATTTTAAGATTGCTATAACTGAACGTAAGACAACATTTGAGACAGAACCATAAATAAACAAAGTGAATTTTCTCTAAAGAATTGAAGAAAGTCGCTTTGTTTCTGCATCTTTTTACATTACGTTACACCACCTTGATTAAATAAATCAATGATACACATATATCAGACAATGTTGATGAAAATGAACGAAAATTTCAGTCCTTGAGTATATGATTAGTATACGCATCACATACATGAGCATGATTTTATCTGTAAACAACAAATTTCGGAAGAGATAGAATTGAGCAGTGTTCTTATTTTCTCCTCTTTGAGCAGATGTCTAATGAGAGAAAATCCAAAGAACAAAACCGCAAAAGATGAGCACAAGAGGTATGAGATGAACAGCTTTCTGTGGAGGTGGCTTACCATGGAGTGTCATTTCTTTCTTGTTAACAACATCGGAGGCAGAATTATGATGAATTGGCAAGCCCTGTGAATCTGCCATTTTAAGAGATGGAAAAGCTAAAGCAGTGGCTGAAATGTCAACCAAGAATTCACCAGACGCTCTTGAGATACTCGAAGATCTATGCATTTTTAAGAACAGAGAATTATATATAAACCGAATTCAAGTTTTGTCTCATATAATGTGTGTGTATACTATATACTATGTTATAAGGATTCCTCTAACTCCAAGATTGAGAGACGTTTGCGTACCAACCAACCAACCCTTTGCTTTCAGAGCTGAAAAGGTTTTGTTTTAATCGAGGTTGCCATTTACACGCTACTTAGCTGTGCTTGCAATTAACAAATGAAATCAAATTAAAGTCAAACGTAGGAGGTAAAACGGATTTCATTTTATAAGAGCAATGTAGGGGTTGAAAGCTTGGCTAAAAATGCAGCTTGTAGAGTATTTAAAGGCATGGCATGTGCATGCACTTGGTTGGAACTTGGAAGAACCAAATCCCTTCATAAATCAAAATATTATTGGAGTTCATCTGGTATGGGATGATTCATTATTACATAAGGTGTTATCTGTAACTTATTCTCCAAGAAAATTTGGAGTTCGAAATTTATAAATTTGGTTTTTTGAGAACCCCTGATCATAAATTCTAAAAAGAATAATTATATTATTCTAGTAATACTTTGTTTTCTTTATTAATAGCATATTTTATATATTATAAAATAATTAAAAGGTTTTAAAAGGGGTTTTATTTTCATCAAACATAGGTCATTCTATTAATTTTCAGTTCTCAATCTCTTTCGTTCCTTTTTAATAAAATGATCACATTCATTCTTTTTTCTTGAAGATCCAAAGTCATGGAAGCAATTAGTCTCATGAATTCTACCATACAATCAATTTTATATTAGCGAGCAATTTTAATTTTTCAGATGCATGTAGCTTTCTATAGCTATATGTGATTTTTTTGTTTTTGAGTTATATCTTCATCTAGTTGTAGTCCTTAAACCATTATTCCATTGTTGATTTTAGTCTTTGGGCTGTGAATATAATACCATTGTAAGTGAAGATGTTGTGTAAGGGGGAAGAACAATGATAAGAGCCTTCGTCAAGATAAGAGAAGTTGATCATTTAAATTGTTCTACAATGATAATTTATAATTACATAACCTTTAAATGTTTTTGTGAAGTTTGATTTGATGCAATTTTTCACAGTTTTTAATGATCTGTGTTCTATTTTGAGGTGGGTATATTTTTATGGTTGATGAATTGTTGGGTGATGACATGATTGGGTTGTTTAATGGTATGAATGAGAATTATATTTATAAGTGCTAAAAGAAAATGATTCTTGGTGAAAGGGATAGGTGTGTGAATTATGTATCATAAAATGTGAGGAATTAAGATGATAGAAACTGCTATATTAATTTGTTATGGATTCTTGTATTATTGTGACCAAATGTGATGTTGACATTGTTGAAAAAGGAGCAAATTTGAGAGGTTGGTATTATAGTAAATAATAATGTTGATAATGAGTATAATATTTTGGTAAAAGGAAAAATTCAATTGTTTAGAAGCATTTTTTTTTACTAGTGCGTGTCCACTCCTGGGCGGCTCCAAATATCTTTAGGGAGAAGGGGAGGCACTCAGCGGCTGGTTTGGAATTTAGAAAAACTCTAAATTTTTGTTTGAATTGTTTATGTCTTCTTTGGCTTAGAAATGAAAAGGTTGGTTCTCAGTGGCTATTTTCAAGGAAAAATACCACTATCTAAGATGTCAAAGTGTATTGAAAGAGATTTCGATAGTGAGACTATCCTAACTCTACTAGTATCTATCATAGAGTATGATATCTAGGTGGTGAGAGTCGAAGGAGGTTTCACATGACAGACAATATGATATGAAAGAGAATCATACTTAGGGAGTCAGTGAAGTTAACCATATCATGACTTGTTAATTTAGATTTTGTTTCATCTTAATCCCTCTTTAATGATGGCCTCAAAGAGTATGACAGGTGCATAGTCTTACAAGTCCGTTCAAAACACTAATCTTTCAAAAGTAATGTGTGTGAGTATAATTGTGATAAGAGTTGGATGTGCTAATGCTTTGTAATGATAAGTGAAAGCCTAACCCTAAATCATTTAGTTTGTCTTTGTAGTAAAAGATTTATTTAATATTCTTGTATGCATTAGCTTTTGTTCTATCCAATTAGTTTTTAAATGCATTAGCTTACCATTTTTATTCTCTTTTCTTGTGTTGCTTATTTTTATGCGATGATCATATATAAATACATGAGTAGAGGTCGGAACAGATGGGGTCAGTAGCTCAAGAGCAAGAGCCAATCACCAATAATTTAGAACCGTGATTAGTTCGAAAGATTTACTGTATGTTTTGGAACTGTATCAAACATACTTCTTATATTTTTGAAGTACTTTGGGATATTTAGAAAAAATTCATTTTGAAATAAGACGTTAAAAGAGTGTAATAGTCTTTAAACTTATTTTATATCGATATGTATGACAATTTTTTTATTGATGTTATTAAGTAATGACTTTTAAGTTTTTCAGTTCAACTCTTTAGGTGTTACAATTTTTCCATAGATTATCGAAATTCACTTAATAATTATTAAAAATGACTTGTTAATGTTAATTTTTATATATTTATTATGTGAGAGTTACAGACATTTAAATAATATTAATTTATTTTTAATATTTTTAACTCCATTTTATTTTTATTTTCTTATGATTTTGGTTTATATTATTCTTGTCATATATTTTTTAAATAAAAATTAAATATTATATGATTGTTTATAAATTAATACTCCAATTAAGATTTTAGTTATGAGAGTTGCATTAATTATTTTTAATGAGATTATTTACTCCTATGATTTTTAATTTAGATAACTTAGGAAACGTAATAAATTAATTTGAATTTTATAACGTTAAACAACAAAAAATCATGCTTAGTGAATTTTATTAAATAATTATTATCAAAATCAACAAATTTGTCATACTAAATTGTTTTTGTTCCTTATAAAAGAGGTTTTTGCGTTTTATCTTTGGTGCAGCATAAATATCTATTAATAAATTCAATATTTGTAATTAACATAACATATAAATTATTTGAGTTTTCTTGATACATATTTAAAAGGAAGATAAGATTTATTGATGTTAAAATTACAAATATCATTCTTTTAACATAATAGTAATATATATATAAAAGATTATAGTATCAAATGGATTATAAACTTTAATTAATAAATGAATTATATCTACATGAGACTTAGACTCACATTAAATTCCAACAATCTCTCTCTTCAAAATTTTGACCAAATTTAGTTCTTGATCGTTAGATATACTTAATTTAGTCGTTTTAATCAAATTTGATTAAGTTTAGTTAACGTTTCAGATGTGTTTCTCAAATAACATTGAAGCGGAAATATGTGAAACGGTATAAATAATTCCAATGTACCATAAAACACGTTCGAAAAGTCAAATAAATTTAACAAAATTTAAATTAAAAATGACTAAATCCATAAATTTTCAAAGTTGGGAGCTAAATTAGGTTAATTTTTTTTTTTAAAAAAAAGACAAATTCCATTTTTTACTAAAAATTATGAGAGAAGAAAACATATTTAAATTCAAATTTCACAAAAAAAAAAAACGGTCTCCTTAATTTCTTACTTTTTTTTAATTTCCTCTTACATATTTGCGTTTTAGGTATGTTTTTTTTTTTACCTTAATTGTTATCTATACCTTACAAAAATAAACCAGATATCAAAGTACTCTCAAAACTTGCCAAGGGTTTCAATGCTTAACTATATTTATAGACGTTTATCTTTTTCTAATGGTTCTTAGTGAGTGATAAAATTTATTATAATTTAATATTTTTTTAAACCTAATTAATGTAATGACTCATTTTATGTGTGTATACAGAATAGATGACTGTGATAATTTAATTTTCTTTATGACTAAGCTTTAAATTTTAATTATATATTTAAGATATGAAGGTGGTTAATGCTTAAGGTGAGAGAAAGAGAGGTGAAAAAAAAAGAAATTTAATCATAGATCTATTAAAAATGGGTTTGGGTTTAGCTTGTTACTTGACAATTAGTGATATATTTTCGTTTTAATACAATAATAAAAAGTTATGATTTAAGTATAAATATTTGCATTCTATTAATTTTATTTAAATTTTATTAATAATTAATATAATTAAAATGTACTTACTCTTTGATAACTCTTACATATATGTTTATTGATCAGAAAATTAATATGTAATTAGACTTTAAAGAATCACTAATAATTTTAAATATAGAAGAAAAAAAAACAAAATCTAAATTGCTAAAATTGTATGGTAACAACAAAAACTAAAATGCTAAAATTGTATGTTAGACATCAATTTTTCTTTTGATAAATACATTAACAATTATTTTAAAAAATGGTGTTTAATTTGCATTCAATATTTTTATTTTTTTTTCGTCTTGCGAATGTTGCTATTTTTACTTTTTAGTTTCTATATGTTTAATAATTGCTATATTTTGTTAGTTCCTAACTATTTCTTTGACGTGCACTAATTAACATCAGTAACGATTACTCATATCAACCGATTTAAAACAAACAAATAAATAAATATTAGGAACATTTTAAAAAATAATTATTAAAATAAATAAAAAACGATTAAATTGTAGAGATAACAATGTATTTCACCCGTTAGTTTATTGCTTTTTCTTTGTTGGTTTGAATACTAAATTGTTAATTATGTTCCAAAAGTTTGGATCTTTGCATTTGCTGTGGCATCATCGTACAAACTCCATAAATAAGCACCAACTCCTGCAGACTTCAACGATCCACTTTCTTTAATTATGTTAAATGTTGTTTTCCTTATATTTAAATAAATTTCTTTACAAGTAGTTTGAAAAGCAATAGAATTTAAATTAGTTTAAAAGTTATTTTTGTTAATTAATTTAAACATAAATTAGGTGAATTCTAAGATGAATGATTGTCTTATGTGGTCCACCATGTTGCATTACTTTCAAGCGTTATATCAAATTAAGGTGTAAGATCTTATCATACACTTATTTTATCAAATCAATATCTCCTCTAATTATTTCTCTTCTTCCCTTCCTCTTTCTTTTGAACACCCTCCGCCACCACCCAACAACATTCCTTCTTCATTCTTCCTCCATTTTTGTCTCTCTTTTTCTTTTGTTGGTGGAATAACTTAACACCTTTTCGGCCTATCCCACAAGATAAAAGTTCCAGCATCGTAAAATACACTTGTAAAACACTTATTTTACATCTGAATTTATAATAATTTTTAAGTTATTCCACAATTTGAAATTTGAAAAATTCAAAAACAACAAAATAGGAGTAAAACGTATATAAAAAAAAACAAATATCGTTTTTAACTTCAAATCTTAATAATAATGTGTGAACATTATTCTTTATATGATGTTTAATTTATTTATACTATAAAATCCAGACTTCCATTTACATTCCTTTACATTCCTAAAACTATTTCATGAAGTACTTGTTGTAACTCTATTGTCACATTAATTCAATATGAAAAATCAAAAGTCAAAACCTGAGGTTTCAGTCAAAGTACAAAAAATGTGAACTAAGTTCAAACCATTCCATACGCTAGTAAAATGACACTATAAATAGCTCTCAATCAAGTGATGAAAATCACTTCACAACGTGGATTTGAAGAATCGCAAAAGTAGGACACATCAAATTATAGAAGATAATTACTAATGTGGTAAGTTGGAAGCAGTACTAAAAAATTATTTAACCCTTTTATAAATATTTATAAAGAAGTTTAAGTCTAATTTAATTTTTTTAAAATTATATATTTGTATATTATAAAGTTGTTTTATTTTCAATTGATGTAGAAAAAATAAATTTTATATTTAATTTAATATTAAAAAAATAGTTTTAAAGATAAGGTTTAAATTACTTATACATTATAATTTTATTTTATCTCTCTTTAATATATGAGTTATGGAAAGTGAAAACTACTTTTGGAATGTTTAGAACTAATTCAGTTTTCATATGAGTATTTTTTTTTATAGGCGTGATATTGGTATTATTTATCGAATAGTCTAATGAATGTGTAACTTTGAAAGATCTTTCTTTAATTTTTTTATTTATTTGCACTTGCCTTCTACGATTATAAGAAAACTGATAATCGTGTTTTCTTTTTTTCAGCTGAAGGATCGAGTTTAAAAAAATAGCTATATGCTTTTTCAAAAACATCAGGCAAGGCCCAAGATATCATTTGTTTTGAAACTTTTCCTTTCTGCACCCCATTATTACTAACTACACCTTCCTATTTGTGCGCCGTGTGTCAACCTTGCACCTCCATTCTCCTTTGCAGAAGAAAAGAAAAAGAAGAAAAATAGCTCATTTAAAAATTAAAAAGAAAAAATCATTTAAGAAACTTTCATCCAGAAAATATTTCACATTTTCCACAAAGTTTATTCTAAAGAGTTTGTACTAAAAAACTTGTTCTCAAATATATTATATATTGTTAAAAGTTTGTTTTAAGAATTCTCTTCTAATAAGCTGGTTACGAAATGCACTTTAAGCTTTTCAAAAAGCTTTTCTGAAAATCATATTCCAGAAAACTTATTTTTAGGATTTGGAAGTCACCTTTACAAGAAGGTGAAAATGGTTATTTCGAAAATTACTGAGGTACCAGTAGAATTTATCGAGGGGTTGGAGGCTTGTTTTGGTCATTCTCTCTTTTATGGCATCTTAGATATCTCATTGATAGTTCTGGGTTTGGGCTCAGACGTCTCGTAAATTTTGGGAGCTTCTCCCTGCATCCCAAACATTCTTATGAACCCCAAAAATTACATTTATGACCCTAATAAATTTTTTACCTATCACGATTGTTGAAAGAATTAAAATGCAATTTACTGTGGTTGTTCATGATTTTATTATTGAATTGCTGCAACTCACATATTTTTGTTCCATTGTTTCGTTCTTTCTTCTTCTTCTCTCTGTTTCTTCTTCTGCTTTCTCCAGTAGTCCCTCTCTGCTTTTCATCTCTTTCATTTGAAGATACTCTCTCCAGTGGTGGTCCCTGCAGTAGTCCCTGCTTTGTGAAGCATTAAGGCCATCAACAAGTTCATCTGTTCTCCTGCACCACACTGTAAAACAGGGATCAATACAAGGCAATTGAGTAGTTTGTTCTTACAGTCTTGCACAATCATTTGACAAAAGATAGGTAATACAATACAAGATAAAGCACAAGCATGGTTGCTGTCTCTCCGCTAACTGTTTGTGGTACGCGCATCGAAACAAACCAGGATGCATGGTTGGAGAACACATGCCCTTCCTCTTCTCGCTCTCACTCTTTGACGACGACGAGGATGTCGCCTCCTCTTTCTTCGTCTGACTCGTTGTTGCCACCGTCATTGAGCGCCGCACTGAAGACTCCGCACTCACTCTGCTCCACTACCAAGAATCTCACCGACGACGATGATGAAGATGATGGAAGGTGGCGCTGCACTCCGGAGTTCGCGGAGGAGTATATTTTGGGAGAGAAATTCATCGTCGATGTGGACGCGAACGCTGAGGAGTACGAGCGCAACCGCAACCGTCAACCCGCAACCGTGGCACCTCTAGTGACTAGCTAACACCACCGCCATCGCTCTGGTTCATCGGGGACAAGTGACGCACAACATCTCTTATTCTTCTTCTTCTACTCCATTGGTGCCTAGGAGGTTCTTCTCCACCTCCATTTCCAAACTCTACACCATGGACCTGCATTTTTTCCAAAAACGGGCATGCGTAATCCGTTTCTTTAAAGTATGAAATGGATCTCGAAATCTGGTTCAGAATTTTCAATGTTTGTTTTTATGAAACGGCTTTCGGGATCCATTTCATACTTTTCTGAAATGGATCACGAATTCCGTTTCACAAATTTTAAACTTTTTCTAGAAATGGAATTCGTAATCTGTTTCAGAAAAGTATGAATCGGATCCCAAAATCCACTTCATAAATCTCAAAATCCGTTTCTGGAAGTTGTGAAAGGGATTGCGTAATCTGTTTCATATAAAAAACGCAATTTTCACAAAACGGCTTTCGAAATACGTTTCTAAAAATCATGAAACGGATTTTGTAATCCGTTTCATATAAAAAACGCAGGACAGCTTTCGGAATCCGTTTGTAAAAATCATGAAATGGATTTTGTAATCCTTTTCGTTAACCTCTGTGCACCTGCCATTCACGAACCTTGCTGGAGAAGAAGGAGGAGGTACGAAACGCATCTTCACATAACCATTGTCCCTGCACTTCACACTGTCGCCTCCTACATTTTCGAACCACTATGACACGTCGGAGAAAAGAAGGATTGAGGTGCGAAAGGTGAGAGAGAGGGAGGGTTTGGTAGAGGAGCTGAGGTATCAGAAGGTTTGGTAGCTCCGAGAAACTGAAGTGGTCGAGACGCTGTTGGAAGTACCTGGTTTCGTAGTGAAATTCCAGTGGCGCGAAATGGTTTATATAGAGCTTCAAGCAGTTCGTAAGTCGTTCGTTTTTTACCAAAATGAAAACATGTGATATTTCTTATCCCCTGCATCATCTTCTCGTAATAGTTTTTAATCCAATAATAGTTAGAAAAAGTATTTTTTTTGTTGTTGTTACGCGAATTTTAAGAGACCAGAGGTGGAGAATTGCTGCTGCCACACAAAGGCCAGATCAAATGAGATTCAATATTGGGAGGTGCAGGAGGTGGAAGCTCTAGGAGGAAAGATAAATTTTACTCTTTAATCTTTATCTTTTACTTTAAAGGGCAAAGCAGGAATTAAAATAGTTTTTGGAGGTATTGAAGAACCCTTTGGAGGTGCAGGGAGAAGCTCCCTAAATTTTCTTCTATTTGTTTCCGGGGCTTTCTTCCTATACCTCCAAACATTTCTTTTGCACCTCCAAAATTTCTTTAAATTCCCAAAAAACCCTTTAACCATTTAAGGAAACTCACGGACATCACACCCTCAAAATTATTTCCGAATGTCAACTTTCGGAAGTTAAAATATATCATCGGAAGTCGATTTCCAAGAGTAAAAAATCATTACCGGAAGTCAAAAATCATTTCCCTAAAGTCAAAAAATTAATTTTATTTTAAATATTTTTAATTCTTTTTAAAATTTATGTTTTCTATCTTTTATTTTATTTTATTTTTTAAAATACGTATTAAAAATATTAAAAGTTATAAAATATATAAATTTTAAAAAAATTACTTTAGAAAATAAAAATAAGTAAAAAAAGCTAAATAAAAAAATTGAAAAATAATTTAAATTAAAATAATAAAACTTTAAATTAAAAAAAAAAAAAATATATATATATATATATATATTTCTGTTTTTAGTTAAAGTTTTACTATTTTAATTTAAATTATTTTTCTATTTTATTTTTAATTTTATTTATTTTATTGATATTATTATAATTATTTTATTTATATATTTCATTTGTATAATATTTTATATTTTATTTGAATTTTTTAATTTCATTTAAAATTTAAATATTTAATTTGAATCAAATTTTTTCAATTATATATCTTTTTATAATTTTAAATTTTAATTTATTTTTATATAATTTATTAAAACTTTAATAAAAATACAAAAGAATTAAAAAAAAGTCATATTTAAAATTATATATATTTATTTGTATATATATATATTTTTTTAATTTATATTTATTTTTCAGTATATTAAATAAAAATAAAATTATATATATAGATATTAATAGTTTTTTTAAAATATATATTAAGAAATATGAAAACGTAAAAAATAAATAAAATAATAAATTAAAAAACAATTAAAAGTTAGAAAATATAAATTTTCAAAAGAATTAAAAATATTTAAAATAAAATTAAGTTTTTGACTTCCGGAAGTCGACTTTTGGTAATGTTTTTTGACTTCCGGAAGTTGACTTCTGTTGATACATTTTGACTTCCGAAAGTCCACTTCCCGTGATATATTTTGACTTCCGAAAGTCGACTTCTCGTGATATATTTTGACTTCCGAAAGTTGACTTTCGGTGATACTTTTTGACTTCTAGAAGTCAACTTCCGGTGATACATTTTGACTTTCGGAAGTCAACTTCCGGTGATACATTTTGACTTTCAGAAGTCAACTTCCGGTGATATATTTGGACTTTCGAAAGTTAACTTCCAGTGATATATTTTAACTTTCGGAAGTCATATATTTTGACTTCCGGAAGTCGACATAATTTTGGGGGTGTGGTGTCCGCGGGTTTCCTTAAATGGTCAAAGAATTTTTTGGGAATTTAAAAAAATTTTGGAGGTGTAGAAGAAATTTTGGAGGTACAGGAAGAAAGACCCTTTGTTTCCTCTCTTAATCATGTCCATTTATTTACATTCATCCTCCAATTCATATAGGTTACATCTTCTTACATTTTCATATTTTCTTGATGCACCTCCATAATTTTAAGGAAATGACTTTATCATCCTTTATTAATAAATTATTTAAAATCCTAAAATCACTTGGTCTGTCCCACTCATATTTCACACTCCTGCACCTCCATTGTCTCGATTGATCGAAGATGTCAGTTGCATTATTTCTTCCAAATTGGGGTTGGGATGGAATCGGTGTTTCAGAAAGAAAAAATTTAATGTTTTTGGAATACTATACATCCGAAACCTATTTTTCTGAAATGCATTTTTCAAGAATAAATTAGTTTTATTTGATTAATTATTCTGAAGTAATTTGATCCTAATGATAAAATGGTTATATAATATGATTATGGTTCTCATATTTTGTGAACAGGTTTAATAATTTAAAATATAATCACATTTTTTTCTGCTAATTAGATCAATACTTATCTCTCATTTCATAATCTAACAACACATAAGTCTTTTTTTTTTTTTTTTTTTTTT
>Ga0209589_1012113_pt1 | contig 11827 bp, 15 predicted proteins | sample CowpeawhiteBW_FD_187525 | JGI IMG/M metagenome (GOLD analysis project Ga0209589, IMG submission 187525) | Root nodule microbial communities of legume samples collected from California USA - Cow pea white BW (SPAdes) (version 2) | ecosystem: Host-associated > Plants > Roots > Nodule | place: USA...
CATACATATTAATATTTTTTTTTCTACAACAAATCAAACTTATACAATGATAATTTTTAATCATTTTAAAATAAAGGACAATTTGGTAATCTTGTTTTTCCTTGATTTAAATATAATTTTTAATCTATCACATTCATCAAATCACTCACAAACTTTAACAAACATTACTCTAAATCTAGAGATGTCAAAACAGGTAAACCGACCCGACCCGACTCGACCCACCAGGAGTTGATGATTTAGTGAGCCAACCCAACCCGACTCACTTTTTAACGAGCCAAAAAAATTCGAACCCGACCGGGCCCACCATGGGTTGGCAGGTTAAACTGGTTGGCTCACGGGTTCACTTTATTAAAAAAAAATATTATTTTCTTATTTTTTTTCAGTCAAAACTAAATTGTAATTCTAATGAAAATCTAAATAAACTTTAATACAATTCAACTACAAACCTGTTCTTATGGAACCCAGGTTTGTAGTCCACAAATCGGCCAAGGGTCTTGAACGTCTTGCTTCCGGTCAGTCTTCTCTTGCTTTTGAGGGGACTTGAGGGCGGCGCAGGGGACCTGCAAAAGACACTCTGATGCCTAAGTCAGCACTGGTGATGTCAGGGTTTCAGAGAATAATTTAATTCGTAATCAATGCATAGAATAGTGTGCTATTTATACCTTTTTACCTGTGGGTCCTACCTATGATGGGCCTTTTGGGCCCAATATCTCTCTTCTGGTTATTTTAGGATCCAGTGTTAGGGAGGGAATTTACCAGAGGGTCCTTCGAATGTTGGCAGTGCTTGGTATTCGGCCATGAGATGCGTCGAGGGTGGTTTTCCTTTGGAGGGGTGCCTTTCGTAGGGTAAGCGGCCACGGGGTTTTGGTTGTAAGAAGTGACGTATAGGCTATTTTGCAAATTTCATTTGTGGTCTTTGGCCGTGTACCATGTGAGTATACCAGCCTCCCAGTCTAGAGGCAAGAAGTGACGTATAGACTATAGGAATGTGGTGGTGGGTCGTTGTCTTTAGTTACTGCCAGCCGAGTTGTTGTGGTAACTGGGCTGGTATCTTTTACGAGGTGTGATCTGAGTGGTACTGTTTGGTCTGACATTTGGTCAGGGGTTAGGTAAGGTGAAAAGACGTGACTGTTGATTAGCCTGGTTGGTGTCAGAGTTATCTTTTCGAGGTTGTTTTTGGTGTTTGGGCCTTGGGCTTTGAGGAGGTTTGGTGGAAGGTGAAAAGTTTTGACTATGTGCTTTAAATAGGAGTGGATCATTTGGCATTTTTCATCACTCTTAGTTGTTGTTTTTACTTGTGCTTACCGCGTTGCTGCTTGTGCGTCTGTTGGTGTTCGCGTGCCATTTTCTGCTTGACCGGTTTGTGAGGTATGTCGACTACGTCTTCTAGTGGTTCAAATTGTGGTGATTCGGGTGCAAGTTTTGGTGGACTTAGGTTAGAACGTTTGAGTTCGTCAGAGACGTTGCATATTGAGGTCGAGCGGGAGGTGCGCGAGGATCCGGCTAGCGACCATGCCGAGTCGCTCTAGACGAGGAGGGATGGGTATGAGTGGGTGGCTGAGGGGGTGAGGTCGTGCTCCTCGAACTACCGTTGGTCTAGGCTTTTGAGGTCTTGGATGAATAATATCTACTTGTTTGAAAGGGGGGCTGATGCGAGTACGGTAGCTATTGAGAGGGTGAGTGTTGTGGAGGCCGTATGTCACGGTCGCGAGGGGTTGGAAGGTGACTTTTTCTACATGTATGCTTGCATGTTTACGAAGCTCCATGTTCGCCTGCCGTTGGACGAGTTCACGATGGGGGTTCTGCGCCTGTTAAATGTTGCGCCAACGTAATTACATCCTAATAGCTGGGGGAGTTTGCAAGCTTTCCGACTGATTTGTAGGGCGTTGTATTTGTCGCTGACTCCCGAGAGCTTTTTGTATTTCTATGTTACGCGTCCGAGGGATCCGCTATCGTGGGTGTCATTGGTTGGTAGGCCGAGGATTAGCTTGTTAGACGACTTTACGCAATCTTTCAAGAAGTTTAAAGATGGCTTCTTTCAAGTGAGGGTGTTGCTAGCCGGGAGGTTATTGTACAATGATGATGAGGGGCAGCCAAAATTTCTATTTTATTGGATGAGTGTGCTTGCTCGTAGGGACGCGGTGGTTAAAGAGGCTTTGGATGCGGATAGCCGAAGGGTGGTGGAGGTGTTGGAGACGATGCCGATTAGGGTGCCGGGGAAATGGGTTGTTTGTTCTTATTTGACAGATAACCACGGCCTTGACATATGCGGTATGTTCTGACATTGTTGTTGGTTCAGTGTTGGACTGATCTGAAAAATTTGGTTTTGTGTAGGTGTGATGGCTCATCACGCGAAGAAGGTTGGCGGAGAAGTGGATTTATTCGCCAAGATCAGAGATAAGATTGTGAATGCTGCGAAGGGTGAGGGACAGTCGCAGGCTCCGAATCTTGCGGGTCCTGTCGTGGAACCTACCGGCCTCCTGTTGCGAAAAGGTCGGCTCCTTCGAAAATGAAGGGTGTTGGGAAGGATCGAAAGAGGTTGAGAGCCCTTGCGAAGACTGAGGGTGTTGGGTGTAGTGGGTCGAGCAATTCAGACCTTGTTGGTTTTGAGAAGCCAAGATTCAGATGAGAAAAGGCTTGGAGCTGAAGTTGAGTGATGAGGAGGTGGCGGTTGTGGAAGCTGCTGATCCGGGGTTGACTATGCGGGCCATGAGTGAGTATTTGGCTCGTGGCATGGTGTTGAGCCGGCGGGTTGCTACATTGCTACAGGAGGAGTTGGCCGCGGGTGATAAGAAATAGTTAGCAGAGGAGGTTGCTGCGTTGAAAGTCCTGAGGGATGGCGGGGGAGGTAGAGGGTGTCAATGAGGAAGCTGATGGGGCGGAAGAGACCGCAGCCGGGGAGGAGGCGAATGATGTTGAAGAGTAATGTTAGTGTAGATATTGGGGGCGAGGACGCCAAAACTTTGTTTTTTGCTTTTGATTGTTTATGGGGACAGAATTGTAATTTGGGTATGCTGGCTTATTGCCGGTTTGTTTTTGGGGCGAGTGTGCCTATTGGGTTTTTAGGGACTGGGTTGTCGTTATTGTAATGGATGTGTATATATTAAACTTCAAAATTCATGGAAATGAAAGTGCTTTTTGGCCTGTTATTTTGATTCGTTTTAGCTGATGTTTATGTTTTCGGTCCTGATTGTGTTGTTAGTTAGATATGGGGTAATTTAATTTTAAAATGTGTGTTGATGCATGCTTGTTTGATTTGTCGGTGGTTACTTGCTCGAATAATCAGCACCCGGGGCGGTGGTGGGGAGTTCGTATATTGCTCGACCAACGACACTTGGATTAGTGGCTGGGAATGTTTGCGTTGTTCGACCAGCGACATTTGGATTAGCGGCTGGGAATGTTTACTTTTTGTTCGACTAGCGGCACTTAGAGCAGTGGCTAGAAATGTTTGCTTAATGTTCGACTAGCGACACTCCGAGTAGTGGCTAGGAACTAGCTCGTTCGACCAGCGGAACTTAGAGTAGTGGTTGTGAGTTAATGTAGACAAGATAGTGGTAAACTTGCATTTTATTGATGGATTGATGCCTCATTAAAACCTTCTTGGCCAAAACCCTCCTTAGGGAAAAAATGCCAGGGTAGGAAAGAGTACATCTGATTACAAGTGAGATTCAACTGAAATAGAATTTGAGGTGGGAGATGTTCCAAGTGTTGGGAAGCGGCTCCGCGGATAGTTTTTCCAAGTGATAGGCTCCATTACCTACTTCTTTAAGTATTCAGAACGGTCCTTCCCAGTTGGGTGAGAACTTGCCTTCATTCTTGTGGGCTTTGCTAGCCATTCGCTAGACGAGGTTCCCTTTATGGAAAGAACGCGGTTTTAGTTTAGAGTTGTATCTTCTTGCTGCTCTCAATTTGGTCGCCAAGTCCCGAATTCGTGCCTTTTCTCTAGTTTCGTACAGAAGGTCGAGGTGTGTACACATATAGTCAGCGTTTAATTGTGTGTCATGGTGCTACTACCTCATTGAGGGCTCCCCAGCTTCTACTGGGATGACGGCGTCAGTTCCGTATACTAGAGTGTATGGCGCTTCGTGGGTTGAAGACTGCGGGGTGCATCTATATGCCCAGAGTACTTCGAGCAACCCGTCTGGCCATTTGCCTTTGGCACCATCTAACCATTTCTTCAGTTGCCCGAGGAGGACCTTGTTGGCGACCTCAGCTTGGCCATTGGTTTGCGGGTGTTCAACGGAGCTTGTTTTGTGGGTGATCTTCAGATTGCGGTAGAAGTCAGCGAGGCCTTTATCTATGAATTGGCGACCGTTGTCGGTTATGATTGTATGGGGGATGCCATAGCGGCAGATGATATTTTTCCAAACAAAGCGCTGGACTTGGTTGGCTGTGATGGTGGCTAATGGTTCTTCTTCGATCCACTTGGAGAAGTAGTCGATCGCGACAAGAAGGAACTTGACTTGGCCCTTTCCTGGTGCAAAGGGGTCGATTATGTCCATCCCCCATTTTGAGAATGACCACAGGGAAGAAACATGGTGGAGTTCCTCCTGGTGCATGTGTGTTATAGGCCCGTGCTTCTAGCATTGGACGCACTTTTTGACGTATGTGGTGCAGTCTTCCTCCATTGTAGGCCAGTAGTAGCTAGCACGTAATATCCTAGCGGCCATGGTTTTGGGTCTTGAGTGGTAGCCGCAGATGCCTTGGTGTATCTCTTGTATGACATAGTCAGCTTTTTCGCGGGTTATGCACTTGAGCAAGGGTTTACTGAAATCTCTTTTGAATAGTTCTCCCCCAATTAGGGTGTATCGTGTCGCTTTGCGAGTCCACCCTTTTTCCTCGTTTGCTGGGGTGACTCCTTCTTTTAAGTATTTGATGAAAGGTTCCATCCAGGTGCTGGTGGTGGTGATGTTTAAGCATTGGTTCTGTTGCTCAATGGAGAGTGTGGTTAGGGTGTGCTGCAGGAGTGATTTGTAACGTCCTTTCTTTTTGGTACTAGCAAGCTTTGAGAGAATGTCTGCTCGGGTATTGTCACTTCGTGGGACGTGTTGGATTTGGAAAGTGTCAAAGTGTTCGATTAGGGACACTACCATGTGGTAGTATTGCGCGAGTGTGGGATCCTTGATCTGGTATTCACCATTGAGGTGTTGATGAGTGTGTATTTTTGCCCTCATTTAATGTTTAATTCTAGGTATTTAATTGAATTTGTGTGCTTAAAGATTGATTTAATTGGCATTTCCTATTATTGGGTTTATTGAGCATGAGATACAAAAACATGTTAAAAGTAGTTTTTTAGTTGCATAAATGTTCTTTGGATATTTTGAAGTGTGTTAGTGCAGCTGCAGCTAAGTTGAGCTTATGGAGGTGTGGAAATAAATTGATTAAAGCTTCATGACACCTTAAAGATAAATCCAAGAATAAGAAATTATCAAAAGCACAAAAATTCAAGCCAAGCATTACATGAAGACGGCAAGAAAAACTTGAAAAAGTGAAGAAGTTTGGCTAAACCAAGAAGAGAGGAACAAAAAAATTGGACCTTGCAATTTTCTTTATCTTTATGATAGAAGATAATTTGGGAAAAATATATCTTTTGATATTTTATTTGATATGTTTTAAATAATTATCTTATTTAATTATATCATAAAATATTAAAAGATAATAACTACCAAATCTTTTCAAATATGAGAAGATCTTCTTGAATCTTTTTAGTTCCACAACAAACAAATATATCTTGAAGATATTGGATTATTTAGAAGATAATTTAAGGAGATTGCAAAGGGTTGATTTGGAAAATTAATAAAAATACTAATTGGTGATAATTTATCATATATCTTTAATTAATTAATTAATTTAATTATATTTGTCAAATAGTCTATATCTCTCAAAATATTTTTAAATATTTATATTTATCTTTATTTTAAAAGATATTTGAGAGATTTTAGCAACAGAAAAGCCCAGTCCAATTCCTATATAAAGATACCAAGGGAGAAGTAGAGAACAAGCTCGACACTTCGGAATTTAGGAACCCTTAGGGGGGCCTAATTTCTTTCTCTCTCCTTTCTTCTATTATTTTTATTTTATTTTGCATTCCATGGAAGGCTAAACTACTTGGTTGATTCCATTGTAATTTCATTATTTTGAGGTTAGAATGAAATAATTTCCTTGTTCTTTTTATTATTGTTGAGGTTTTAATTCATCTATGTCTTTTATCTTTGAATCACATAAGAAGTAATGATTTTAAATCTATATGCATGTTGGTCATATGAATCCAAGGGTTTTTAAATTGAATTGAGACTTTACTTTGATTTTATTTAGAAACTTTCATATGATTAAATGAGTTTTTACCAATAATTGAGACTTTACTTTGGTTAAAGGTATTTACTCTAAGTACAATTAATTGAGACTTTACTTTAATTAATTAAGCTTTTTATTTGGTGAGGAGATAAAAGAATAGACATGATTAGGCATAGTAAATTTGACTGAGATTGTACTTTGGTTGAATTTACTGTGGATAATCTAAAAGTTCTCACTTTTAATTGAGATTGTACTTTGGTTAAAAGTGAGAAGGCCGACAAATTAATTGAGACTTTACATTGATTAATTTGTAAATCTACAACAATAATTAATTGAGCAATAATCTTTAGATAACCGATGATGAATCTATTTTGAAAAAGCAATGGAATCAATCTATTTACTTTACTATTGTTTATATCTTATTTTATCTTTTAATCTTTATCCCTCATATTTTTATAATTTTATTAGACTAACTCTTGTATAGTTTTATAAGAACTAACTTGTTAAAATCAATTCCGTGTTCGTTGGGAGACAACTTTAGGTTACTTTACCCTTACTATTTTGTTGACTACTTTCTTAACAATACTGAAGTTGTTATAGATAAGTAATATTAATTTGATCGTGTCAATGACAGCGTTATTAGGTGTCCTACGGTGTGCTTTGAGTCTGTCTTGCACAAGAGTTTACGGGCGCCGACGTCTCGTGCCAAGTTGAGGCCGGCTATTATGTCCTCGTACTCGGCTTGGTTGTTGGACGTTTTAAAGCAGAAGCGCAGAGATTGTTCTATAAGAACATTGCTGGGTCCTTCTAGTACCACTCCGGCCCGGCGCCCAGTGGGTTTGAGGAGCCGTCCACGTGCATGGTCCACCAGGTGTCATGGGGGTTTGCTCTTGTAGGTCGTTGGCAAAGTTTGCTAGGCACTGCGTTTTGATGGGTCCGTGCGGCTCGTAATGAATAGTGAATTCTTACAATTTGATGGCCCAGGAGGATAACCAGCCTGCTAAATCTGGCTTTTGTAGGATTTTTTGTATGGGATGGTCCGTTCTGATGATGATCATGTGCGATTGAAAATATGGTCACAGACATCGTGCTGCTGTTATGATTGCGAGAGCTACCTTCTCCACCATTTGGTACCGTGTTTCTGGGTTTTGGAGGATGCGGCTTGTAAAGTACATGGGTTGTTGGGTATTATCTTTTTCTTGGACGAGAGCGAAGCTGACTGCGTTCGTTGATGTGGCTATGTACATTATGAGGGGGAGGGAAAGGTCCGGTTTGGCCAGGACCGGAGGGTGGTGAGAAGTTGCTTCAAGGTGTTGAAGTTTTGTTCGCATGTGTCATCCAAGGTGAACTTGGTGGACTTTTTTAGGAGCTGGATCATTGGTTTGGTTTTGTCTACCAATTTCGGGTGGAAGCGCGAGATGGCGGTTAGTTTGCCCACTAGCCGTTGTACCTCTTTGATGTTTGCGGGGCTTCTCATGTCGATGATGGTTTGGCATTTTTCGGGGTTGGCCTCGATCCCCCGCTGTGTGAGCATGAAACCTAGAAATTTCCCGCCGTCTACTCCGAATGTACATTTTTTGGGGTTCAGTCTAATGTTGTATGCGCGCAAGGGTTTGAAGACTTGTGTTAGGTCCGCGAAATGCTGTTTTGCGTTGGGGGACTTGACAATGATGTCGTTGACATATACTTCTACCAACTTGCCCAAGAGCGGCTGGAAAACTCTATCCATCAAGCGTTGATATGTAGCGCTAGCGTTTTTGAGGCCAAAGGGCATGACTTTGTAGTAAAGGTTGGCCTCCTCTGTTATGAATGCGGTTTTGATTTTGTCTTCATGGGCCATGGGTATCTGGTTATAGCCAGAGTAAGCGTCTAAGAAGCTCAGTATTGCATGTCCTGCGGCCCCGTCGACGAGTCTGTCTATGCTGGGTAATGGATAGGCGTCTCGCGGGCAGGCCTTGTTCAGGTCCGTGTAATCCACGCACATGCGCCATTTCTCATTGGATTTCTTGACCAGCACCACGTTGGCTAGCCAGGTCGTGTACTGGGCTTCTCCAACAAAATCGACCTGTTTTAGTTTATCGGCCTCCGCTATAGCTGCTTGCCTTCTGCTTTCTCCAAGCTTTCTCTTTTTTTGGGAGACAGGCTTTGTGTTTGGGAAGACGGATAACCGGTGGGCGACTATTTTGGGGTGAACTCGGGGGACTCTTTCACCTGAGAATCCGTATATGGGCTCATTGTGAGGGGTTAGGTCGGCAAGAGGTATTTACATCTTGTTGAAGGTTTTCCAATACAGGATATCTATAGAGCTTCCCTGATCGATGAGAACCTTCTTTACTGCAAAGTTCTCGACTTCCATAGTTATGACCATGGAGTCATCTTGGTTGGGGTCGGTGCCTTGGAAATCTGAATCTGAGAAAGTGATGGGCGGCATTCTTCCTTGCGTTCGGTCGAACACTGCGTGTACTTGTTGGACGGCTCTCAGGTGTCTCTTTCTAGAGGAGGAGGACCTCCATCCTTCTACGAATCCCCCGGATATTGTGTTGATTGTTCCGCGCAGAGGTGGTTTGTCATCTACTAGTCGTGGTTGCGACTGTGGTGGTTCCCTTTGTTCTGTGTTCTGGCTGGCTATCTTCTTGGTTCTCTACGTTCGATTCTTCGGTCATTGCGTCGCTCAGTCCGCCTATTATCGCTCATGTCATAGCGGGGTCTGGATGGGCCTTCCCCTGTTTCTCTTATATAGTGCCTCAAATGTCCGGCTCAGATGAGTTCTTCTATTTTGTCTCGCAGAGTGTCACACTCATCGGTGGTGTGGCCATTCTTGCGATGGTAGTGACAATATTTGCTTAAGTATGCGTTGGGCGGGTTCTGGTACTTTCTGGGTGGGGGAATGAGTTCTGCTTGTAGGACTTCATCAAGTATGCGGGACCGGGGTGCATTCAGGGGGGCATAATTTGAGAATTTTGCTGATCTTCGTTTTGAGGGACGATTACGGTCGCGTGGGGTGGGCTCCTTGTTGGTCCTCTTGATTTCTGTCCGCGCTGAGGGGGATTGGGCGTTGCTTTGGTATCGTCTCATGTCTTCAACTCTTATAAACATGGCTGCTCTCTTGCGAAGTTCTTGCATACTCAGGGGGGGGCGCATGGCCAGCTCATCGGCGAAGGGTCCTGGCCTGAGGGAGGTCATCATGTACATCAGGATAAGGTTAGGGGTGAGGTCTTTGATCTTCATGGTGATGGCACTGAACCTATCGATGAAAATCCGGAGGGGTTCTCCCTCTTCTTGCCTGAGGTTGAGGAGGACAATTGTGGTGAGATCATGTCGTCGGCTTGTATCAAATTGGGTGGTGAAGGTAGTGGTGAGTATGGTGAAGGAGTCGATGGTGTAGGGGGGAGGCTCATGAACCATTCCAGAGCCGACCCCCTGAGGGCTACCGAGAATGACTTGCATAGCACAGCGTCGTCCGTGGAGTACAAGCTTACTTGGTTGGTGTAAATGGACACAAATTCGTCTGGATCTGTGGTCCCATTGTACGTAACTGTTGGCGCCTTCCATTTATTGGGTAGAAGTGTCTCCGTTATTCCATCTATGAAGGGGTGGCGGCGATTTCTTTTGAAGGCGAAGGAATTGTAGTTGCCGCCCATCTTTGGAGCGGTGGGCTTGTATTCACTCTCGTCCTCAGTAGGATGGACATCAAGTCTTGAATGGGGAGGGGCATCAACTCTCGAGTGAGGAGGGACCTCCATTCTCGAGTGGGGGTGGTATGGTTCCCCAGCTACCTTGTCTGCTTCGATTTTTTGCTTAAGGCGGGAGTTTTCTTCCCTTAACGCTTCCATCTCATCTGCATTTCTCTTCTTGTATTCCGCGAACTCCTGCTACATCCTGGCTTGAGCTTCCACGATGCGTGATATCTCTGAGGCGGGACCGGGGTCTCCAACTTCAACAGTTGGCACCAAGGGGGGAACATTTGCTGTTCTGCTTCGTGTGGATACCATCTTGCTCTGAGGTTACTGCCTTGGATCTGTGAAATACTCTTCAGCCCCATAGTGGGTGCCAATTGTTCTTATGGAACCGAGGTCTGTAGTCCACAAATCGGCCAAGGGTCTTGAACGTCTTACTTCAGGTCGGTCTTCTCTTGCTTCCGAGGGGACTTAAGGGCGGCGTAGGGGACCTGCAAAAGACACTCCGATGCCTAAGTCAGCACTGGTGATGTCAGGGTTTCAGAGAATAATTTAATGCATAATCAATGCATAGAATAGTGTGCTACTTATACCTTTTTACCTGTGGGTCCTACCTGTGATGGGTCTTTAGGCCCAATATCTCTCTTCTGGTTATTTTAGGATCCAGTGTTAGGGAGGGAATTTACTAGGGGGTCCTTCGAATGTTGGCGGTGCCCGGTATTCGGCCATGAGATGCATCGAGGGTGGTTTTCCTTTGGAGGGGTGCCTTTCGTAGGGTAAGCGGCCACGGGGTTTTGGTTGTAAGTCATGTTGTTCAGAAGGAGCGTCTTCGTGAAAGGGTGTGTGAGGTTTGGTGAGGGTCGTGTTCTCCATGTGGAGGTGTCCCTGCGTGGTAGGCGGCCATCGTGCTTTCTGAAGGCCGTGTAGTTCTATATGAAGGCGTCCTTGCGTGGTAGGCGGCCATCGTGTCTTCTGGGGGTCGTGTACTGGGGTACGGTTGGGACATCAACCTCCCAGTCTAGAGGCAAGAAGTGACATATAGGCTATTTTGCAAATTTCATTTGTGGTCTTTGGCCGTGTACCATGTGAGTATAAAACCAAAATAAAAAAAAAATACAAATTTTTTATGTGTTGGATAAAAAAAGAACCTAACATGACCCAAATGTAAAGCCCAACTTAAAAAAAATAAAAAAAACACTTGGGTGACCCTTTTATGTACGGGTTGGTGAGCCAATCCGGCTCACTACGGGTTCAACCCGGGTGAGCCGGGTTCTAAATGAGCAGAGTCAAAAATCAACCCGTATTGAAATTTGTAAAAACATTTCAACCCAACCCGACCCAAAGCCGTGGTGAACGGGGTTGGCTCGCGGGTTCCAACCCACTTTGACAACTCTATCTAAATCCACCCTCTTTCACCTTTAATCCCCTTAAGGTGAACAAGACAAGGTTGACACTCTAATCCACTTGAATTCATCCTCTCCCTCTCCCTCCAATCAACGTTGAGGGACAGAAAGGGAAAGCAAGAGGGAAATTCCTCTATTTTTCAATCATCTATGTTATGCAATAGTTTGAGGGTGATATCAAGATTACAATTATGTCCGCAATTTACGTTTTAGTTTGATTATGAAAATGATGTAAAAATATGGCTTTTAAAATTATTTTTACAAAAATAATTAATAACAGAATTTTGAAAATTGTTCTAAAATAAGTTTTAAAAAGTAATTATTAATCATAAATTTTTTTATTACATTATTTTATAATTATTTTTTTAATAAAATATGTTATTCTAATTTATACATTTTGATATTTTTTCTACAACAAATCAAACTTGTATAATAATAATTTTTAATTATTTT
>Ga0209589_1012115_pt1 | contig 11825 bp, 7 predicted proteins | sample CowpeawhiteBW_FD_187525 | JGI IMG/M metagenome (GOLD analysis project Ga0209589, IMG submission 187525) | Root nodule microbial communities of legume samples collected from California USA - Cow pea white BW (SPAdes) (version 2) | ecosystem: Host-associated > Plants > Roots > Nodule | place: USA...
TGTGATGCTAGGAATAGATCTCAATATATCAATTGCTTTTAACACTTGATCGTAATGCTGGATAGTTTGTTGAATATGTGAGGAATCAATATTCAGGAAACTAATCTTATGAATTTTATACGCGAGGGATCGGTATAAATGATTTTTGAGTGTGCATCAATATTGGTATTTTCAGATGTTATATATATTATATTCATCCAGATTACAGACAAGGGAGATAGATGAAATTCAATCCCAGTTTCTTTTACTGTATTTTTCTAAACTTTTCCGCTTTTACTGTATTAATTTTATGCAAAAATCAATGTCAAATCAAATTTAAAATCTTTGTATATATATGCTGATAGAGATAATTAATTATTTTAACTGAATCCGTTCCTCGTGGGTTCGACACTTTTACTTCAAATCATTATACTACAGTTGACTTTTGGTACGCTTGCCAAGAGAATCAACAAGTTACAAGAGTGAGAGAAGTGAGGAGAGAGAGCTGAGTGGAAGTGGTGAGAGAAGTGGAGAGCAGTTTATGGTTTCTTCATCCCTAGGTTTGGTTTTTCCCCTTTTTCCTAAGTTTTTTCTTCCTTCATCTCCGCAGTCTATTGTTGGTCACCCCTGTAATTTTCTTCTTCCTCCATGGCCGTAGTTTTCTTCTTCTTTCATTTTGCAAGTTTCTTGTTCGTCCGTTTTGGAAGATATTTCTAGACTGGGTTCGTCATTTCCCTTTTGGTGGAGCAGAAAAAGTTTTGGGTTTATCCACTACAATAATTTTTTTTATTCGTTGATGTTTGTGGAAATGAGACATTTTTATTTCTATTTTTGGTTAATATATGATAAAGTTTGGATTTTTTTTTTTAAACAGTGTTGTTCAAACAAGATTGGTGTTTTTCGCTCTGTTGTGGTGTATATTGGTGAAGAGACACGAACCAAACATGTTAAATTCTCAAAATTTAAGGATTACTACCTTTACGTGAGTGAGGGAAAACAATATAATGCATAAAAGTACAAGTTCGCACTTACCATAACACAACTTTGCCTAGAATTTTTTCTTTTTTTGTGACAGTTTTTTTTTTTCTAATTAGTGCCTCAAATTTTATTTTATTTTATTTTTTAATTTCTCTTTTTTTTGAATTTTTCCTATTTCATATTGAAGTCTTATGTGTTGAAGATGGCTACCAAATTCCAAAAAGAAAAGACAAGTATTATGTTTGAAATTTCCAAGTCTTGCATCCATTTAAAGGTCTAAAATCTTTCTAATACAAATGACACCTTACTCTTTTGTTAAACAAAAATGAATTTCCAAGTTAAACAAAAACATTCTCTTCTGTCCCCTATTACAAAAAATGTTATTATTATTATCATTTTATTTTATTTTTCTTAAAATTCATTGTAAACCAAGTTGTTAGCATGAAAAGCTCAACTACATCCATTTATAATTTGAGTTTACCTCCAACAATGTACTCCAGTGTGATACCAATTGACAGGTATTCTGAGAAACGGAGAACGACGTCTTCTGAGAAAGCATAAAAACAGGTATTTTTTATGCACATTCTCTTCTGTTCTATTACTGCTTAACGTTTTATCTTCTGTTTCTTAAATTCACTGTAAAACAAATTGTTAGCATGAAAGCTCAATGAAATTCATTTAATATTTAGTTCACACTATTTATAATTTGAGTTTACCTCCAACCCTACTCAAGTGTATAATTCCATCAACTTTATCTTAAATATAGAATTTTTTTTGTCACTTCAGATTAAGTCAAAAAAAGTTGAACAGAGTGTTCTTGAAACAAAATAGAAAGCCGAATTAAATAATAGTGATTTATTAAGCAAGGCTAATGATCAAAATATATATATATATATATATATATATATATATATATATATATATATATATATATATATTTAAAATAAGTATATTCTTTTGTAGTTTGTTTTATATATAATTCTTTTCATCTTAAGATGTTGTATGCTATTATTTTTTAGTATATATATATATGTACCAATATAAGGTCCGGATATACTTCGGCGCAGGAGATTCTACAACACACGAATAATGAAGGAGCCGTAATAACCTCGGCATTTAGGGGAGAAGACACCTCTACCAAGTGAACTACGGTAAGTACTAGAGAAATTAGGAATGATAAGTTATTAAGAGTAATTAAGCGCAATTAGTGAAACCTAAGCCTACCAGGCAGCGGAAACCCTAGGCCCATAGGGTTTGGCCCATTAAAGTAGTATAAAAGGCACTGTTCACGAGGTAAAAAGGGTATGCTATTTTCTTACTATTGTAGTCATTTATTACTCTGACACTGACTTGAGCGTCGGAGTGACTTTACAGGCCCCCCGCCAGTAGATCCTTCATCGGAAGAAGACACTCAGGCACCAGGAAGAAGACACTCAGGCGTTTGGGGAGAAGACACTCAGGATCCAGTTGGTGGACGCGTGTATCTAGCTAGTCATTGGTCCCAGTTAACTTGTGTTCTTGGGTACATTTGTACTCAGCAGGAACATTTGGCGCCTACCGTGGGACAGAAGAAAGTTTATGCACATGGTGTCTACTAGAAACATGACAAGCAACAGACAGGAAGGACAAGTAACGGAAAGCAGTCAGATGGCAATCATGCGAGCCATACAACAAGAACTCGCCGAGCTCCGAGCAGAAAATGCCAGTATCAAACGAAAGCTAGAAAGCAACAGCGAAGGCGAAGGAGAACAACCGCGCCCCAGCAAAACTCAAGCTACGTCCCAGCCAGCACGCACCGAAACTATCGAAGAAAGTGCGCAGAACCCCCAAACCATGGGAACAGCTAATACCTCCGCAGTGCAGAAAAATGCGCGCAGGCACCCTTTTGTTGATGGGATAATGGAGACACCCTTGCCTATTGGATGGAAAACCTTGGTCATCGATAGGTATGATGGCACAACAGACCCCGATGAGCACATACATGTGTACCTCACACAGGTTGGCCTGTACACCACAGACGACGCGATTCTTTGCAAGGTCTTTCCCACTTCACTTAAGGGAGCAGCCCTCAGCTGGTTCACTCGCCTAGCTCCCTTCTCCATCGATTGTTTCGATGCTTTAACGACTCAATTTGAGACGCAATTTGCCACATCGCGACCACACAACCTCACATCTCTCGCCCTCATAAACATGCGCCAGGAAAGGGGAGAGCCCCTCAGAGCGTTCGTGGAACGCTTTGGGAAAACAGCCCTTAGCATTGATAACTTGAGCCCGGAGGTAGCCCTCCACCAGATGATTAACGGATTGCGAAGCGGACCTTTTGCTGACAGCCTGTGCAAGAGGCCAACAACTAGTATGGCAGAGTTAAGGCAAAGAGCAGCCAAATATATGCGCATGGAAGAACTAAAAGATTTTAAAAACAAAGTCGCTACCGAGGATAGCGCGATCGAAGGAAGGGCTAATAAGGAGGGGGCGCGTAAAGCCCCCGCAAGGCCACCTACCCATCCAAGAGCCCAACGATTTGCTAAGTACACACCTTTGAATGCCTTAAGGTCAAGGGTACTTGAAGAAGCCCTGCACACTGACCTCTTAAGTACTCCCAGAAGGGCAAATAAACCTCCAAACGCTGACACCACACGACAGTGCAGATATCACGGGAATTTCGGGCATTCAACTGAGGAATGCACAGCCCTGCAAGACAAGATTGAAGAGCTCATCCAAGCTGGACACCTCCAGCGCTTTGTAGTACGCGAAAATGAGAACAGACCAGGCGAAGCAAGAAGATATGAAGCCCGTCGCAAGGAGACCACTAACCGAAGAGAGCCCAACCTGCGGGATAACCATAGAACATCAGAACGGCGTGAGTCAAGAGAAGAAAGAGGAGACCGTCAGCAAGGACACAGACCTCCCCTGCGAGGAACTATTAATACAATCTCCGAAGGATTCGCTGGCGGAGGCAGCACCACTACAGCTCGCAAAAAGCATTTGAGAGTCGTACAATCCGTCAATGCGGTATCGGCTCCCGTCAGGAGAAACATGCCCCCCATCACTTTTACAAGCGACGATGTCAAAGCCATCGATACCAAGCAAGACGATCCCATGGTCATCACTGTCGATATTGAAAATTTCGCGGTGAAGAAGGTATTAGTTGACCAGGGAAGCTCGGTAGACATACTCTACTGGGAAACATTTAAAAAGTTGCAAATACCGGAACAACAAATGTCTCCGTTCGTAGATGAGATTGTAGGATTTTCAGGAGAAAGGGTGCAAACGCGAGGGTACATAGATTTATACACCACCTTTGGTGAAGGGCAGCTTACCAAAACTATATCCATCCGGTATCTGGTGTTAGATGCCAATACCTCTTACAACGTGTTACTGGGGAGGCCCTCCTTGAACGCATTAGGAGCCATTGTTTCCACCCCACATTTAGCCATGAAATTTCCATCTCTATCCGGCGATATAGTCACAATCCACGTCGATCAACGAACAGCGCGCGAGTGCTACATTGCTAGCCTGCGACTGCCAAATCCGCGAAAGTTGTATTCGTCGAACAACGTTGAGAGGGTCAAGTCACAAGATAGTTCATCCATCCAAGAGTTGGACCCCAGAATGGAGGGCGAGGAGCGCGTAAAGCCAATAGGAGGAACTGAGGTCTTACCTCTTAGTGATGGAAAGTATTTGCAGATAGGGTCTACCCTACAGGAAGCAGAAAGGGAAGTGTTAGCAGCAGTGCTAACGAGCAATAAAATATCTTTTGCCTGGACCACTTCGGACTTACCAGGCATACATCCTGACATCGTGTGCCATAGGTTATCAACGTTTAAGGAAGCAAAGCCTGTGGCGCAAAGAAAACGAAAGCTGGGCGAAGAAAAGAGAAGAGCAGCGAGGGAGGAGTCAACCAAACTGCTGCAAGCTGGATTCATCCAGGAGGCGCGATACACCACATGGCTGACAAACGTAGTCATTGTCAAAAAACCCAACGGCAAGTGGCGTATGTGCACCGACTATACAAATTTGAATAAAGCTTGTCCAAAGGATGCCTATCCACTCCCAAATATTGATCGACTGGTAGATGGAGCAGCTGGCCATCAAATTCTGAGTTTCTTAGATGCTTTCTCCGGATATCACCAGATCCCAATGGATCCCAGGGACAAGTTAAAGACAACTTTCATTACTGAAGAGGCAAACTTCTATTATGAAGTTATGCCATTTGGCCTGAAAAATGCAGGGGCCACATACCAAAGATTCATGGACAGGATGTTCAAAGGAATGATAGGTAGAAATTTGGAAGTATATGTTGACGATCTGGTAGTAAAATCCAATTTTGTAGAACAACACATCAAGGATCTGGCAGAAGTATTCGCCACGTTAAACAACAACAATATGAGGCTTAACCCGGAAAAATGTGTATTTGGGGTGGATGGTGGAAAATTTCTCGGGTTCATGCTAACGCATAGAGGGATTGAGGCAAACCCGGAAAAGTGTGACGCAATATCCGCCATGAATAGCCCAAAAAACCTCAGGGAAGTTCAGCGGCTGATGGGAAGGTTAACTGCTCTCAGTAGATTCATGCCTAAGCTCGCAGAAAAAGCCAAGCCAATCCTGAAGTTATTAAAGAAAACGACCCGTTTTCAGTGGAATGAAACATGCGAGGAGAGTTTTAACAGCATCAAGCAATCCCTAACATCACCCCCATCCTCCAGCGCCCCGACACCTCACTCCCTTTAATAATCTACTTAGCCGCAACCGAAGACGCTGTGAGTGCTGCGATAGTCCAAGAAAGACAACGAGAGCAGCACCCAGTATACTTCGTAAGTCGAACACTCCAAGACGCGGAGACTAGATACCAAACAGTGGAGAAGATGGCACTATCCTTACTCACTACAGCACGACGTCTGAGGCCATACTTTCATAATCACCGCATTATTGTTCGAACAGATCACCCTGTCCAAAAAATTCTGAGGAAGCCAGACCTTGCCGGTCGGATGGCCGCTTGGGCAGTAGAGCTCTCAGAATATGAAATTCAGTACGAGCCCAGAGGACCCATTAAGGCCCAATGCCTAGCAGACTTCGCTGCTGAGTTACAACATGAAGCAGATATAACTGCCATCTGGTGGACACTACACGTCGATGGATCTTCTAACGTCCGAGGAGGAGGAGCTGGAATCGTACTGGAAGGACCCAACGAGATAGTTCTGGAGCAATCACTTCGTTTCAAATTCAGAGTCTCAAATAATCAGGCAGAGTATGAAGCAATGGTGGCAGGATTGACACTTGCTAGAGAAATGGGGGTAACTAGAATCATATGCCGCACAGACTCAAGATTAACAGTTGGACATCTGACTGGAGAATTCCAGGTTAAAGACCCACTTCTACTCCAATACTATCACATAGTAACCAACATACTGCAAGGTTTCGAGGAATATAAGATTGAGCATGTGCCTAGAGCAAGTAACATAAGAGCTGACATTTTGTCAAAACTGGCTAGCACAAAAAGTAAAGGGAAGTACAAGTCCATCCTACAAAGGGAATTAACTACCCCATCTACCAGCACACCTGAATGTCACACCATAGAGGCATCATCAGATTGGAGAACCCCGATTGTGCATTTTTTAAAAACTGGAAGCAAACCTGACAACCCAGAAAAGGATTGGGAAAGGAAGGTAGCGCGATATACCCTAGTCGGAGACGAATTATTCAAGAGGGGATTCACCACCCCTTTACTGAAATGTATTGACAAAGAGCAAGCGGAATATGTTATGAAAGAACTACACCAGGGCATTTGCGGATACCATTCCGGTGCCAGAACAATGACAACAAGAATATTAAGGGCCGGATACTACTGGCCCACCATGATGGCAGACGTCACCAGCTTTGTGAAACGCTGCATACCATGCCAGAAGCATGGAAACATATCCCATGTCAAGCAAGAAGAACTGCACAGCGTCTCCTCCCCATGGCCCTTTGCTAAATGAGGAATGGACATCATCGGCCCATTCACCCCTGGAAAGGGGCAAGTCAAGTTTTTGTTGGTCGCTATAGATTATTTTACAAAATGGATTGAGGCTGACTCATTGGCAACCATCACAGCACAGCAAGTGCAAAAGTTTGTCTGGAGAAATGTCATTTGTCGCTTTGGAATTCCGCATACCATAATTACTGACAATGGGAAGCAATTCACCGATGCTGGACTTAAAGACTTCTACCTGGGATTGAACATCAAGCATGTAACTAGCTCAGTGGAACACCCGCAAGGCAACGGTCAAGCAGAAGCAGCTAACAAATTTATCTTGCAAGAGTTAAAGAAGAGGCTGGACCAAGCAAAGGGACTGTGGCCGGAGCAATTGCTAGAGGTACTTTGGGCGTACCGCTGCACACCACAATCTGCCACCAAGGAAACTCCTTACAGCCTCACATATGGAACAGATGCCATGATACCGGTGGAAATAGGCGAGTCATCTCTTCGTAGGCAGAATTATGAAGAAGCCACCAATGCCCAGTGCCTAGCAAATAATCTAGACCTCTTACCAGAACATAGAGAGCATGCTAAAATTCAAGAAGTCGCTGCTAAGATAAGAATGTCGCGAAGATATAACTCTAAGGTAAAACCTAGAAAATTCCACCCAGGAGACTTAGTGTGGCGGATGAACAGTAACGCAAGGAAGGTAGAGGGGAAATTCTCAGCAAATTGGGAAGGCCCGTTTAGAGTCACCGCAGATGAGGGTAAATGAGCATATAGGCTGCAGCATCTATGTGGGACACCAGTTCCCAGGACGTGGAATGTAACACACTTGAAATTTTACTACAGCTAACGATGTAATCAGGGGTACTCTTTCCTATTCCGGTCTTTTTCCCTAAGGAGGGTTTTGGCCGGAAAGGTTTTAACGAGGACCAATATCAATGAAAAAGATTAAGTTATATCTATTTCTAATTGGTTAATAATTCCAGCAAAAACTAAGTCGCTGTTGATAATACTAATCAACTAAGGTCGACGCAAGATCTTGATGGAGAGAACACTCCACCCTCAAAAAGTCCCTGTTGACAACCTTAGTCAACCAAGGTCGACATGTCTTCCAAAAGACATTCATCTACTTGCTGTAAGTCCCTGTTGGAAACCATAAGCCAGCTAAGGTCGACTATATAGCATGTAATATACAAGCCGAGTTAATCTTAATAACACGAAAGCAGATACACCATCTCAAGCATAGAAACATTATGCGCAAGCGAAACAATAAAAGACTGCCTAAGGGCACATCAAAATATTACAACCTTTATAATATCGGAGTATATAGCAACAAAAAAGAAAGGTAGAGTTTCTCAAAAAATATTACAACTATGGGGGTATCACAAATGACGTATGCAAACCCAAAACAAAATACCCATGTCAAAAGTCAGCCATCAGTCCCTATCACCCGCACCATCTGCATTTCCATCCCTCGACCTTTCAGTGTCCTCGGCAGTAGGAGTAGGCGGGGTATCTTCGGCCTGATCCGAGATAACAGGAATATCCTCAATTCGCACCAAGGCTTTCTGATATACATCTTTCCCCACATCAAAGTGATCATCATCCGCGGGAATGTCAAAAAGGAGGGCTGCTTGACGCAAGGCCTTCCTGAAGCCAAGCTCATGCTCTTCCACGACACCCTCCCGCAACTCCCAAACTTCTTTGTCTAACTCTGCATGAGCAGTCTTCATCTCGTCAAGGGAGCATTTCAAGGCCGATGCTTCTTCAGAACTTTTCTTCAACTTCTCCTCAGCTTCAAGATAGCGATTGCGCCAAGACTTCCTGTCACCAATAGCCTGTTGGAGCTGCTTCTGGACATCACTCACCTCCCCCGCCAATTTGTCTTTCTCCGTATTAGCCACTCGAAGTTGCTTTTTCAGCGAAGCAATTTCGGCTTCAAGATCTTCTGTCTGGCCCACTTTAATCAGCTCATGGCCCATGTGTCTCCCTATGACTAAAGCCCGAGACTGAAACTCTGCGAAGGCTTTAATGAGGGATGGCAGTGGAGACTCCATAATCAAATTAGCCTCCTCCTAGGATATAGTAATACTCATCCCATCATATATTTGCATTTCAGCCCCCATCAAACGTTGGTAAGAGGCATCCCCGGACACGCGGCTGCGCTTTGGGGAGGGAGGGCGCGACGAACTTACATCCTTTTGAGCAGTCTTTCTTTTCTTTTTCTCTGCTGCAGGAGGAGGCCGAGGACTACCAACACCTATAGCACCTTTAGGTTGGGTGGCAGAGCTTGTCCCTGGAGCATTGTCTCCACCCTTCTTCCGCTCATTCAGTTTTTCGCGAAGTAAGTGAAAGCGACTTTTCTGACCCGCACCAACACCCTCATGCGATGCCATCAAAGCTGGTACAAAGAAAAACAAAGTAAGACAAGTTAACACATAGTGTGTGTATGAAAAATTCGCACATACCCAGCATGTCCCCGCGAGGACGAGGCGAACTCAGTATAGCCACAATACGCTTCGTAGGAAGCCGTCGAGGAAGTGAATCAAGCAAATTAAGAACCTCGTAGTCCTCGGCTGACATCATAGTCTGAGGCCACTCATCATAGTGCAGGGGATTACGCGTCCAATAAAGGGGAAATTTGGGAGTGTCACCATCAAAGAAGTAAGAGCGACCAACAGGGTTCATTACAACCCTAAAGAAAGTGTTCTTGTAATTTTTGAAGGAGGACGAATATGGGGCGAGTAAACCTATCCTAGGTTGTCCAAACAGCGATAACCACCCCACAGGTTCCTTAGGCCTAGTGCTATAGTGATGCAAGAACACGGCTGGAGATGGTTTCAAACCTAAGATCCGACACAAAAACCTAAAAGCTTGTAAAGCAGTCCACGCATTAGGATGTAACTGCGACGGAGCCACATTTAAAATTCTCAACACCCCAACAGTGAACTCGTCAAACGGTAATCGGACATGCAAATTTGTAAACAACACAGCATACATATAAAAAAACTCATCTGAGTAACCTTCTCGACCATGGCAAGCATTATCTACACGACCAACTCGGTCTAAGGACACGACTTCGTCAGGACTATCCTCATCTAAAATCGCATATGCCTCGGCAAATCTGCGAATAGAGGAAGACCATTTGTACTTCGAAAAATACTCACGCACAATGCTATCAACCCACTCATACCGAGACCGCAGAGGAATGTCCGATAAGCTCTCCTCGTCAGAGGAGGTGCTAGTACTAGAGGGTTGGGCCGAGGACGTCCCTACCCTATCTGAGTGAATCCTAGAGGCCGACTTATCAGACAATGAGGACGAGGACATACCTGCCAAGCTTCACAAACAAACAAGACGTCTCAAGCCGTAAAAGAGAGCAACGAGGGTACCAAAAACGTAATTACCCTATTTATAGCAGACCAATGAGCACAGTGCAGCGTGCGTAACATCCGTTCGATCAAAATGATCCAACAACCAACAGGCAGCGCCTGTCGCAATTCCCAAGGCAACATCACATCATGACAAGGCCCAGGCCCATTAAAGTAACGCGGCCTTTTCCACTCCCCAAAGCGCATTGGCACGAGAAACCATTGGCAAACGCGTACAAAAATATTTCTCCGCAACCACTTAAGCTCTTATAGCCGAAGTAGCCTCTGCTCAAATCATAATAGTGTGAAGAGTTCTCGACATTTTAGTCTCAACTCTTGGGGGACTAGTGTACATATTGGGAGGAAGGGATACTTCTAAGTGGGCATCTTGAAGTCTTGAAATGACGAATATGCCCCAGCATGCGAAGTATACCAATATAAGGTCTGGATATACTTCGGCGCAGGAGATTCTACAACACACGAATAATGAAGGAGCCGCAATAACCTCGGCATTTAGGGGAGAAGACACCTCTACCAAGTGAACTACGATAAGTACTGGAGAAATTAGGAATGATAAGTTATTAAGAGTAATTAAGCGCAATTAGTGAAACCTAAGCCTACCAGGCAGCGAAAACCCTAGGCCCATAGGGTTTGGCCCATTAAAGTAGTATAAAAGGCACTGTTCACGAGGTAAAAAGGGTATACTATTTTCTTACTATTGTAGTCATTTATTACTCTGACACTGACTTGAGCGTCGGAGTGACTTTACAGGCCCCCCGCCAGTAGATCCTTCATCGGAAGAAGACACTCAGGCACCAGGAAGAAGACACTCAGGCGTTTGGGGAGAAGACACTCAGGATCCAGTTGGTGGACGCGTGTATCTAGCTAGTCATTGGTCCCAGTTAACTTGTGTTCTTGGGTACATTTGTACTCAGCAGGAACATTTGGCGCCTACCGTGGGACAGAAGAAAGTTTATGCACATGGTGTCTACTAGAAACATGACAAGCAACAGACAGGAAGGACAAGTAACGGAAAGCAGTCAGATGGCAATCATGCGAGCCATACAACAAGAACTCGCCGAGCTCCGAGCAGAAAATGCCAGTATCAAACGAAAGCTAGAAAGCAACAGCGAAGGCGAAGGAGAACAACCGCGCCCCAGCAAAACTCAAGCTACGTCCCAGCCAGCACGCACCGAAACTATCGAAGAAAGTGCGCAGAACCCCCAAACCATGGGAACAGCTAATACCTCCGCAGTGCAGAAAAATGCGCGCAGGCACCCTTTTGTTGATGGGATAATGGAGACACCCTTGCCTATTGGATGGAAAACCTTGGTCATCGATAGGTATGATGGCACAACAGACCCCGATGAGCACATACATGTGTACCTCACACAGGTTGGCCTGTACACCACAGACGACGCGATTCTTTGCAAGGTCTTTCCCACTTCACTTAAGGGAGCAGCCCTCAGCTGGTTCACTCGCCTAGCTCCCTTCTCCATCGATTGTTTCGATGCTTTAACGACTCAATTTGA
>Ga0209589_1012119_pt1 | contig 11823 bp, 3 predicted proteins | sample CowpeawhiteBW_FD_187525 | JGI IMG/M metagenome (GOLD analysis project Ga0209589, IMG submission 187525) | Root nodule microbial communities of legume samples collected from California USA - Cow pea white BW (SPAdes) (version 2) | ecosystem: Host-associated > Plants > Roots > Nodule | place: USA...
AAAGAGAATTAAAAGAGATTCGATTTTTAGTCTTTTTTTTATGCTTCAAATGCTTTTAATTTTTTCCTTTTTCTAACCTTTCATAGTCGTAATTGATAAAGGGGATTGTTGAAGTATTTTCAAATTTTGAACTGTTGAAATTTTGTGTTAATTTTTTGGGAACTTTTGGTTTTGAATTTTTCAGGTTTGGAAAAACAAGGCTTGGAGGTAAGGACTTAAGGCGGTTTGTAAAAGGGAATTAAAAAAGATTCGATTTTTATTCTTTCTTTTTCTTTTGATGCTTTAAATGTTTCTCATTTTTTCCTTTTTCTAAACTTTTTTCGTCGGCGTTTACAGAGGGGATTGTTGAAGTATTTTTCAAGTTTGGGACTTTGTTTTTTCTCAGATTCAACCGTTGAAATTTTTCTGTTCATTTTATGCGAAGTTTTGGTTCTGAAATTTACAGGTTTTGAGAAACAAGGTTTGGAGGTAAGGATTTAAGGTGGTTTGTGAAAGGGAATTAAAAAAGATTCGATTTTTATTCTTTTTTTTCTTTTTCTGCAGCAAATGCTTCTCATTTTTTCCTTTTTCTAAAATTTTTTAGTCGTCGTTTACAGAGGGGATTGTTGAAGTATTTTTCAAGTTTGGGACTTTGTTTTTTCTCATATTCAACCATTGAAATTTTTGTGTTAATTTTTTTGGGAACTTTTGGTTTTGAATTTTTCAGGTTTGGAGAAACAAGGCTTGGAGGGAAGGATTTAAGGTAGTTGGTAAAAGAGAATTAAAAAAGATTCGATTTTTAGTCTTTTTCTTTTTATGCTTCAAATGCTTCTCAAATTTTTCCTTTTTCTAACCTTTTATAGTCGTCATTGATATAGGGGATTGTTGAAGTATTTTTCCGGTTTGGGACTTTTCTTTTTTCTCAAATTAAACCGTTGAAATTTTTGTGTTTATATATTGGGAACTTTTGGTTTTGAAATTATCAAGTTTGGAGAAACAAGGCTTGGAGGTAAGGATTTAAAGTAGTTTGTAAAAGGGAATTAAAAAAGATTCGATTTTTATTCTTTCTTTTTCATTTTATGCTTCAAATGTTTCTTATTTTTTCCTTTTTCTAAACTTTTTTAGTCGGCGTTTACAGAGGGGATTGTTGAAGTATTTTTCAAGTTTGGGACTTTTCTTTTTTCTCAGATTGAACTGTTGAAATTTTGTGTTAATTTTTTGGGAACTTTTGGTTTTGAAATTTTCTGGTTTGGGTAATCAAGGCTTTGAGATAACGATTTAAGGTGGTTTGTATAAGGAAATTAAAAAATATTCGATTTTTAGTCTTTTTTTTTCTTTTTATGCTTCAAATGCTTCTAATTTTTTTCCTTTTTCAAAACTTTTATGTTGTCGCTGACAGAGGGGATTGTTGAATCATTTTTCAGGTTTGAGACTTCTGTTTTTTCCCAGTTTCAACCGTTGAAATCTTTGTGTTAATTTTTTGGGAACTTTTGGTTTTGAATTTTTCAGGTTTGGAGAAACAAGGTTTGGAGGTAAGGATTTAAGGTGGTTTGTGAATGGGAATTAAAAAAGATTCGATTTTTATTCTTTTTTTTTTGCATCAAATGCTTCTAATTTTTTCCTTTTTCTAAACTTTTTTAGTCGTCGTTTATAGAGGGGATTGTTGAAGTATTTTTCCGGTTTGAGACTTCTTTTTTCTCATATTCAACCGTTGAAATTTTCGTGTTTATATTTTGGGAACTTTTGGTTTTGAATTTTTCAGGTTTGGAGAAACAAGGTTTGGAGGGAAGGATTTAAGGTGGTTTGTGAAAGGGAATTAAAAAAGATTCGATTTTTATTCTTTTTTTTCTTTTTTTGCAGCAAATGCTTCTCATTTTTTTCTTTTTCTAAACTTTTTTAGTCGTCGTTTACAGAGGGGATTGTTGAAGTATTTTTCAAATTTGGGACTTAGTTTTTTCTCAGATTGAACTGTTGAAATTTTTGTGTTAATTTTTTGGGAACTTTTGGTTTTGAATTCTTCTGGTTTGGGTAATCAAGGCTTTAAGGTAACGATTTAAGGTGGTTTGTAAAAGGAAATTAAAAAATATTTGTTTTTTAGTCTTTTTTTTTCTTTTTATGCTTCAAATGCTTCTCATTTTTTCTTTTTTCTAACCTTTTATAGTTGTCGTTGATATAGGGGATTGTTGAAGTATTTTTCAGGTTTGGGACTTTTCTTTTTTCTCAAATTCAACCGTTGAAATTTTTGTGTTTATATTTTGGGAACTTTGGGTTTTGAATTTTTCAGGTTTGGAGAAACAATGTTTGGAGGTAAGGATTTAAGGTGGTTTGTAAAAGGGAATTAAAACAGATTCAATTTTTATTCTTTATTTTCTTCTTATGCAGCAAATGCTTCTCATTTTTTCCTTTTTCTAAACTTTTTTAGTCGGCGTTTACAGAGGGGATTGTTGAAGTATTTTTCAAGTTTGGGACTTTGTTTTTTCTCAGATTCAACCGTTGAAATTTTTCTGTTAATTTTTTGGGAACTTTTGGTTTTGAATTTTTCAGGTTTTGGAGAAACAAGGCTTGGAGGTAAGGATTTAAGGTAGTTGGTAAAAGAGAGTTAAAAAAGATTCGATTTTTAGTCTTTCTTTTAATCTTCAAATGCTTCTCATTTTTTCCTTTTTCTAAACTTTTGTAGCCGCCGTTGACAGAGGTGATTGTTGAAGTATTTTTCAGGTTTGGGACTTTTCTTTTTTCTCAAATTCAACCGTTGAAATTTTTGTGTTTATATTTTGGGAACTATGGGTTTGGAATTTTTCAGGTTTGGAGGTAAGGATTTAAGGTGGTTTGTTAAAGGGAATTAAAAAAAATTCGATTTTTATTCTTTTTTTTCTTTTTTTTGCAGCAAATGCTTCTCATTTTTTCCTTTTTCTAAACTTTTTTAGTCGTCGTTTACAGAGGAGATTGTTGAAGTATTTTTCAAGTTTGGGACTTAGTTTTTTCTCAGATTGAACTGTTGAAATTTTTGTGTTAATTTTTTGGGAACTTTTGGTTTTTAATTTTTCAGGTTTGGAAAAACAAAGCTTGGAGGTAAGGACTTAAGGCGGTTTGTAAAAGGGAATTAAAAAATATTCGATTTTTAGTCTTTTTTTTTTCTTTTTATGCTTCAAATGCTTCTCATTTTTTTTCCTTTTTCAAAACTTTTATGTTGTCGCTGACAGAGGGGATTGTTGAATCATTTTTCAGGTTTGAGACTTCTGTTTTTTCCCAGATTCAACCGTTGAAATCTTTGTGTTAATTTTTTCGGAACTTTTGGTTTTGAATTTTTCAGGTATGGAGAAACAAGGCTTGGAGGTAATGATTTAAGGTGGTTTGTAAAAGGGAATTAAAAAAGATTCGATTTTTAGTCTTTTTTTTCTTTTTATTCTTCAAATGCTTCTCATTTTTTCCTTTTTCTAACCTTTTATAGTCGTCATTGATATAGGGGATTGTTGAAGTATTTTTCATGTTTGGGACTTTTCTTTTTTCTCAAATTCAACCGTTGAAATTTTTGTGTTTATATTTTGGGAACTTTGGGTTTTGAATTTTTCAGGTTTGGAGAAACAAGGTTTGGAGGTAAGGATTTAAGGTGGTTTGTAAAAGGGAATTAAATCAGATTCAATTTTTATTCTTTATTTTCTTTTTATGCAGCAAATGCTTCTCATTTTTTCCTTTTTCTAAACTTTTTTAGTCGGCGTTTACAGAGGGGATTGTTGAAGTATTTTTCAAGGTTGGGACTTTGTTTTTTCTCAGATTCAACCGTTGAAATTTTTGTGTTAATTTTTTTGGAACTTTTGGTTTTGACTTTTTCAGGTTTGGAGAAACAAGGCTTGGAGGTAAGGATTAAAGGTAGTTGGTAAAAGAGAATTAAAAAAGATTCGATTTTTAGTCTTTATTTTAATCTTCAAATGCTTCTCATTTTTTCCTTTTTCTAAACTTTTGTAGCCACCCTTGACAGAGGGGATTGTTGAAGTATTTTTCAGGTTTGGGACTTTTCTTTTTTCTCATACTCAACCGTTGAAATTTTTGTGTTTATATTTTGGGAACTTTTGATTTGAATTTTTCAGGTTTGGAGAAACAAGGTTTGGAGGTAAGGATTTAAGGTGGTTTGTGAAAGGGAATTAAAAAAGATTCGATTTTTATTCTTTTTTTTCTTTTTTTGCAGCAAATGGTTCTCATTTTTTCCTTTTTCTAAACTTTTTTACTCGTCGTTTACAGAGGGGATTGTTGAAGTATTTTTCATGTTTGGGACTTAGTTTTTCCTCAGATTGAACTGTTGAAATTTTTGGGTGAATTTTTTGGGAAATTTTGGTTTTGAATTTTTCAGGTTTTGAGAAACAAGGCTTGGAGGTTAGGATTTAAGGTAGTTGGTAAAGGAGAATTAAAAAAGATTCGATTTTTAGTCTTTTTTTTTATGCATCAAATGCTTATCAAATTTTTCCTTTCTCTAACCTTTTATAATCGTCATTGATATAGAGGATTGTTGATGTATTTTTCAGGTTTTGGACTTTTCTTTTTTCTCAAATTCAACAGTTGAAATTTTTGTGTTTATATTTTGTGAACTTTTGGTTTTGAATTTTTCAGGTTTGGAGAAACAAGGTTTGGAGGTAAGGATTTAAGGTGGTTTGTAAAAGGGAATTAAAAAAGATTCTATTTTTATTCTTTTTTTTCTTTTTCTGCAGCAAATGCTTCTTATTTTTCCTTTTTTCAAAACTTTTATGTTGTCGCTAACAGAGGGGATTGGTAAATCATTTTTCAGGTTTGAGACTTCTGTTTTTTCCCAGATTCAACCGTTGAAATCTTTGTGTTAATTTTTTGGGAACTTTTGGTTTTGAATTTTTCTGGTTTGGGTAATCAAGGCTTTGAGGTAACGATTTAAGGTGGTTTGTAAATGGAAATTAAAAAAAATTCGTTTTTTAGTCTTTTTTTCTTTTTATGCTTCCAATGCTTCTAATTTTTTCTTTTTTCTAACCTTTTATAGTTGTCGTTGATAGAGGGGATTGTTGAAGTATTTTTTCGGTTTGGGACTTTTATTTTTTCTCAGATTCAACCTTTGAAATTTTTGCCTAAATTTTTTGGGAACTTTTGGTTTTGAATTTGTCAGGTATGGAGAAACAAGGCTTGGAGGTAAGGATTTAAGGTGGTTTGTAAAAGGGAATTAAAAGAGATTCGATTTTTAGTCTTTTTTTTATGCTTCAAATACTTCTCAAATTTTTCCTTTTTCTAACCTTTTATAGTCGTCATTGATATAGGGGATTGTTGAAGTATTTTTCAGGTTTGGGACTTTTCTTTTTTCTCAAATTCAACCGTTGAAATTTTTGTGTTTATATTTTGGGAACTTTGGGTTTTGAATTTTTCGGGTTTGGAGGTAAGGATTTAAGGTGGTTTGTTAAAGGGAATTAAAAAAAATTTGATTTTTATTCTTTTTTTTTCTTTTTATGCATCAAATGCTTCTCATTTTTTCCTTTTTCTAAACTTTTTTAGTCGTCCTTTACAGAGGGGATTGTTGAAGTATTTTTCAAGTTTGGGACTTAGTTTTTTCTCAGATTGAACTATTGAAATTTTTGTGTTAATTTTTTGGGAACTTTTGGTTTTGAATTTTTCTGGTTTGGGTAATCAAGGCTTTGAGGTAACGATTTAAAGTGGTTTGTAAAAGGAAATTATAAAAGATTCCTTTTTTAGTCTTTTTTTTCTTTTTATGCTTCAAATGCTTCTCATTTTTTCTTTTTTCTAACCTTTTATAGTTGTCGTTGATAGAGCGGATTGTTGAAGTATTTTTCCGGTTTGGGACTTTTATTTTTTCTCAGATTCAACCGTTGAAATTTTTGTCTTAATTTTTTGGGAACATTTGGTTTTGAATTTTTCAGTTATGGAGAAACAAGGCTTGGAGGTAATGATTTAAGGTGGTTTGTAAAAGGGAATTAAAAAAGATTCGATTTTTAGTCTTTTTTTTCTTTTTATTCTTTAAATGCTTCTCATTTTTTCCTTTTTCCTAACCTTTTATAGTCGTCATTGATATAGGGGATTGTCGAAGTATTTTTCAGGTTTGGGACTTTACTTTTTTCTCAAATTCAACCGTTGAAATTTTTGTGTTTATATTTTGGGAACTTTGGGTTTTGAATTTTTCATGTTTGGAGAAACAACGTTTGGAGGTAAGGATTTAAGGTGGTTTGTGAAAGGGAATTAAAAAAAATTCGATTTTTATTCTTTTTTTTCTTTTTATGCATCAAATGCTTCTTATTTTTCCTTTTTTCAAAACTTTTATATTGTCGTTGAAAGAGGGGATTGTTAAATCATTTTTCAGGTTTGAGACTTCTGTTTTTTCCCCGATTCAACCGTTGAAATCTTTGTGTTAATTTTTTGGGAACTTTTGGTTTTGAATTTTTCTGGTTTGGGTAATCAAGGCTTTGAGGTAACGATTTAAGGTGGTTTGTAAAAGGAAATTAAAAAAGATTCGTTTTTTAGTCTTTTTTTCTTTTTATGCTTCAAATGCTTCTCATTTTTTCTTTTTTCTAACCTTTTATAGTTGTCGTTGATAGAGGGGATTGTTGAAGTATTTTTCCGGTTTGTGACTTTTATTTTTTCTCAGATTCAACCGTTGAAATTTTTGCCTTAATTTTTTGGGAACTTTTGGTTTTGAATTTTTCAGGTATGGAGAAACAAGGCTTGGAGGTAATGATTTAAGGTGGTTTGTAAAAGGGAATTAAAAAAGATTCGATTTTTAGTCTTTTTTTTCTTTTTATTCTTCAAATGCTTCTCATTTTTTCCTTTTTCTAACCTTTTATAGTCGTCACTGATATAGGGGATTGTTGAAGTATTTTTCAGGTTTGGGACTTTTCTTTTTTCTCAAATTCAACCGTTGAAATTTTTGTGTTTATATTTTGGGAACTTTGGGTTTTGAATTTTTCAGGTTTGGAGGTAAGGACTTAAGGTGGTTTGTTAAAGGGAATTAAAAAAGATTCGATTTTTATTCCTTTTTTTCTTTTTATGCATCAAATGCTTCTCAATTTTTCCTTTTTCTAAACTTTTTTAGTCGTCGTTTACAGAGGGGATTGTTGAAGTATTTTTCATGTTTGAGACTTAGTTTTTTCTCATATTGAACTGTTGAAATTTTTGTGTTAATTTTTTGGGAACTTTTGGTTTTGAATTTTTCAGGTTTAGAGAAACAAGGCTTGGAGGTAAGGATTTAAGGTAGTTGGTAAAAGGGAATTAAAAAAGATTCGATTTTTAGTCTTTTATTTTATGCTTCAAATGCTTCTCATTTTTTTCCTTTTTCTAACCTTTTATAGTCGTCATTGATAGAGGGGATTGTTGAAGTATTTTTCAGGTTTTGGACTTTTCTTTTTTCTCAGATTCAACTGTTGAAATTTTTGTGTTCATTTTTTGCGAACTTTTGGTTTTGAAATTTTCAGGTTTGGAGAAACAAGGCTTGGAGGTAAGGATTTAAAGTGGTTTGTAAAATGGAATTAAAAAAGATTCGATTTTTATTCTTTCTTTTTCTTTTTGTGCTTCAAATGTTTCTCATTTTTTCCTTTTTCTAAACTTTTTTAGTCGGCGTTTACAGAGGGGATTGTTGAAGTATTTTTCAGGTTTGGGACTTTGTTTTTTCTCAGATTCAACCGTTGAAATTTTTGTGTGAATTTTTTGGGAACTTTTGGTTTTGAATTTTCAGGTTTTGAGAAACAAGGCTTGGAGGTAAGGATTTAAGGTAGTTGGTAAAGGAGAATTAAAAAAGATTCGATTTTTAGTCTTTTTTTTTATGCTTCAAATGCTTCTCAAATTTTTCCTTTTTCTAACCTTTTATAGTCGTCATTGATGTAGGGGATTGTTGAAGTATTTTTCAGGTTTGGGACTTTTCTTTTTTCTCAAATTCAACCGTTGAAATTTTTGTGTTTATAGTTTGTGAACTTTTGGTTTTGAATTTTTCAGGTTTGGAGAAACAAGGTTTGGAGGTAAAGATTTAAGGTGGTTTGTAAAAGGGAATTAAAAAAGATTCAATTTTTAGTCTTTTTTTGTTCTTTTTATGCTTCAAATGCTTCTCATTTTTTTCCTTTTTCTAAACTTTTTTAGTCGTCGTTTACAGAAGGGATTGTTGAAGTATGTTTCAAGTTTGGGACTTTGGTTTTTTCTTAGATTTAAACCGTTGAAATTTTTGTATTAATTTTTTGGGAACTTTTGGTTTTGAATTTTTCAGGTTTGGAAAAACAAGGCTTGGAGGTAAGGATTTAAGGTGGTTTGTAAAAGGGAATGAAAAAAGATTTGATTTTTACTCTTTTTTTTTATGCTTCAAATGCTTCTAATTTTTTTCCATTTTCTAAACTTTTGTAGTCGTCGTTGACAGAAGGGATTGTTGAATCATTTTACAGGTTTGAGACTTCTGTTTTTTCCCAGATTCGACCATTGAAATCTTTATGTTAATTTTTTGGGAACTTTTGGATTTGAATTTTTCAGGTTTGGGGAAACAAGCCTTGGAGGTAAGGATTTAAGGTGGTTTGTAAAAGGAAATTAAAATAGATTCGTTTTTTAGTCCTTTTTTTTCTTTTAATGCTTTAAATGCTTCTCATTTTTTCTTTTTTGTAACGTTTTATAGTCGTCGTTGATAGAGGGGATTGTTGTATATTTCAGATTTGGGACTTCTGTTTTTTCTCTGGTTCAACCGTTGAAATTTTTGTGTTAATTTTTTTGGAACTTTTGGTTTTGAATTTTTCAGGTATGGAGAAACAAGTCTTGGAGGTAAGGATTTAAGGTGGTTTGTAAAAGGGAATTAAAAAAGATTCGATTTTTAGTCTTTTTTTTTTATTTTTATGTTTCAAATGCTTCTCTTTTTTCCCTTTTTCTAAACTTTTGTAGTCGCCGTTGACATAGGGGATTGTTGAAGTATTTTTCAAGTTTGGGAGTTTTGTTGTTTCTCTTATTCAACCATTGAAATTTTTGTGTTAATTTTTTGGGAACTTTTGGTTTTGAATTTTTCAGGTTTGGAGAAATAAGGCTTGGAGGTAAGGATTTAATGTGGTTTGTAAAAGGAAATGAAAAAAAGATTCAATTTTTAGTCTTTCTTTTTTTCTTTTTATGCTTTAAATGCTTCTAATTTTTTTTCCTTTTTCTAAACTTTTGTAGTCGTAGTTGACAGAGGGGATTGTTGAAGTATTTTTCAGGTTTTAGACTTTTGTTTTTTCGCAGATTCAATCGTTGAAATCTTTTTGTTAATTTTTTGGTCACTTTTGGTTTTGAATTTTTCTAGTTTGGAGAAACAAGGCTTTGAGGTAAGGATTTAAGGTGGTTTGTAAAAGGAAATTAAAAAAGATTCTATTTTTAGTCTTTTTATTTTCTTTTTATGCTTCAAATGCTTCTCATTTTTCCTTTTTCTAAACTTTTGTAGTCGTCGTTGACAGAGGGGATTGTTGAAGTAAATATTTTTTCTGTTGATAGGAATTTTTGTAAGGTGATTTTTTTTTTGGTAAAATGTTTTTGGTGATTTCAAGGAAATGTTACAGCAATTCAAATAAACACCTGCACATGTAGGTTTTGTTCTTCTTGGTAAGCTTGTTTTTATTTTTAGGTTTTCTAGGTTTTTTCTTATTTGATTTTATTTCATGGTTCATTGAGTTCTTTTGGAGAAGTTCTACATATCAAGGAAAGTTGTGATATCGAGGACGAATACAAGAACAAGCGTTGGCTCCATTCTTGGTGGTGCTCAGAATCTTGCTTCCTTTTCTGTTTGTGAGGATTGCGATCTTGATGTGGGAATCTGTTAGAGCATGTTTCTAGGCAATATATCTTCTCCAATTACTTTCCTTGCACTCTGTGAAAGAACATGTCCATTTTTCAATTAGTTTATTTGAAGAAATAATTTTTTCATCCCATGGACATATTGTGGGAGTGATTCATCCCATCTTCGTTTATTGTGGTTATGGTGTTCCAGATTTCATCATCTAAGATTATAGGCCTTTTGGCTACTTTAATATTGAACAAGCTTTGATTTTTTTGGTATTGAAATTTAAGTAAAGACCCTTTCTATTTGTTATTGAACTTCATTTTTTTTATTGTAATTGATACAGATGTTTATAATTTTAAATTTTCATTCTTTGCTTTTCTAAAATTTGGATTTTTAATTTTTTCACTGTGGGCATGATTTTAACTTTGCTTTTTTCATATTTTGAAGGCATGATTCATTTAGATAGTTTTCTATGCAATGAGTATGGTTAACTTAATCTTTTTAAATTAATGCTTCAATTATTAATTGATCCTTATTGTTATCTTATAAAAGCTTGATCCTTATTGTATCAGGGGAATATTTCTGAATTTGAAAGCAAGGTCTGTTGCAATTAAGAATGTGTATGACAAATTTCAGACTCTTAGGTTATTTTTCTACTTGCTTCCAATGTAATGTAGGATGAAAATTTAAAACTGATGCAATATAATACATTGCCATAGAGGAAATGCATGTTATTCAGTACTTCAAACTAAAGATGTGCGAAGGCTCTAGGTGATTATTGACGTGCAAAGGCTCTAGGTGATTACTTAGCTGAAAGAAATATCATGAGAATTTGTGGGTAGTTATGTAAAAAGATGTTTTGCAAAGAATGTTGTTCTCTACAATGCGCATAGTTTTATGTTTTGATTTCTGATTTTGATGTTCCTTTGTAATGCAACAGATGATGTTTATACGCAGATTGCAAGAAGATGGAAGTCTTATTGGTGTTTTCAGCATGGAGAATTCCAAAATCGATGAGCAACTACTTCAGATGTCTAAGTCATGGGACATTGTAGGTAAGTCATGGCATCAAACTATACTTTACATCCACAATTGATTGTGACGATGAGTTGATGGTTACTACTTATTTGTATACCTTTGAATTCTATGAATTTTTTCATTATCATTTTGACAAGCAAATTTTGGTTGGATTTTAGTTAATAAATCTGCAACTCACAGCCAATGTGTAAGATGTACTTGTGTTGGGATTGAGTCCCACAATGGAAAGATAGAATTATAATGAGGTTTACAAAACTTTGGCCTTGAGTCATTTTGGAAGGAGGTGCCATTTGTCTAGCTTTACTTTGTTATTTTTACATATCAATGAAGAGTTTGAATGTAGTAAAATTATTGTATTATAATTTATTCTAGATGATGTTGATCTTGAATGGTGTTGGTGAATCTGACTAGGACAACTGATAATATAAGATATGATCCTAAATTTTTTTAAAGTTATGAGGAAATTCTAAATTTGCTTATAAATGATAAAAGTTAAGGAAGTAGAGGAGAAAACTAAAGGTGGGATTTTGCTTCGCTGAACCGCTCAAGGGGGTGAGGTGGTTGTTGTATCTCTTATTTCTTAAATGAGCTTAATGAAATTGTTGTATCTTAAATTCATTCTAATTAAGTATCCATCAATGATTTCATTTATTGTTTAAATGGTGTTAGGCATCTCATGCATCACATGCATTGTTGGTCCGCCAAATTAGTTTTAATATTTTCAAAGATTTTGAATGGGTAAACTAAAGATGATAAATCTTTATATCTCACTTTGAATTTGTTGATGGAAGAAACCAATTTGATTGTGTTTTTGTTTTGATCATCAGTTGGACAGATTCATACCAAATCGGTCGACAATTGATGAAGGATTATCTTGTTTCTTTTTAAGATTATTGAATATGATGTGAGTTGATTAAGAAAGCTAAGTGAAATCCCCACCAGACACTAAGATAGCAAGCTATCTATATGTGAAGGTTCCTTTCACAAAGCTCAAGAGAAGAAGATGATGGATTGATTCAAAACAAAAAGGAAATGGAAAGCACATAAACCATAGAAAACCAAGAACAATTAAA
>Ga0209589_1012120_pt1 | contig 11823 bp, 6 predicted proteins | sample CowpeawhiteBW_FD_187525 | JGI IMG/M metagenome (GOLD analysis project Ga0209589, IMG submission 187525) | Root nodule microbial communities of legume samples collected from California USA - Cow pea white BW (SPAdes) (version 2) | ecosystem: Host-associated > Plants > Roots > Nodule | place: USA...
AGGTATTTCTTGGGTATTGAAGTAGCACAATCCAATAGTGGTATTGTCATATCTCAGAGGAAATATGCATTGGATATTCTGGAGGAAACTGGGTTAATGAATTCTAAAGCGGTAGAAACACCCATGAATCCTAATATTAAACTTCTACCTAAACATGGGGGAGCCTTTCTCAGATCCTGAACAGTACAGACGGTTAGTTGGAAAGTTGAATTATCTTACTGTTACTCGTCCTGATATTTCCTTTGTTGTTAGCGTGGTGAGTCAATTCCTTAATTCCCCATGTGAAGAACATTGGAATGCAGTCATTCGCATATTAAAGTATATCAAAAGCTCTCCTGGAAAAGGTTTACTATATGATTCCAACTTTGATACAAAAGTTGTATGTTATTCAGATGCTGATTGGGCAGGATCTCCTTCCGACAGAAGATCTACTCCTGGATATTGTGTCTCGATTGGTGGTAATTTGATCTCTTGGAAGAGCAAGAAACAAAGTGTTGTGGCAAGATCTAGTGCAGAAGCGGAATATAGAGCTATGGCTTTAGCCACATGTGAACTTGTTTGGCTTAAGCAATTGCTTCAAGAATTGCAATTTGGAGATGTCACTCAAATGACACTCATATGTGACAATCAAGCTGCTCTTCACATTAGCTCTAATCCCGTCTTTCATGAGAGGACCAAACACATTGAAATTGATTGTCACTTCATTCGAGAAAAAATTCTATCCGGGGACATCAAGACCGAGTTTGTCAACTCAAGTGATCAATTAGCAGATATTTTCACTAAGTCTCTTCGAGGACCTAGAATTGATTATCTTCGTAACAAGCTTGGTACATACGATTTGTATGCACCAGCTTGAGGGGGAGTGTTAGATGATATAATATTGTGTTTAGTAGTTGGCCTCAGCCCATTATGTATTTCTGGGTTTGACCCATTATCAATATAAATAAACTATCCTTTGTGTAGGGTTTACACAAGGGAGATTAATCTCCAAACCCTATTTCATCTTATTTTACAATACTCAAGGACAACTGGCTACTTTCGCCATGACAATTTAATGTTTATTCCATTCCAAAGAATAGTTCCACAGGCAAAGTATAAATGAAATATTGAATACATAACTATATAAAAAAGGCTAGAAATAGCATATCACCATGCAGCTCACACCTGATATACCTTCATGTATAGTGCATAACTTTTAAACTATTCATACAAACCAGGTAAAATAGATAAATCTTACAATAATAAGACTGAATTTATCAAACCTCATGGCGCAGTAGAGCACTTTTCGAGCTCAAGGAATCAATAATAGAAGCAACAGCTTCATGTCCACCATCATTGCGAAGTGCAAAAAGAGCTGCATAGCGTTCATGCATCCCTTTTTCTTCATCAAGAAGTACTTCCCTGGTGTTGATAGATACAAGTTAGCAACCTGCCACTTACTCCGTCAAAATAAGTTTCTTTCTAGTAACAGTATGAATGAACCAAACAAACCTAAGTTGTTGAACAGAAGCACAAGAGGTCGCTGGCACGGCTGGATCAACAGACTTGAAAGGCGATAGTTCAGTTGCAGCCAATTCATCAGTATTGCCAGCATCTTTCAAATGCTGAATTCGTTGAAGAGCCAACTCACATGTTTCTCGAACTTCCTCGGCCGGATCCGAATCCAAACTATTCTTCAGGAGAGGAACATTACCTTCTGAACCAATAGCACCCAATGCCTCAGCTGCCTATGAAATTATAACAAAGCCAATCGTCTCAATAAGAACAAGAAGCAAGAGCAGGGCAGCAGAAGAAGAAAATTCAAAGACCCAAAATAAAAAATAAAAAAAACAGAAAAGGGTACCTCATGGCGAACAATGGGATGCAAAGAGAGATCATTTAGAACTGAAGTCAAAGCAGGAATTGCTTCAAATTCCTGCATTTGACCCAACGCAAATGCAGCTTCGTGCGCCAACAAATTCGATTCATCCCTTGTGGCTGCCATGGTAAAGAGAATGCAAAAATTAAATGAAAAAAAAAAAACAGTGTGCGGAGTTTATTACACTAGGACATTCTAATGGAGCAAACGAAGCAGCAGAAATAAAATCATGTGACCTAAAACGAATTGAACGATAGAATTTTTTGTTAAGAAAAAGAGGAAGAATCTCTTTAGGGCTGTGAAGGTGGGAGAGACAAACCGAGAATAAGGGCATCGCGAGGGGCGGGGCCTTTGAGGTTGCGGAGAGAGAATAGTGCCCTGAAGCGCTCAGAAATTGGCTGGGATGAATCCAGCAACAACTCGCACAGGAACTTCTCCATCTCAGAGGAAACCAAAGCGACGTCGTTTGACGAATCCATTCTCGTGAGACACCTTCTCTACCTTCCGCAGCACACCAGCGAATCAGATACGGCTGTGCTTACAAAAGAGCCGCTCCTAGTTTTCTGTAGCTTTGCTTCTTTTAGCTGTTTCGGCTCTTCAAAACCAATACTATAATAAAATAAACTGCTTTAGTTCATATATCTTTTTTGTTGGGAATCTTTCGACTCTGCGAATAAATACATTTATTAAGCCATTTCATTTAGTTTGAAATTTAGAGTCTTAACACCTGCCTATAAAAATAGAACCATAGGGTGAGAATTAGGAGAGTAAAAACAAAAAGATGAACATCAAGTGCTGCCATATCATAGGGGTGCATAAGAGATTTACCCTCTCCGTCTATCTATTTGTTCTTAAAGATTATACCCATTGTTTGAGTCCATATGCATCTAAGACTACAACCCATATAAAACGCCACATCGCCGCCAATGTTTAAAAACAGATGATAAATCAAACAACCAAAGTATTGGTTATCAGAAAACTAAAACTTACCACACTGTTCAGGGATTCACCTCCACCAACGGAACTTTAGCTCGACCACCACTGGAATCCTTCTCCGCCTCTTCAGAACGACGAAATCGACACCAATTTCTAAGACCTTCAACGCATCAACGCAGCTTAGGGCAGTGTTCAGAAGGGTTTCTCAAACACTTATGATTTTGAACTACAATACTAAATCACAAGGGTTTTAGGAGATTGCTTACCAAACTTGTGATATTCTAACCGCAGACCTCAAGAATGGCACATGACGTGGACGAATCAGAGCAGCTCTCTGGAAGCGGGATTTCTTTTCCTGGAAAACGAAACTCTTTTGCTTTACCCTTTGAAGAACAAATAGATGTATTTTACTTTATTTTATTTAATATTCCTCCCGCATTAGTTTTATACTAAAAAAAATACGAATATTTAAGTTTAATCACACGTAACGTTCATGGTTCGTTAAAAAATCTTAGGTTATCGATTTTTAAGTCGTTTTAATTAAGTTTTAATTTTTTTTTAAATTTGTTTTAATTTGGTCTTTTTTATATAACATAACTGATGACTCTAGGAATTAGAGATGTCAAAAAATTTGTATATGTTGGTATCGACAGATAAAATCCGTAATTGGTAGAAAATAAATATTATAAATGGATACCCGCGGGTAACTCATACGAGTATTTGTAATACTGCATGTTAATGGGGTCAAATAAGAGTATCATAGTATTCGTACAAGTGGATACCTTGTACTTGCTCTATTCTAAATTAAATTAAAATAAATAAATAAAAAATATTACTAAAATATTAACATATTGATTTTGAATGAGTTATTTTCTTATCAATTAGTTTAAAAAAAATCATTTATGTGTAAACTCTCATTCAACACTATTTAAATGAGTTATTTGTACTTTGTTTAAAATTTATAAATGTTATGTATTGTATTTTATTTGAATTTACGATTAAAATATATTGTTAAATATTTATTTTTATTTGTTTGTAAATACCCGTGGTACCCTTGGATATCCATGGATATTAAATAATTTATGCGGGTACCCGCGTAACGGATACCCAACAAATATGGGTACGAGTACGAGACAGATATCTATCCAACGGGTGGGATACGGGGGAGCTACTACCCGTACCCTACCCGCCCCATTGACATGCCTAGTAGGGATGTCAACAAAATTTGTACTCGTAGGTATCCACAGAGAAAACCCACAACGGGTAGGAAATAGATATTGATAATGGATACCCACAGTAACGGATACAAGTACTTTTTATACCTATACCCACATGTTAACGGTGTGGGTACGAGTATCATATTATTCGTATAGGTGGATACCATACCCACTATACTCTACTATAAATTAAAAAAATAAGTTATTAAAACATTAACACATTGAATTTGAATTAGTCACCTTTTATCAATTGGTTTAAAAAAATCTCCATTTATTTGTAAATTGTCATTCAACCCTCTCTAACTGAGTTATTTTCACTTTGTTTGAAATTTAAAGAAGTTATGCATTGTATTTTTATTTGAATTTATAATTAAATTTTTTATTAAATATTAATTTTTTTTTTATAAATACTTGTGGGTACCCGTGGATATCCATGGATATTAAAAAAATATGAGGGTACCTGCATAACGGATACCCGCACGGATATAGGTACGAATACGAAGACAAATATTTATCTAGCGGGTAAGATACGGAAAGTTACTACATGTACCCTACTAGCCCCGTTGACATCCTAACTGTATGTCAAATGTGTAGGTTCATTTTTTTTTAAATCTTTATAATTTTTTTAAATTTAAAAAAAAAAACAGCTGACACATGTCAAATTAGGATTTTGTTACGTGTTAGCTTGTGATTTTTTTAATTTTTTAAAATTTGTTTAAAATATTTAAAAAAAAAACTGTCACGTGTCAAATTATGATTATACCACGTGTCAATTATTTATGTCAAAAATTTTGATTTGATTTATTCTAAATTGAGTCAAATATAACTTTTATATAAATATTATAATAATCTTTATTATAATAAATATTTTTAATCAAATTAAATTTATTTAAATTTAAATTTTGCATTAAATTTTATTTAAAAAATTTGTTTTAATAATTTTAAAATAATTTTATAAATTTAAATTAAAATTTTAAAATAATTTTATATAAGTTACAAATTTCAAATTTAAAATTTAAATGTTTGTAATTATTATAAAATTATTATAAAATTTTATATTTAAATTTATAAAATTGTCTAAAAATTATTAAAACAAAATTTTAAATAAAGTTCAATACAAAATCTAAATTTAAATAATCTTAATTTAGTTAAAATATTTATTATATTAAAAATATAATTATAATATTTATATAAAAGTTTAACCGTCTCTCACTCTTCTATTATTTTTTTTCCTCGTCTTTTTGCGTCCGTTTTAGCTGATGTTGTCTTGTGGTAACTATTTCTTCGACTTTAAGTGTTAGCTTATCATTAGTTCATAAAAAATAATAGGTACAAGTTGGTGCAAAATGAATTAAATATTTTAATCTGTTTTGTTGAAAAATGGGTTAATGAACCATTAATAAATTTCCTTTTAAACTTTTGTATTTTTAATATTTTGTTTATATATATATATATATATATATATATATATATATATATTAAAAGTATGTTTAAATATATAAATATTTTTTAAGTTTTTAATTATTAATTAATTCTTTTAATATCATAATTTCATATAATTATTATTCTTGGATGTTAAATTTAATTTATCAATATTAATAATTTAAATTGTATATTATGTAACATCCCGTTTTCATAGTTTTTAAACTATTAAATAAAACATTTAAATTTTAATAATTCAGAAGCAGATGATGACGTAGGCCAGTATAATATATAATACAGTCATCCTAAAAAATAACCATACATACTTTGATCAACATATACAGCCCATATACTACTAAAGGGTTACGAAATACCCGATCAACTAAGCAAAAGAAAGAAAAGGCTACATATACTACTGGTACGTCTAATGTAATCATCTTACGTTCCGGAGGGGTGTATCCTCACCTGCACGATTATCTGCTCACGCCATTCAATAGGGACGATCATTGCAAAAGTAGAAGACACATAGAACACACCATAGAAACTAGAAGGGTAAGCTAACTTGAATGAAGAGCAAACCATGCAATTTATTTTATGCTAAGGCAGAAAACAGGATTTAATACACAATCTATCAAAAATCATCCAATTAATCCCAACTATAACACCACACACCATTCTAGACTCGATATTCAGATTATGTAAGTGGCATTGGAGCTCTTGGTGACTTGCACTTGAGATGGTTCCTAAGCTCTGCAGAGTTTTAGGCACAAGGGGTATTCACCCAACCACTCTCAAGGTAAATCCCATTACCTCTATGATGGATCGGATTCATAGACCAGGACCTCTTGCTACTCCCCCCGATGTAATCCATTATACTCTACTTGAGTCTTAATGGTTACTAGGAGCGTCAGGATGTCACCAATCTGAGTCCTCATGCCCTTACATTTACTAAACCACATTCCTTAGGATTTCCCTTGAAACCCTATCTCCAACATGTTCCCATTCACATCAAATTCGCACTCAATCCCATCACACAGTCTAACATGCATAAATATCACATACAAGATCAAATATCATCATCTTAAAGCAATCAATATAGCATCATGTAAGCAAAATAGTGAGAAAACTAAGTTCTGCAGGGAATCTCGCTTAGGCTAGAGAGTCTCGCCTAAGCTAGAGAGTTCATCTCGCCTGGGCGAGACATCATACAGTGGCGAATTAAAAATCCTGGGCGAACTCTCGCTCAGGCTAAACTGGCTCGCCTAGACGAGATGTTATCTCGCTCAGGCGACTCCAACTCGCCTAGGCGAGATTTCGCGCAGTGACAGGGGTGATCTTCTGGTATTTTCGCTCAGGCGAGAGCAACTCGCCTAGGCGAAACTACCAGGAAATCCTCCATGTTCTTCACATGCAAGCTCGCTCAAAAACATCCCCCACTCAATTTCACACACCAGCAGTCTCAAACACCAATTAAACAAGCAATCATGCAATTAAAGCACTCACGAACACAATTCACATCAAAATGAGTTAAAGAGTTAGCTTCCCTTACCTATTCTTGAGTTAAAGTTTGGGTGAAGACAACCTAGGAGAGGGGAGCAGAATTCCTCAGCCCAACCTAGGAGATGAGAGGCTATGAGTGGAGGCAGCAAAAGGCTCAGGCGTGGCTTCCTCTCCAGGACCTAATCAAAAAGCAAGGTTGGTGAGAGGGAGGCAAGGGTCAAAGAGAGGGAGACAGAGGGGAGAGTTGAGTTTGCAGAGAAGAAGAAAATGAGAGTGGGTTTGACTTTGTTTCTGGAAAAAGAGGAGTGTTGCATATTACACCTTTCAATTAATTAAGTTAATATTTTAAATTATTTTTATTTTTAACTAATATATATATATATATATATATATTAATATTAACAAGCTCACTCATCTTATCTTGCTTGTCTTTCTTCGTGCTAATGAACAATCTCAATAACATTTTTCTTATCGCCATTAATATGGAAGATATGTTATCTATCCATGATTAGATTCTTCATTCATTACTAATCCTTTTTTTGTTCTGGTTCAACCTTCATTATTGTTTGAACGAGGACAACGATGACTAATTTTACATGTTTGATTCATTTATGTTTGTCCCATATGCAAACTACTAAAGTGGATGAGATCTAGGGTGGAAAGGAACATAAACGGATTTTGTAAAATATAAATTACCATGATAATTTAAATGAAGAGATATAATATTGATCATTCATTGATGTATAGTGAACAATTGTGCACTTCATCAGGTAAGTAACATAATGAAGCCAACATACTTTTGTATTATTGTATCTTTTTAATTAAATTTTAAAATATATTAATTATATATTTTTTACACTTTGTTTAATTTATTTATTTCAAGTAAACAGTTTGTTTGTTGACAGAGCATATATAAACCCAACAGCCAATTTCTTTCTTGTTTTCGTCGCTCCTGCGTTGCCCTCTGCTCAGTTGCCGAGCACTATCAAATTTCCTGCTACGCATCCTCAGGTTCGCTCGCAACTTTCCTAGATTCCTCCGGATCTGATTTTTTGTCTTGTGCATTGTCTTCGCTTCTTTTGTTTCTTTATGAGAATTATCTGTTAACTAATTGAGATAATTTTGTTCATGGAAACAGAGATTGGACGATCTCGCGAGTCATGAATGCTAGAAGGTTAGTAGCCATCACTGGTAGATTTTGAAATTTTTTCTCTCAAGAAGCTTCGTTATGTTGCGATCGTTATTTAATTCGTTGGTGCTTCCTAGGCTAGGCAATTCTTGTTTTGTTTATCCGGATCCACGGATACGGCGTGGTTATAGGATTTGGATTTAAATCTCATGATGACTTGATTGGTGAATCTCAGTTTTGTAGCTGCGGTTTTGTTTTAGTATGTTGCAGCTTTTCTGTACATGTTCTATTTGCTCGATAGGAGTGAAATTGTGTGGAAGGAATTAGCTAGACTGGTGAGGCATAGATATAGAGTTGCGCCTCTTGTTCTTCTGGAATTCCACAATTCGTTATCCTTGCATTGATCTGTCGACTTGTGTTATCACTTATCAGTGGCATGTACACTCCTGAATCGGATACGAGGAGTGTTGTCGGAAGAACTCTTAAATTGATCCAATAACGTGTTGTGTTAGTTAGCAGTGTGACAAAATAATATCTCCATGCCAAATTTCAAGTTTAGAAAATTAGGAATTGAGAGACAATATTTTATTAAAAAGCACAAACAAAAGCAAGGAAATACTCTCATAAAGTTGAAGAAAAATTACAACATCTCTCTCTAAGTGCTACTAGAGGAAAATTACACTCTCTTTTGTAATCAGAAAAACACTTTGAGAACTCTATATTTTTCTCTCTTCGATGAGATTACTACAGCTGATATGAGATGATAAAACTGACTGAATGAGTTGCTATTTATATGGGTAAAACCTCAAAGGCTTCCAACACCCACCTAAATACAGCTGAAGAAATTTTACATGGCCGTAAATGCATGGAAAATATTTTGAATTGGCAATTTGTTCCTTGAAAGTCTTATTCAGTGTCACTAAGGTCCCTCTGAAAGTATTAACATTAAGTACCTAAAATTGTGATTTTGTCTGTCACTTTAGCCTTACTGTTATAAACTCTTCCTATTAAGACATCGTTGTTTTGATTCCTTAACTTAACTACTTACTATCATTTTTTTCCCCTAAATTTAACCTCTTATAGTCATTTTAATTTTCGAATTTAAGCAGTTACTATCATTATTGTATCTAAACTTAGTGAATTCCTGTCATTTTAATGGAACTTAATTGAAACTTCCAAAGTTTTTGAGATGATTGTAAGTTTTTTTTTATCAGAAAAAAGAAATGATAGTAAGTGGTTAGGTTTAGAAACTGAAATGACACTGGTGGTTAACTGAGATCAAAATGCTAGTTTGTCACGTGGGGGAGTTTTCTAGTGGCAAGACTAAAATAACGGACAACTGATATTTTTAAGGAACTTGTTTTGAATTTTAATTCTCGTAGAGACTTCAGTGACAGTAAATTACACTTTCGAAGTTTGAAGTGACTATTTATCTGAAATATTTTTTTTACTTTCAAAGTATATAATACGACTTTTTCGATTCCATGATTTCATAATATTGTCAACTGGTGTGACTTGAATGTTAGGTCAAACGTGAGCATGCAACTTGCAATCATAATGAAGCATGTGATCATATAACATTTATTCACTATCTCCAGAAAAGTTGAGTCTATAATTATATATGTATGGTCAATTAGTTTGATTTGAACATTAGGTCAAATGTTATGTTAGCATGTGAAATTGAAATCAGATTCCTCCCTGTCCCCCTCTTTGAATAGCATGCTTTATATGCTCCAAGAATACAAATGGTAGTTTTCTATAATAAATACCTTTTGTAAATATTGGTTGATATTGCTTATGCATTATCAAATTTATTTTTATAATCTCATTGATCTTTAGTCTAAAAGCAGCAATGATTTTGGTGAACTGCTTTCTTGGCCCTTATATCCCAGTGTACCGTCCAACTTGACAAAGAGAACTACTATACTTTATCTTAAGTCTCTCTTCCTAGTTTAAGTTATAGTTTATGTCTCTCTTCTTCAGTTCCGTCTTAGTTGTCAGTATATGCAGTATGACATGTATTATGCTATAAAAAACACCCATCATTTGATTTCTTGCTCAGATATTAAGATTTCTCCCCTACTATCTATCTCTTTCTGTACAGGTGAGGTGGGAACGTTATTATCCTGTACGTTGAGAATTATGCCTTAGTTTTTTGTTTTTGTTTAACTATTTGATAATTGTACCATGCGCTGCTTTAAATAAACTCCTGTACATGAGATGCAATCAGTTTTTAGTGATTTTTTAAGTTTGTTTATTATTCTTGGGAGTGCATAATTTTGATCCACTATCAGTATGACAGCACAATTTATCCATTTTCTCTCTGTTTATAAAGACCAATACAGACTCTGGGCAGTATGACCTATCATGACTTTTTTGTAAAAAATTTAACCTAATAGTATAGTAAGTTGAAATGTATATGGAAAATATCATTCTGTTTTTCTATTTACTTTATTTATAAATCTTGGTATTTTATGCAATATGGAGAGTCTCATGTCTTATGAGACTCCTTTCTTTTAATCAGTTTAACTATGTAGAAGGGAAATTTATCCTGTTTGTGTTTGTCATGTGACCAATCTTTGTGGCGTGGCTTGTGCTTGTTATTGTTTTAGAGACAACCGTAACAATAGAGTTTCCCTTTTCGATGGTATCGAGGAGGGTGGCATCAGAGCACAATCTGTTTTCTCCTCTTCTCATGAAATTGATGAACATGACAATGAGCAGGCATTGGATGGACTGCAAGATAGAGTCAGTCTACTGAAAAGAGTAAGTTTAATATTGGTATCAGTATACCCTAGACCTCATTTAGTTGTCCTGTCCATGTAAAAACAGCTAAATATAAAGTATGATGGTTCATGCAATTCTTAGAACTGTAGTTCATGTAGCTGTTGTATGATGGTCCAAATCAACTTGCACGAATTTATTTGTTATGGGTGTGATTGCAACAGTTATCAGGTGATATCAACGAGGAAGTGGATAGCCATAACCGCATGCTGGATCGAATGGTGTGTTCACTGAGACCGGAAATTTCTCAGCGTTTTTTCTTTTTGTTTTGCTTTAGTGCTGGCTGATAAGATGCTATTAATTTAGGGGAATGATATGGATTCATCAAGAGGAGTCCTTTCGGGCACTATGGACAAGTTTAAAATGGTATGTATTCTTCTAGTCCTTTATGACTTTTGAATGAGTGTTACTTTGCAGTTTTCCTTTGCTTTTTTTTATTTTCGTTTGGGGTTAAAGAAAGGGCGTAGTGTAGTGGAGTTTGATCCATGCCTGTTCGAGTGATTTTGTGTCATCTTCAGGTATTTGAGACCAAATCCAGCCGGAGAATGTTTACGCTTGTAGCATCCTTTGTTGTGCTTTTTCTTGTAATATACTATCTCACTAAGTAATTTGATCTTTCATTCAATAGTCATCTTTACTCTAGAGGAAGCTATTTCCTCTATTACTGTAATTAATGCTGCTGCCCTGTAAGATAATGTTATGTATAAAGGTTTGATGTTTCAAACAGGTGCTCACATCCGATTTGCCTTATATTTTCTCTTTCCGTTTAATTCATGCACATGGTTTGAGTTAAAAAAAGTATACGGATGTAGAAAATGAAGATATTTTTTAGGGTTAAATATGTTTTTGGTCCCTTAACTTTCAGTGAATTTTGGAATTAGTCCATTTTGAAACTTTGAACCAATTTAGTCCTTCATCTTTTGAAATACGTGGATTTAGTCCTTTTAATCAAATTTTGTAAAGTTTATTTGACATTT
>Ga0209589_1012121_pt1 | contig 11822 bp, 12 predicted proteins | sample CowpeawhiteBW_FD_187525 | JGI IMG/M metagenome (GOLD analysis project Ga0209589, IMG submission 187525) | Root nodule microbial communities of legume samples collected from California USA - Cow pea white BW (SPAdes) (version 2) | ecosystem: Host-associated > Plants > Roots > Nodule | place: USA...
AAAAAATATATATAAATATTATATATATATATATATATATATATATATATATATATATATATACACTAGCGTAACACAGACGTTATCGCGCCTGTGTGTATGTATTTTTTAAATATGTGTGATATTATATTAATAGATGATAATATTATAATGTTATTAAGTTAATATATAAATTAAAATTATATTTATTAAAAATAAAGTAAAATATATCAGAACAGATAAAAAAAACCATTGATAAATAAAAAAGAAGAGAAGAAGCAGAGACATCCGATTTTATAAAAAGTTTGTAAAAGTAACGGTCAATTTTTAAAAATTTAATAAATTATTATATTTGAAGGATAAAATCGATATTTTATAAAGTGGACACAAAAAAGAGAATCCCTTTATATATTGTTATAAATTAAAATTATATTTATTAAAAATAAAGTAAAATATATCAGAACAAATAAAAAAATAACCATTGATAAATAAAATAGAAAAGTAGAAACAGAGACATTCGATTTTATAAAAAAATTGTAAAAGTAACGGTCAATTTTTTAAAATTTAATAAATTATTATATTTAAAGAGTAAAATCGATATTTTAAAAAGTAAAAAAAAAAGAATCCTTTTATATATTGTTATAGATATAGATATAAATTAATTAATAAGCGATATAGAAAATGCGATTTAATGAATTAGATAATAGAAAAAAAGTGAAATGTAATTATGTCACGATATATTTAGAATCTGTAGAGATAATTATATTTTTAATTAAAAAAGACTTGAAAATCTAAGAAATTTTGCAACCATCTCATCATGTAAAAAAGATTCTGATTTTAATATTTCTGATAAAATTGGTTTATTTTATTTTATAAATTAAAACATAATTAAGGAAAGGAATTGTCCTACTTTTATTTTATTTTATTGTTATTTTAAATAACACTCTTATCTCTTGCAATCATTATTTTCATACCTCTAATAACACTCTTATCTATTATTGTTGCAATCATTATTTTCATCTACATTCTTTATTATATTACTCCTTTCTTTCTTGTGTTTTCGTGATCTTTAAACAAAAATTGATTATCTACATATTTTAGAATCATAACAAGAAAATATAATAATAAATTATAAAAGAAAGAAAATCAAGAAAATATAAGAATGATGAAAGAAAGAAAATCAAAAGGATATAATAAATGATAAAAGATATGAAGAGACATTTTTGGTGTGAAGGTTCAGACCCGTTATATATACCACGTCCCTGCGTTGAAAAAGGAGAAAAACATTACAATTACAAGTGTTCTTTCGCGTTCTCTATTTCTTTTCTCTCTAAATCGTACGTTGAAGTCTCTTTCTCTCTCTTCCCTGCAAGATCCCGCAGCCCAAACCCTAGCAAACCCCTATCGCAGAGGAAGCTGAGAAGAACACGCAGCGTCGCACACGCTACCCTTCTTCTCGCGCCTCGCTTCTTCCGATCCAGGTCAAAACTAAACCCTCTTCTGTTCTTCCGCTTTTTGCTTTTTCTTATAGGCTTTCAAATGGTTTTCATGGATACCTTCCGGATGGGAATTTAGGTTTGAGGAATGTTGCTTTTAGAATTTCGTTTTGGAGTTGAAGGTGGAAACTAATTGTCGGAAGTGGCTTGCCGTACTTGTTTTGGATCCGCAGTGAATGTAGAATCCTTATTTTTGTTTCTTTTGTATGATTGATAATGTATATTTTTAAGTCTTTTGGAGATATTTTATTGTTTTGATCCCCGAGTGTCTGTATCATTTACGCGTGGTTATTTTAGGTTAATCAGTGGAATTTCTTGTATTTGTTGTCATTTGCTTTGCTTTTCGGTGGGTTTGTGGGATGATGTAAACGTTTTTCAAGTTATTGGGTCTCACATTGTTTGCTCTGTTGCATTTGTTTAATTTTTATGACATAAAACGATTTTATCATGTAGGTTTTATTTTAGTTTTGGTTTGCTGTTGAAGAAAAATGGTTTAGGTTTACATTTTTTTTTTCAAAATTTCTTGATTTTTTGTATTCATCATAAATAACATTTCTTGAGATTTCAATCTTTTTGTTTCGGCCTGAATTTTTCTGTTATATGTTTGATAAGTTGGTGATTTTAATTTTTCAGTTAGACTGCTTTTGGAAACAATTATGGCAACTTCAGAACAACAAGCCACTCCCAAGACTCCTGATGCTGATATTGTATGTATATCCAATTTTTATTTCTGCTTTTCCCAGTTAATCTTTGCACGACTAAACTGACTGATTTTGAATAAAATTACAATGTAGGTTGGTAATGCCTTTGTTGATCAATACTATCATATGTTGCATGAAAGCCCTGAACTGGTGCATAGGTTTTACCAAGATGTCAGTAAGCTTGGTCGTCCTGAACAGAATGGTATAATGGGTATTACAACCACTATGTCTGTGAGTTTTCTCCTCCTTTTCTTCACTTTTTTTGGAACTTTTTGTAGATTTTTTTTTATTCTTGGCATTTGGTGTTCTTGCATGCAATTCTAACATGCCAAGACCTCTAAGATCACTCCTCACATTTATTGCCATATTTTATTACTTTTAGACATTCGACATTTTACTTTGTGCGTTTTGAAAACGGTTTTAAAATTTGTGCATTGAACTAGTAATTTATTTTTTCCATGGTCATTAGTAGATTTTTTGAAGTCCATATGTTTAATTTTTTTGTAAGCATATTTTTTTTCACAAAATTATTTTCGAATAATTGATTTTTTAAATTTTATTGTGCAGGAAATCAACAAGAAGATACTGTCGCTGGGTTATGGTGAGCTCAGTGCAGAGATCATATCTGTTGATTCACAAGAATCTTATGGTGGGGGAGTCATTGTATTGGTCACTGGGTTTATGATCGGAAAGGATGACAATAAACGGAAATTTAGTCAAAGTTTCTTTCTTGCTCCCCAAGAGAAAGGCTACTTTGTTCTTAATGATGCTTTCAGATATGTCGATGAAAAGGGGTTTGAAGTGCCTGCTCAGGATACTGTATCTCCTGTCCATCCTGACACTGGTAGTAGCTTAAGTAGTGATTTAATTTTATTTTTTTAGCATCTTTTGACTGTCTCTTAAAGTTACCACTTTCCCAATTGTTCAGTTGCAGATCCTGTTCTGCAGACCCATGTTTCTGAGCAAATACATGTGGCAGTTGAGGATCATGGCGAGGAAGTCTACAATCCAGAAAGTACTCAAGCTTCAATTGAAGAAGAGGAAGCACCTGTACCTGAGGTTGTTGATGAAATTCCTGATGCTTCTCAGATGGTGGCTGGGATTACATCTCAAATGGAAGATCTTCCAAAGAAGTCTTATGCCTCTATTGTTAGTATCCATACTAAAACTACTTCTGTCTTTGTCATTTTCAGCTTGTACTAATTTGCTAGTTGATATACCATTTTTTTAATTGTCTTTGATTCTATAATATGCAGTGAAATGTGAAAATTGACCACGATAATACTTTTACTTTCCTTTTACAGTTACTTTTTATTCTCCTTTCTAACTAGCTGATCCTTTTAGGTTAAGGTCATGAAAGAGGGTGTTGTGGCATCTTCCCCTCTGACATCTGTTTCTTTGAAACATGCACACAAGAATCATGAACCGAAGCAGGATGCTGTTGCATCACCACCCTCTATTATCTCAGATGTCAATGCTTCAACTATTCAAGAAGCTGAAGGTGCGGTATCTTGTCAGTTACAAAATGTAATGTACAAAGTTCATTATATATAACTTGGTGAGATGTTAAGTTGTTTACTTGATTTTGGACAGCTGAGGGCTATTCTATTTATGTCAAAGGTCTTTCTTCAAGTGCTACACCTTACCTCCTGGAAAATGAATTTAAGAAGTTTGGACCGATTAAGAGTGGTGGTATCCAAGTTAGGACTCAAAAGGTACAATTCTTGTTAATTGTATGCTCTTTCATGACAAGTTCTGTGAGCTAAGATGTTTATGCATGTCTTGAACAGGGATTTTCCTTTGGGTTTGTGGAGTTTGAAGTGGCAAGTGCCATGCAAGCTGCTCTTGAGGTATTGTTTTTATTCTAAATGCCATATTACTATTACTAATCCATATCTAATGTTCATCTTGAAGACATTTCAATACTTATAAATGATTTACTAGAATCTGATTTCAAACTGAGATTAACAAATTCGTTATTTTTTATCATTTAATTTTATGCCTCATTACACTGGTATATGTTGTTTTTCAGGCAACATGTTTTAAACATTTATTATGATGTGCTTCACTGTGTTATTAGTTTTATAATGTGCACTGCTGCTGTGTGGTTGAACAAAGGCATATGTTGGTTTTCTGGCAACATGTTTTAAACGTATATTATGATGGGCTTCACTTTGTGTTATTAATTTTATAATGTGCACTACTTGTGGGTTGATATTTGCTAAATGATTGTCAGCATTGAAATTTTCGTAGTTGTTATCTTTTCTTGTTTTGGGTTGAAGGGATGCTCTGTACGCAAGCTCCTGGTTTCTGTTGTAGTTACATATTTTAATCATAATTTTAATTAAAACTTCAGGCTTCTCCAATTATTGTTGGTGACCGCCATATTATTGTTGAAGAGAAGAGATCAACTAATCGAGGCAAGTGATTTTTGATTAAATCTTGGTTTAATTGACATCTTGATTTAATTGTGTTGCAATTATTCAGCCATTTGTTTGCTTTTCCGTTCAGGTAATACCAGAGGACGGTTCCCATCTGGTAGGGCTCCAAACTACAGGGGTGATGGTCTAAGAGGACGAGGAAATTACGGAAATGGCAGAAACTATGGCCGCAATGATTTCAATGGCCGCAATGACTTCAATGGCCGCAGTGACTTCAATGGTCGCAATGACTTAAATGGTCGCAACGAGTTCAATGGCAGGGGAGAATATGGTTATAGGAATGGCAATCGGGGATGGTGGTTATCAAACCGTGGAGGTGAAGGGTATCAGAGAAACGATCATATGGGACCCACTGGTGGACGCATGAATCGCCCAGGTGCTGCTGCTTCTGCTAATGCAGCAGTCAAAACCAATGGTGTTCGTGTTCCTATTTCTGCATGATCAACTCACTCAAATGCACTGGAGAATACATCAAGCAATTGGGATGATTGAGGACAGCCTTTTTTGGATAATCTACTTTTAAGTTTTAAGCTCTTTTTTCTTCTTCCCATTTTTTTATAATTGGTGGTCTTGGTAAAGGTAGTTTTCTAATTTTTTTATGATAGTGTCGTCGTAGTGGTAGTTTTTGTGTTTCCCCACCTTTTTTGAATATAGATATATATATTTGGGGTAACTCATTTTGTTTTGGGATCTCGATAGTATTTGGTAGGTTCGACATGAGGGGTTGCTATCAGCATGAATTTGCGGATCTGATTTTGTAAAACACTAAAGTTAGTGTTAAATATGATTTTATTGTTGGTTGCAATCTTTTGCTTTTTTATTAAGGTTAAACCTGGTTCGCTAAAATTGAATTGTTGTTGTTCCGCCCTAAACCCTAAATGACATTCTTACAACGAGAAATTCACACATTCTATATTGATGTATGGTTTTATGCGACGGGCTAACACATACTTACAATTTAATATGAAATAAGAAAAATCAGTACTCATCTCACCCGGTTAATCAATCACACACAATTCAAATAGTGGAAGTTTCAATTATTTTTCCTAATCTCACTTTAATTCCAATTAGCATAAAGGTGCAAAAGTGATTGATCCTCTAGCTAAACATTTCTAGAAATTTGATGTAAATTGACATAAAATTTGGGATTATCATCTGGAAAATAAGTAATCCATGGTTTCAAAACATTAGTTTTGACACCTAGACACCATTTTTTTTTCAAGCTTTTGGAACGATCAAAGCCAGGGATAGTTCCCTACTATAAAAACGTGGTTGGAATATCATATATGATAGGGTGCTACTTTCATGCCTTGGGACTCGATGATAAAGATTTCGAAATTTATTCAGCAAGGTTGGTACTTTTTGGTTTGTGTGAATTTTCCATAGGAAGATATTTTGGTGGAGTGAGTTCATTATCTTTATTGCTGGTTATGAAAAATGTTTCTGATCCTTTTTTTAGATTTTCTGAATGGATATGATAGGTAGACTTGAAAACTTGCACTACAAGTTGAGCTGAAATCTGTTAATTTCGGCTTAAAATAAGTTCAGTATGATGAAGTATCACAATCAGATGTCTACATGTGCATTTTTAATTTTTTAGCTCTTTTCTTCTTTGACCAAATTTGTGTTCATTTGTGAAAATTGATTTGGAAGAGAAGAAGATGGATTTGAATGGATTAGAGAGTGATGTTTGTATTACTTTTCTTTAAAGGATTTGTGGGTGAAACCAAATAAATTTCAAGATATGTAAAGTTTATGAAGGTGAGTGAGCGATTTGATTGATGTGATAGATTAAAAATTAAGTTTAATTAAAAAAAATTACCAAATTACCCTTGATGTTGAAATTAAAGTAAAATTATATTTAGAAGAGTTAGATTTATTTTATAAAAAATATTTAAATAAATAAATTGAAAAAATAATTATTTGAATAAAAAATAAGAAAAATACAATATATTTACATATTGATATTTTTTGGTAAACATTTTAGAAAATTGGGATATTAATTATTGTTGTAAGCATACTTTTAAAAGTGGAAATGAGTCGAGACTACAAGGGTATTTTACCATGAATCACCCTCAAATAATCTCATATCAGGAGAGATGGAAAAATAGCATAATCCTGCAATTCCTTCCTTTCAATTGCTCTCAAATTCTAGGAAGCGAACACCATGGTCACATTCAAATCATTCATCTCTAATCACTTTGAAGAGTAAATCCTTCTAAGTGATCACAACATAAATGTCTCATGAGAATCATTGGCTCATATCATGCAACCATTATGTGGCTTCATGTCCAAAGAGCAAACCATGCAACAATGTCATGATCCAGTGATAGGATAAGTAATTTTCATCTGCATTGAAAGATAATGGATTAAATATGTTTTTAGTCCCTCAACTTTGACGTGAAATTAAAATTTGTCTTTGTCCTAAACTTTGATACATTTTGGTCCCCAAACTTTAAAAATAATGTACATAGTCCTTTTGATCCAATTAAATTATTTTTTTTACGTGTCAAATACAATAGACACTAAAAACATATTTAACTCAAATAATTAGCGCAAGAAATGTAATTGATTAAATAAAACTTATCTATAAAATTGCACTTACTTGTGGATAAACTTCTTTACTCATTGACATTAAATGATGATGTGAATTTTGGATTAAACTTTTTCTTATTCCTTAAGTGTAAGAGTTGTGGAAATAGACAAATGCATACTTGTCATTTTCTCCTCATTCACACATAATCGAAATACATACTTAAAAAAAGTGGAGATAATGATTATCGAATTATTTAGCTAATATAATAGTAAACAAAAAATGTTGTAAATGTTACATAATCCACAATTGCATAAATGATGTGTTGAACTCTTGGTCGTATGTACAAATCTCTAATACATTAAACATGTATATCATATCGTCCAAAGTCGTCTAAGCTTAAGATCGAGGTCAACAACATCATTATATTTATGACCTCTCCAATGACCCCTAATTTTATGATTAAGGAATTGTTTGGACCGACATATAACCCAACAAACTTCATCATTGGTCGTTTATGGGCTGGGTTGGGATTATCAACATGTTGACTAAGAAGGAGGAGCTAGGACTTGGGCCGAGGTCCATGTTGAAATATTTTATCTTTGTAATCATTTTGTTATCATCTTTGCAGTCTTTTTGTTGATATCTTTGTAATCTTTCATATTTCTCTTGATTTGAGAAATAAAGACAATTTGTAATATTTTTGTTTATAAATAAAAATGCTAACTTTCATGGCCAAGGGATGGAACAATTTTGGTCTATGTGTTATTTACTTTTAGTCAATAAAATTCAATATATCTTGTCTTCGATTTATGGCTCTTAGCTTTTTACCGAAAAAAATTGGTATCCACTATAGAGCTCGATAAAACGTGATCTCAACCCCCATTGAAATAACAATTCGTTACACGAGGAATATAAGAGACAATCCCAACATGAATGAGGATGGTAACAATGGCAACAGGCCAACCATGCAATAAATTATGCAGAACATTGAGGCACTGCAAAGGGGAAAATGAGGAGGTACGTATGTATTCTGAGGAAGATCATGCTCGGGCTAAGGTCGAACAAGATCGGTTGCAAAGAGAGGTATAATCTGAACATGAACACCTTAAAAAAGGAGCAACAGTTAAGTGCGAGCGCTTATGGAAGGAAGCAAAGGAGTCTCGACAACGCATGAAGGAGGCACTGCAACAGGAAGAGAATTTGGGGAAATTGAACAAAGAGTTGTGTCAATGGATGAACAATCAAGAGCAAAAGGAGGGCCACCCATTCTCAAGGGAGATGATGGATGAAAAGGTTCCTCCCCACTTCATGGTCTCTAAGGTGCCCCCTTCTCTAGGAACTTTGATATGGCTTTCAAGGTTCAAATGTTGATATTTGGAGGCTCAATGATGTTCGGTTAAAAGTGTTTATTCGAACTCTAACAAACACAAGGTTAAAATGGTTTAGTAAGATCCCCAATGCCGTTATCATTTCATTTCTTGTTTTCTAACATATGTTTTTGAAATGGTTCGCTGTAAACTGAGCAAAGCCTCCTCAAATAACATGTATGTTCAATGTGAGGCAGCGTGTAGATGAGCCTTTAAATCATTACCTCAATTGGTTTTTTGATGTGAGCATGGGCTTCGTTAAGCCAAATGAGAAGATGCTTATAGGAGCCTTTATTAAAGGCTTGCACGACTCAATCTGGGTAATAGTGGACGGGTTGACAAAGTGTGCTCATTTCCTTGCTATTAATCAGAAGTGGTCAATGGACAGATTGGCTGAGTTATACATGAGGGAAGTGGTCAGGTTGCATGGTGTGCCGGCCAGTATAGTGTCAAATAGAGACCCGAGATTCACATCTCGTTTTTGGCAGTCTTTACAAGCAGCATTGGGGACTCAGTTGAGGATGAGTTCTGCATACCATCCTCAGACTGATGGGCAGTCGGAGCGTACCATTCAGTCCTTGGAGGATCTTTTGAGGGCGTGTGTGCTGGATCATATGGGTAGTTGGAGTGAGATGCTTCCATTAGTGGAGTTCACGTACAACAACAGTTATCACACCAGCATTAGTATGGCTCCATATGAGGCATTGTTGGGCGGCGGTGTAGGACTCCATTGTGTTGGAACCAGGATGGGGAATCATTGGTGTTAGGTCCCGAGTTTCTACAGTAAACTTCTGAGAAGGTTAGAGGAATTCAGGAGAGAATAAGAGCCACGCAGAGTAGGCAGAAGTCATATGTCGATAAGAGGAGGCGACCGTTGGAATTTGAAGCTGGGGATCATGTATTCCTCAGAGTGACCCCGACGGCAGGCATTGGGAGAGCCATCAAATCAAGGAAGTTAACTCCGAGGTTTGTTGGGCCTTACCAGATCTTAAGGAAAATTGGCGCTGCGGCTTATGAGATCGCTCTGCCACCACACCTAGCGAATTTGCATAATGTGTTCCAAGTTTCCCAGTTGAGGAAATACATTGCAAATCTGTCACACGTACTAGAGTCGGATGATATTCAGATTCGGGAGGATTTGACGGTGAGCACTGGACCAGTGCAAATTCTAGACTCACAGGTGAAACAACTGCGGGGGAAGGAAATTAAGACTGTGAAGGTGCTGTGGGATGAGACTACTCAGGAGATGACCTGGGAGATGGAGGATCGCATGAAGCAATCCTATCCGCACTTATTTCCTGGTAAGTCTTATTTTCGAGGACGAAAATCTTTAAAGGTGGGGGTAATGTAAAACCCGGGAAAATTAAATAGTTATTTAATTAATTATTTAATTAGGACGGGTAATGAGAACATTTAAACCAATAAATGTGAGGAGCTATGACGTGGAAAAGTGCCAGCTCATGTGGTTGAGAGTACTTTATTGTGTGTGAGGACTTAGGTTCGAGTCCTATGTGTGTCACTTGGATGTTATTTAAATTATGCGTTTTGTGTAATTATATATTGAATGCGTGGTGTGATGATAAATTCTTAGAATTGTAGGAGTTATCATGAAATATGGATTGGTTGAATGGTTTGGCCTTGGTTGGGTATGTGCATGAGTGTGGGTTCAAACCTTGTTGAGAACTAAATAATTTCTTTTTGCCAAATTTTTCCTTGTGCATAAAGGTGAAGGGGTTAGAAACCTAGCAGCCAAGGGAGAGGTAACCTAAGGGCTGGAAAACAGAGGGTTAATTAAATATTTGGTTAGCCTTAGTATCATTTTTTTCATTTAAAATTCGTGTAAGACACTAAAGGAGCAATTAAGTGAGAGTGATAGTGAGAGAGAAGGTCATAAGAGGAGAAAATAGCATTGTGGGTTCGTGTTAATCATAAGCAAAGGTTTTCCAGAGGATTGAGGCTGATAGAGTAAGGTGGTGAGGCTGAAATCGCAAAGGTTGGAGTGGAAAGCAAAGGCTAGGGAGGTTTTGGTGAAGGGATAAGCATACCAACCCGAATTTAGCAAGGAATCCAGGTAAGGGGAGTTGTTTTCGCGTGTTATTAATAGTATACACCATGTTGTGCCTTGTACGATCGTAATTGCATGAATTCTTTGCCTGGTATGCACTGTTTTTCGTGTTTTTTGGGTTCTGCCTAGAAACCGCCTGGCGGGCATGCATGTGCCGCCAGGCGGTTCATCTTTCTGTGCATAATTTTGGGTTCTGGTTGCTTAAACCGCCTGATAGGGATGAATATCCGCCAGGCGGCGCGTCAGTGTTGCGTTTTCTGTTGACTTGCGTTCTGTGCAGGGTCATTGAGACTTCTGATTATGATTTTATGTATTGATAGTATGAACTAGTTAGAATTGGGGTCTGATGGTGCTTGAGAATACCTTTATATGTTAACATGGATGGAGTTGGGTTATTGGAATGGTAGAACCCGAATTGAGTTATTAGGGTTCATGGTGGGTACGAATTTGAGGATAATATGTCGAAGGAAATTGGGTCAGTAAATTAAGTGTGATTTATTGTGTGATATTGCCTGTGTAGTATAGATTGGATTCTGGCCAACTTGGCTCATTGCAGGTGCAGCAACTTGGAGATTTTTCTGGGTTCTGATATGCCGCCTGGCGGCGTCTAGCTTGCCGCCAGGCGATGACGGGGGCAGTGGCGTAATGCGTGTTGTTTTCGAGTGGTCGTGAGAGGAGAGGCTAAGAGGGATATAGGTAATTAAAGGAGGACACAATAAGGAATAATATACTTGGGTAAGAGAGCATGGGAATGGAAAGAGGTTGATAGTATGTTCATGCGATGGGTGTTGAGAGTTGCATTTTTTTTAAGGAAGAAATTGAGTAATATTAGTTAATGGATCAAGATTTGAAAGCTTAGAATCCTGCATAATCGTTGTTAAATATCCTTAATGGTTAGTTGTGGGCTTTATGTGTTTTGGAGACTTGTGAGCTTAGATGTAAGTCATGTGATTATCTAATGTTGTGTGGAACAAGATGCATGGTAGTACAACGTGAGATAAGTATGATGAGAGGAGGTTTGATAATGTTTCTGAACTGTGTGATTTTGATAGAGAATGGAGTGTGTTGTTACTGCAGTGGTGATTAACCGTGATAGAGTACTGAGAAAGAGTGGATCACATGTGTTGGACTACGGGCGGGTAGGTCCGTAGAGCAGGACTACGAGCGGGGAGGTTCGTAGAGGCAGGACCACGAGCGGGCAGGTTCGTGTGAGCATCATGTTCCCGAGTCCAAGGCT
>Ga0209589_1012122_pt1 | contig 11822 bp, 3 predicted proteins | sample CowpeawhiteBW_FD_187525 | JGI IMG/M metagenome (GOLD analysis project Ga0209589, IMG submission 187525) | Root nodule microbial communities of legume samples collected from California USA - Cow pea white BW (SPAdes) (version 2) | ecosystem: Host-associated > Plants > Roots > Nodule | place: USA...
TAGACACATATTTTACTTTTATTTACTACGGGATCATATTTCAATTACTTGCTTTTTGTATTTGTTTTGTTATTCATTTTATCTCTATATCTTGGTATTTCTTGAATTGAAAAAAATAGTTACTAAAATTAGTAGAATGATAAAAGTGACAAATATTTTTTATTATGAATAATTATTTAAATTTAATAAATAATAATTAAGAGGATAAAATTGTAAAAACAAAAAAGGACATAAAAAATGTGTAACTCTTTATATATTTAGTTAGTGGATTATTATTATTATTACTATTATTATTATTATTATTATCACTATGGGATATTATTATAATGATATTATTATTATTATTATTATAGTTAGACACACATCTTAAATTAATTTACTACGGGATCGTATTTCAATTATTTGTCATTTTTATTGTTTTGTTGTTAATGTATATCTTTATATGTAATTATAAATTATTATAATTGACATTAGCCTTAGTGTTAACATTAATATTAATATTTATAGCATAAATACTACTATTATTGGTATCATTATTATTTTTTTTATTATTACTATTCATAATGGTGTTATTATAATAAATATGCTTTTTTTTAATTATAGAAAATGTTGTTATACTAAATACTTTTGCTAAATAGAGTTTTAATCTTTTAAATTTTTATAATTTATAATTTATATTAATATTATTATTATTATTAGTATTTTTAATAGTTAAATAAATATAATACAAATTATATTATTATTCTAAAAATAATTAAAATAAAAAAAAACAAAAAAATGTTCACACAAACCATAGTCTATTATAATCATTTCGTAAATTCAATTAATTGTATTATATTGTGATATCAATTCTATTTATTATATTTAAAACTGAAATTATTTTTGCATCACTTAGATTTACTATTTTATTACTTTAATAACAACATTTACAACCATATAACTTATTTTTCATAATATTTTATTACATAATATTTTCACTATGTTATTATTTTAATATACAAAATAAAATACGCACGGGTCAGTATACTAGTTTAATTATAAAAGAATTTATTTTTGACAGTTTTTAATAATTAAAATATGCAATTTTAACCTTTAGAAAAACAATATTTTTTTGTACCAATTACAACTTAACTTATGAACGGATACATTTTATAAGAATACAAATTTATCTACGTTAAGATTCTCTAAGTAGATATCCATTGTTTTTCTTAATTATGGTTAGTTTAATGTTATAAACGTAAAATATTAGTAATCCATTTTTATATTGCATACAATTTTAATATATATTAGACATTTTAATGCATTTTACAATTTTGTGTGTTGAGACTACTAATAAGTGGTTGTATGATAATTAAGTTGGAAAATGTTAAAATTAGCAGATAAAGACAATGCAGTGCAGCAAATAGAGGTATTGTACATTTTAATGCATTTTACAATTTTTTGTGTTGAGACTACTAATAAATAAGTGGTTGTATGATAATTAAGTCAAAGAATGTTAAAATTAGCAGATAAAGACAATGCAGTGTAGCAAATAGAGGTATTGTACATTTTAATGCATTTTAATATTTTTTTGTGTTGAGACTACAAATAAATAAGTGGTTGTATGATAATTAAGTCAAAGAATGTTAAAATTAGCAGATAAAGACAATGCAGTGCAGCAAATAGAGGTATTGTAACGTTAAAATTGTAATATTAATCTATTTTTATGTTACATACCATTTTAGTATATATATATATATATATATATATATATATATATATATATATATATATATATATATATATATATATATATATATATTTATATTTTGTGTTCAGGACATACGAAGATTTTGCACAAAAAAAATTGTAATACTTTAAAAATTTTGCTTTAACTTTTATAAAATTATTTTGTATAATAAATAAAGCTTTTGCCATCACACTTCACTTACCAATGGATACATCTTATGGTAATGCAAATTTATATACCCATAATAGCCCTTAAGAAAATAACTATTGTTTTTCTTATGACTATCAAAATGGATTGGAACCTGCAAGTCAACCCGGCTTACCACGGGATTGGGTTGAATTTTTTTACAAATTTTAATACGGGTTAATTTTTGACCTGGCTCACCTAGAACTTAGCTCAACCGAATTGAACCCGTGGTGAGCCGAGTTGGCTCACCAACCTGCAAATAAAGGGTTGCAAAAGTGTTTTTTTGTTAAGTTGGGTTTTGCATTTGGATTATGTTAGGTTGTTTTTTTTAGCCAACACATAGATAATTTGTATTTTTGTTATTTTGGTTTGTGTTTAGATTGTATTAAAGTTTATTTAGATTTTAATTAGAATTATAATTTAGTTTTGACTGAAAAATAAATAAAAAATTATATATTTTTTTTAATTAAGTGAGTCTGTGAGCCAACCCGTTTAACCCACCAACCCGCGGTAGGTCGAACCGGGTTCGAATATTTTTGGCTCACTAATAAATGAGTCGGATTGGATTAACTCATTAAGTGATCAACCCGTGGTGGGTCGAGCCGGATCGGACTAGGTTACCCGTTTTTTTACAACTCTAGTTTTTCTTATAGCAGTGATTATAATAAGTCCTCATTGATATAAATAAAATATTAATTAAATCATGTAACAGTCAAATTAATTATATGTGACTGAGATGGATTAAATTATTTCAAAAAAGGTAATTCGAAGAACTATAATCGTGTTATTTTAATCTTCTGTTAATATATTTTAGTAAATATATGTTACTTTAAGTTCTAGATACTTTTCATCGTTTTGATTTTCCTATATTTAATTGTAGTTATTGTAACATTAAAATCGTAAATATTAATAATCTATTTTTTTATGTTACATACCATTTTAGTAAATATATATATTGTGTGTTCAGGCGCTAATAGTAGGTGGCTGCATGGTAATTAAGTAAAAAAATGTTAAAATAACATATGAAGATAATGCAGAAAGCATAGGTAACACAACTACAGAAGAAAAAGAAAAAAAACATGTGTAAAAGGAAAAGAGAGAGCATATAGTTAAGATATATGTGACATATATATTATTTATTAGATTGCCCTAATCATTTATTTAACATGAAAGAAAGGAGATGATGGGAAGGAGATTAGGGCACAAGTATCCCTTAAGTTAGGGAAGAGGGGAGATGATCACAGTGCATTGCTCTGAAGGAGGAAATCGATATTGCATGAGATGGCGTGCAGCGAGTGCTCCCTCCATGACGAGTGAGAAGGAAATAGCAATCACAAAAGCAAAAATCATCCATTTCTTACACTCACTCCCCATTTCTTCAATTCCAACTTTAACTTGAATACACTTCATAATTCAATATATTTCTCTTTTATACACATCAAGTAATCAAATCAACCACTTCCACATCTTACTATTTATTAATTATTAATACGGTTTCTTACTTGTTGGGCAATCCAACATTAATGTGGAATGAAGCCACTACATTAATCTATCATTAAGTATTTAACATAGTTCGAATGCTTCATAGTTATCCCAAGCTACTACACTATCTAGGGCAAAACATTTGACAGTGTCATTCAACAATTTTTATTTTACTTTTTTACTTTTAAATAAAGTGGTGTATGGGTTTGAATTTAGATGAAATTGTATTTTTTTCCATTAAAATTAAACATAAACAATAGATGCACTTGTCGCAAATTATTCCACAAAAGGAGAAAAGAAACTTGCAAGATAAAAAAAATGGCACAATTTTTTTTTTTAAGAAAAGGCCATATTAGCATTTGAGTTCTTTGAACCATTTGATACATTCTCACTTCAATGTAAATTAAAACATGTTTGACAGGTAAAAAATATTTAACGTAATTAGGTTAAAAGGGCTATGTTCATTCATTTATAAAGTTTTGTGCACCAAAATGTATCTAAGTTTCGGATAGGAATGAATTCCATTTTTGCATCAAAGTTCAGGGGCTAAAAACATACTTAACCCTTCTTTTGGTCTTACACATGGAAGGGTAAATATTTTTAGTTGATTTTCTGAATTCACAATGAATTATGAGATTTTAACCAATTCAAGTTTGTTCTTTATTTTCGATGACAAAGTGCGGCTATATCGTTTGTTTTATTAGTTCTAATTTATGTTCTTAGGATTTTTTTTTCAAATGTGAGTTGATAATTAAATCTTGTTCTTTAATCGGAATTCTTGTTAATTTGTTTAATCTTAACGATCTTTTTTTTCTCTTAATTCTAGAGGTAAAAAAATGGATATATTAAACATAGGTTTTTGGAGACGTGAAAGATTGTTAATAATTGATTTATGCTTGTTTGATTAATTTGATCTTGTTTAAAAATTGAATGAATGATAATCATATGATAACCAATGAAAAATTCAACCATGAATAAACCAAAAAATCAATATCCTTCTTTAATTATTTCATTTTCATTCTTTGAACATCTTTTACAACAACAATTGTTTTATTTCTACTTTACTATTCTTTCTAATATATGTTTTTGCTAACACTAGTTTACTCAAATTACAATTGAATTTGGTAGAAGATAACTTTGGCTTGACAAACCTTATCTATATCCACATTTTATTAACTTTTTATGTAATAGTCCATCAAGAACCACATATTGGATGATCTACTCTTTTAATTTGATTGAAAACGACAATGATCATTGTTGTACACTTCATTTTAACTATCTTTAATGCCCTTTATGCACTAAAATTGATTATGAATCCTTTTTTTAATTTCATAGCAATACTCTAATTTCACAATAATATCACATAGTAGATCCCCACGTATACCTTAACTTACAAATATTCCCCACTTAACCCAACCAACAATGTATTTCACTCATCTAATTCTTATACCAACTTGTAAGGATAGTAAGCCATATCAAGTGTGAGTTTGACTATACTTATCCCTATCCTCAAAATAAATGTTTATAGTCATTCTTTCTAACTATGAAATTTGTTTCACATCCTTATCCCCATCGACTAGTAGGTATATATGTACCGATGTTCATATTCACACTTGCACTATCCCCAAATATCAATTAATTAAATAATTTTATTATAAAAAAATGAAAACCATAATAAAAAAAACATGATATTATTAATGATTTAACGTTAAAAGGACACACATTTTTTTCTTTAATATTAAATTCCAAAGGAGAAATTATAATTCCATAACTTTCAAAATAGTGTGAAATAACAATTAAAAAACGTACAATAATCATAAAAATGAGTAAATAATTACACATAATTGAAATGAGTAAATACTTACACTTGTTTAGCTAGAACAATTAGCAAAATGAATGACTTAATAGTTTAAACTCTCAAAGTACAAAGAATTTTTTTAGAAAGAAGAATTAGCTGTCTTTATCCGAAATTTGTTTTTATCCAAAATTTTGATACGTTTTGATCCCCAAACATTAAAAATGAATGAGTATACTCCTTTTAACCCAGTTACATTAATTTTTTTTTTTTTTTACATTCAAATGCATTTTCTAGCTAACATTGAAGTAAGAATGTATCAAATGGTGTAAACAACTCAAATATTAACATGAAATATGTTTGACACGACAAAAAAATTTAATGTAATTAGGTTAAAAGGACTACATAGATCCACTTATTTTTAAAGTTTGGAAACCAAAATTTATTAAAGTTTCATACATAGACGAATTTGAATTTCACGTCAAAATTCAAAGACAAAAACATACTTAATCCCTTAAAAAATTATAAAATTAAATTTTTATAACCATAGACTTGCAGTCAATGGTGGTCCTTTGAAGGGACCGAAGGGAGTCATGGTTGCCCAATGTTTTTTTTTTAAATTTATATATATTTTAAAATTATATTTACATATTATTTTATTATTTATATTAATGTTTTTTTTAAATTTGAAAACTATGTTTTTTTTCTCTTTTATTATTTTTTGTTCTCTTTTATTTGGTTTCTCTCTTCTCTATACCTCTCTTTCTCACATCTTCTTTCTATCTTAATTTTCCCCCTAATCTCTCATCTTTGTCAAAATCAAATTGCACCAAGAAGAAATTAAGGAGCTAAGGAACATTTTGGACCGAACAATTTCTTCTTTTGAGTAAGTTGATTTTTTATCCTTTTTTGTTCAAACCACTATATTTTCCTCTTGTATGTGGTTTTTCTACATTATAAGCAGATCTCTATTTGTTACAGATAATAAAATCATAATCTAATTTCTTTGTGTAGATGGAGTTATTTTAGGTTTTGAAGTTATGTAAGGGAAGAGTTTGTGTGGGGGGAGAGTAGTATTAGGAATCTATTTAAGGTAAGTGAAGATAATCATTTAGAAGTTGTTAATTTTCTTAAAATATTGAGTTTTGGTTTTGAGATTTAGGTTATGGTATTCATAATTTTTTGTTTTCCTAAATAGGTGAGAGGTGAAAAATTCATATTAGAAAAATTATGATAAAGAGTAAACAAATTGTTTTTTTTTTCAAGAGGTCATCTTTATTTATTTTTAGTTATGCACTGATCCTATTTATTTATTTATTATACAATTATATGATTTAATATCAAAATAAAACTTATAATAAATAAAATTTTGATTATTGTAGTTGGATGTATGACCTTGGGGATATAAATGAATAGATAGTACTCAAGATGAGATGTTATTGAGTTACTTTGTTGGCCATTATGAGACTCAATTATCCTGACTAATTACTACAAAATTAATCAAAATCTATATAAAGTAAAATAAAGATCCAAGTTTTATGGATTTGAAGGAGTTTTCATTTCATTTTATTTTTTTAAGATATGTTATATTTTCATGTGATAATTGTCTCACTTCCCTATTTTATTATTGTGTATGAAAAACAATATCTTATAATCTCATCGTAAATGGCTACCCCTAACATGTCTGATCCTTTTTTCGCCGACATTGTGTCGATCTTTCCAACAAGTGCTTAGCAAATAAATGCAGTAAATAATTATGTAACATTTCAGGGAACAAGAAATTTTATAAGTATAATATAGAAAATAGTAGAAAAAAAATTTGGTCATCACACTCCAGGACCAAAATCTCTACCATATCTTCTTTTGTTAAATAAATAATACTTTTTATTCTTCTAGTGTAAAAAATATAATGTACCAAATGATGTAAACATAAGATACATATAGTAGTGTAAAATATATAAATATATGTATATGTGAATATTTTAAGTATTTTATATGTTATTCTAAAATTATGTGTTAAAATTTTATAAGTATAATATAAAAAATAATAATAAAGAAAAATTAATCATCACACCCAAAGACTAAAAACTCTACCATATCTTCTTTTGTTTCTTTTTATTTATCTCAAAACATTCAGAGACTAAAATATGCACACTCCTCTAGTTTTTATTTAAATTTGAATGATTTATATTAGATTAATTAAGTTTAAAATACCGTGAAAGTTATAAATTAAATATTGATAAAGGAATTTTATATATATATATATATATATATATATATATTATATTTTTATAAAAAATAAAATCTATGATGATACATTATTTATAATCGAGTTATGAACCCTTCACAATTCTTATCAAAATCTGAATTTGAACTACTTGCGTATAAGTCTAGTCTTCAGTGTACTGAATATTAGTGTACTGATTATTAATTAACAATAAATACTATGTAATAATATCGCAATTAAAAATGTTATTGTTATCAGTGTGTTGAATTCCCGATTAACACGGCAAGTTGCGTTGCCAAAAAAGGTAAATCATAATAATGAGTGATAAATGAATGAGTTGAATTATCCAGAGAGGAAGCTTTTATTTTTCTTTTCGTAACAAACTTGTAGAGATAAGTTATGGTTATTGATATAATATTAAATATCTCACTTAATTAAGTTTTAACTCTTTCATAACTAAAACATTTGAATATCTTTAATTAGTTTGTTCGATTAAATATTTTTTTATCTATTAAGTATTTAAAAATTTATATCTTTTAATTAAATATATGTGTCTAATAATTTTGTTAATGACTCTTATTTTGTCTATATATTTTGTTAAATATTATGAGATTTTTATGATAAATGTTAAAAAATATGAAAAATAACAAATAATTTTTATTGATTAACAGAAAAAATATATTAGATAATAAGTTACGTCGTTGTTGTCACTTTGCATCTATGGCGTCCGCATTAGTTATAGTTGGAGCGGATGATGTATAAGTCATTATAAACATACATCACAACATTGTTATCCAACACGTATCTTTTTAATGAAAAATTATAAAAATTATTAATTATCATTTTACATTAATCATAGTATCCTTTTATATTAATTATAAAATTTTACATTAATCGTAATAACCAAAATTTTAGTATATGTTTTAGAAGTTGAGTGAGAAGAGAGAGAGGAAAACGATGAAAGATATCGTGTGTGTGTGTGTGTGTAAAAGGGAAATAAGTAAGTGGTAGTGTTGAGAAAATGCAGATAGAGTAGAACTTAGAAGAAGTAATTGAAATTAATTTGTATATCAACAAATAATATCTTATTCTAAATTTAGATAATTAACGAGGTCAGACATTTCCTATATTTCATGGATTCCTTTACTTTCACATCACTTTTAATTAATTATTTATTTACTATAAAAGTCATATCTTACGTTTCAAAACATCCTAGGAAATTTATATTACTTTCATATTTTGAAAACATTGATATGCAAAGTAATAACTTCCCTTGTGATTGGTATTTGGTTCTCATACATGACACAACCTTTATCCTTTGTTTTGTCTGTTGATGTATTTGTTAGTATATATTTTTTTTATAAGGTTGGGACAACCCTATTGTCTCTATTTTCAATTCATATTTTTCATTGTTGATAAAAAAAAAAAACACGCCATTTGGTACAAAATAACACTGTTTTAAAAAAAAATCACTTATTCATTTCCATCATATCATCATAATCAATAATTTCTATCTCCATTTATCAATAATATAAATACTCTTCTTCATCACTAAAAAATAGTTTTCCACGTACATCTGCTTCTGTTTATTTTCCAACCGGCACTTCTGTATTACAAGATATATAATATTTATTGTATCATCTCATAAACCTTTCTTTTATTTCTTCTCTTATCTTCTCATTCATCAAATCTACTCGCTAATTTTATAACTTCATGTAACTTCAAAGCTCAGAGGAATTCTCAATCTCAACTCCTGTACAGTATAAGAGTAGATCAATGTAACTTCGTACCTTAAATAACCTATTAAGTTGAGAATTTTTATATAGAATTAAATATAATTTTAGTCTCTAAATTTAAATTTATATAATTATTTTTATCAAAACTTTGATATAATTTAGTTTTTAAACTTAAAAAATAATAAATATAACTATTTTAATTCAACAGCGTAAAATTTTTCATTTATTAAATGATGTTTTAGAACATAACAAATGTTATAAACGGTTCAAATATCAATGTTAAACATAATTTAAAATTTACACATCTGGATTAGAATAATTATATTACATTGATTTTAAAATTTAAAAGAAAATTATATTAATGATAGAAACATGAATGAATTCCAATTTTATTTCTTAGTGTAGAAACTAAAATATATTTAACCATTTTTAAGTACCTCTTTCAATTTCATAACTTTCTAATATTTCAATTGATTTGTATTATTACGTAATATCTTACTCTACATTGTTTAATTAAAGAGGCCATACGTTTCCTATATTTAATGATTCCTTTCCTATGACATCACTTTAAATTAATTATTTATTTACTAGAAAAATCATATAGTTTACGATTCTAAACATCATCGTAAATTTATATTACTTTAAATGCATATTTTTTTCAAACACAGAAAAATAATAACTTCACTGCATCTTAAAATTAAAGATCCCAGTATTTAAACTCATAAGATTAATACGTCACTTAAACGTTAGGGGTTTTGTCAAAATGGGGTTGGTTTCTCCTCATAATTACAAAATAGGATTAGTTGATTGGTTTTTTACATATTAAAGTTAAGTCATTATGATCCATCCTGAAGTCATTATGAGTATAAACGGTTTCTTTATAGGAAAAAAGCAAAGTCGTTCATACTTCTAACGATTTCAACTTAGAAATCATTCTGAATAGTAAAGACTTCATCCTAATAAGTAATTTACGAGCTGACCAATTCCATCTTGTATTTATCGAGGAAAACCAACGCCATTTTGAAAAACAAAGACCTCATTATTCCACAGTAAATATCAAACACACTAAAATATAGTATTATTTACCATAAAAAAATGAAAAAGACCGTCGAATTAGACTTATGTTTAACCATATACAAACTAGTTTGTACTTTAAAAAATGATTTCAAACAGATTAATTATATCAAACTATATTTTCTTAAAATTATATTAAAAAAAATTTAAATTATGTTTTTGATTTTCATTTTCGTTGCAAAATGTGGATTTAGTTATCGTAGTTGCACTTTTTTTCTCTATTCCTTCCTATTTTCTTTTTAACTTGGACATCTCGTTATTAACAGCACGTCCAATCACATTCCACCTTGCTTCCACCTCTGCCATCACTTCCACGTGTGATGTGCCCATTCCCACTTGTACCATCACTCTCTTTTGTTTCACCATTACCTTTGCCTCTCCCACCTATGCTACCACTATGATCCCACCTATGCCACCATTATGGAGAGAGTGGGGTATAAGTAGTGGTGGCCTAGGAGGACAATAGCCTTTGTTTGTGATATCTAACTTAAATTTGTATTTGTCATTATCAATTTAATAATTTGTTTGTCACAACTACAACTCTGATTAAATCGAAGACATGTTAGTTATAATTATGGGTTAAATATGTTTTTAGTTCCTGAACTTTCAGTGAATTTTAGAATTTTTGTTATAATTATGAAAATTGTAACATTTTGTAGAAAGACCTTTAGTTTTTTGTTGGTTTTCTTATGAATATAACAAAACCAAATAATTACGGAATATTAGTTGAGTAATTATCATAACTTCAAAAAAAGGCTCACTAAGTTAGACAAATGCTTCAAGATGGAGTGAAGTAAACATGTCTTTGTGAGGTGGTAATCCATGATGTCATATATTCTGTGGTTTGAGCCTTTCTATTGCCAAATTTTTTAATGCTTTGGGGCTCAAATATTTTGTACACCTATGACCGACTAGCTCCATAGTCACTATGTCCAGTGGCGGATCTTACCTACAAGTTTTGAAATGGCCAAATAATATAATTCTTTGATCATTAAATTGTTGGATCATTAGTATAATGTTTTAAAAATTGATTCCTCTAACTGAATAATTTAATCTTTAGTTAATGTTGTGAAAAATATAATCTATCTTGCTTTTACCTTCACGAATAACTTCACTTTTATCATTTTTGAATAATGAAACTATTCTTTTATTCTTCATCAAATTACCTATTTTTTAAAATAATTTATCATACCTTACTAACACAATTGAGAAGCGTAAATATTAAAGGAAAAATATAGTATAGTTAAGTCACAATTAAAAATCGGTTATGAAAAAATACATAATACATTGTTTTTTCTTCTATATTCATAAAAAAATGAACATAAAAAAGGCTCATGAGATAAAAAAACAATATTAACTATTAAATTAATATTTCATTATCAAGTAAGATAAAAGAGAATTAATTTTCTTTTCTTCAAAAAATAAATAAGACAAATGAGAAATGAGAGAAAAAATAATTACCTTTTTTCTTAAAAAAAATGAGAGTGAGTTTGATATATATTAAAAACCAGTTATAAATATATATATATATATATATATATATATATATATATATATTTTTTTATTTATTTATAATTTTTTTTTTATATATAT
>Ga0209589_1012128_pt1 | contig 11819 bp, 12 predicted proteins | sample CowpeawhiteBW_FD_187525 | JGI IMG/M metagenome (GOLD analysis project Ga0209589, IMG submission 187525) | Root nodule microbial communities of legume samples collected from California USA - Cow pea white BW (SPAdes) (version 2) | ecosystem: Host-associated > Plants > Roots > Nodule | place: USA...
CCTAATTAACCTACAAAGCAAATAAACATAGATTAGCATGTTGGCTTAAGTCAAGTCAACTATAGTCAACAAGTCAAACCTAGTCAAAGGTCAACAAGTCAACTAAAGTTGATTCAACTAAGTAAACTTTGTGAATCAAAAATAACAAATACAAATGAAAGGGATGAAGGATTAGTGAACTTCCTTTTTAAACATGCTTAGTCTTCTTAAGCATGTGCCTTCATCCTTTGTTGGGGTCAATCCTTCATCATGGCCAACATAAATGGGCAGATTTTGGGTACCTCTGAGTGCTAGGGTTTTGGTATGGAAAAGAAGGTTGACAATATGGTAAAAAGTGTGTTTAGAAGATTTTAATGACTTAAGTTTTTCATACCGTCAATTGTACATAATTTTTTGTAGGCTGTTCTGTTTGGTGGAAGCACAATGATGTACTTTGAACGACGTAGATATGGTCATGTGAAGAGAATATCTTTCAATCCTCTATATATGATATAAAGAATGTTTGGTTATGAATCATTTAGTTTTACCTTAGTTACAAATAAATGATTCCGTTATGAATGTAGAGTCATGTCTTGCACAACTCACGCAAGATGAAGGTTAAGAGACAACAATGGATATTGAAAGACTACTATGCTTACTTTCATTCAGAACTGATAGTGTTGGAGGATAATTTGGCTACTGATTTTGTAAGATTATTTATTTATTATATTGTTTTTTGTGTACTGATTAGTTGCAAAGTTATTGATAATAGTAATTATGTGTTGTAGTTGTTTGCCTCGATTGTGCATGAGGATCATTGGTGGTGTTACATTGTTAATTTTCAAGAGAAGTTGTTTGTGTTGGATTCAGTTGGGCATTCAAACAAAAACCGTAAAACAATAGACAACGCTGTTGTAAGATTTCCATTTTGTAATATATGTTGTTTATAAGTTGTCATTAGTATTTAGTTGGTTCACTTCATGAGGACTATTTTTTACACTGTAGGCTCATAATTTGAAATTGCTTTTTGGGATGTTGATGAAATGTTTAGATGATGACCAACCAAAATTTGAAGTTCAATGCGACATAACTCTGATTCAACCCAACTTGTTAGTGCTTACGTTTGTATAATTAAACCATTGTATAGTGGCACTGCAGTTTGATAATTCAGTGTGTTAATTGATTTTATTGTGGGGCTTTGTAGATATGATTGTGGTGTTATTGTTCTTAAAGTGATGGAGTTGTGGGATGGTCATAAGAAATATGATGGCAATAGCATGCCTCATTACACCAATGTAAGTTATACTAAGTTGATCAAGTTGGTTTTTTCATTTTCTATTTCAGTCTGATGTATGCAGTAACATTTTTCTGATTTGTTTGGCAGAAAGAACTACAACAGATAAGACAACAATACATTTGGGATTGGATTCTAGATGTTGACAACATCCACAAGCATGACTTCCTTCAATACTACGACGTATTTGTTAAAAGTTAGTTGTTATCGAAGTTCTTTGATGATATTGTAAAGCACTTCCCAGAGCAAAATTCTGGATTTAAGATGAATGAAATAAAGTGCATGTAGTGGTGTCAATTAATTTGAGTGGAGTGTGATATTTTGGTAAAGTTATTTATTTTGTTGACTAAAAACATATGGTAGATCCCCTGATTTTTTGTAATGGGTGCCCACATGAACGACATAGGTGTTGCTGAAGTTCGGTTGAATATTAATTTGGAACTTTGTTGTTCATTTATATGTTGATAATTTTTATAAATTTGCAACTACAATGTAGAAATTGCAACAATACTCCCCACATTTTAATGCTTGAGTCCCCATTTATTTAAGCTTTGACGTAATTTATAATTTTGAAGGACCACAAGCACCCACGTTAGTCAATATACAATGTTTAGGTTATGGAAATTATATGATGTAGAATGTGTGTAAGTCAATGCATTGTGTGATCAGAAAACCATATTCATATTTTTTTAGAAGATGCAATTGCAGTCCAAAATTAAGAACACTACTTCCCACATAATAATTTTTCAGTCCCCACTTATGGATGAGTTAAGGATTTTTACAATATTGAAGCAACATAAGCACGGACTATGGTGGATATGTAGTGTTGGGTTCTTGAAATTGTACGAAGGACAATGTGTGTTATGATATTTTAATTCTTTAAGCACCTGCAAGTGCAATTAGGAATTTGCAACACTGCTCCCCACATATTAATGGTTCACTCCCCACTTACGGGTTCACTTAAGGATCTTGACAATTATCAAGTAACACAGGCACCGACGTTAGTAAATGAAAACTAGATTATGGAAATTTTGTTAAAGTGAGTTATGTAAGACCCGTGGAATTTAATTAATTAATTAATTAATTAATAAATACGGGTAGTGGGAGCCTTTATGGCATTAAATTCTAACTTGTATAATGTGGAAAAGTATTAGCTCAAATGGTTAGGAGAATTCGTGATCTGGGGTGAAGGAAGAGCGTATTGGAGGTAGCAGTGAGGGGATATTGGTGATCACAAGGGGGAGCTCCTACTTCTCAATTTTCTTAAGTAAAGAAAACCAGGTTAGGGGAGCTGAACCAGTTTCTTGAATTGTATTTTTTAATCTGTATGAAAGGCATGTGCAATTGGTGTACATCAACCGTTAAATTCACAAAATTTCACGTTTCTGGAAAAATTCTAGAAATCGCCAGGCGGTGACTCCTTGAACTGTCAGGCGACACATGGTATTATTGAATGTTTTCTGGTTCCTGCAAGGAACCGCCTGGCGGTGAATCCCTGTACCACCAGGTGACACATCCTTGAGCACCCAGTTTTCTGGGTTTTTGTTGAATGGTCTGGCAGTGATGAATACCTGCCAGGCAACGCAAACCTTTTTGGTTCGATTTTGATGATTTTGGAGTTCTGGGATGATTCTGATCGGAGGGAACTTAGTTTTAACCGTTGACGAAGGATTGGATGTCGAATTGCATCGTAACACATAACATTGATAGCTAAATGAAATGGAACAGTACGAACATGTATTTAGGGTTGGAATTTGGGAGTTTTAATACATCGATATTGAGAGTGGTTGGTTGCACTCAAATTGTAGCTGGAAATTAGTTAAAATTTGAATATCGAGTCATAGTTATTTTGGTTCGAGGAGGAAACACTTCAAGAATGCAGAGAGAAACATTGGGGAATGAGAGAGGGCGCTGTAGCTGGTGAAATTATGGGAATTTGCCGAAATTGCTTGCACCGCCTGGCGACAAACCCCATGCCGCTAGGTGCCATCGTAGAGAGTGGGTCTTCACGTGGTTGCGAGTTTTGTTGATGATACTGGATTGAGGGAAGTAGGTTCATGCTACTACTGCAGTTTAGAATTAGTTATGTGATGGAAGAATGAATGATGATAAATATGAGCTAGAGGTGAATTCTAGTATTTGGATGGGGAACAAAATGTCCTTATGGTAGAGAGAAAATTGCAGAGTGAGTAAGGAATCAGTGGTTTAAATCAATGTGGTATTGGTCGTCCTAGGGGTGGCTAGAATTAAGGGGGATTGTGAGGATAGTTGGAATTTCCAATTTATCAGAAGAGTATAAATATGGTTAGGTGCAGTTATTAAGGCATATGTAAATTGATGGATAACTGAATAGTTAATTTGGGTAAACAACATAGCATAAGAGGTAGGAGATTGTAGTGACATGTTGAGTATTGGAACAGTTGAACCTAAGCAAGTCTAATTTGATAAACTAGATTGGTGATCGAAAAAGGGAATTGAAGGACATCCTATCTTATAAGTTGTAATTGATGGTGGTTAATATACAAGTGTGTCTATATAGGTTTAAGAGGTTTCAGTAATCTAGATGCATGATAGCACAAGACTAAAGTGGGGGAACTCGACTAAAAGTCACAAAACTAGTAAGACTGTATTATTGGTGTGGCGCCTGGTGGTGATGTTGGACCACCAAGCGATAGCCATGAAACAGGGGGGTTTTGGTGTTAGTCGCACCTGGCGGTGAGAGTGGTCCCGCCAGGCGATAGCTGTAGGACCAGTGTACTCTTGGAGTGCGTGCGCTAGCGGTAGGAGCTTTTCCGCCAGGCGGTGTCGGCAAGGATTGATGGTTCAGAGATGCTACGCACCTGGCGATATGTGTCCCCCGCCAGGTGGTCTGGTAGCGGCAGTGCTCGGTGGTACGAGTCCCCCGCCAGGCGATTTTGTTGCTGCAATCTTGGGTTGCTAAATTTTTCATACGTGATTTAGAAGACTTTTGGTGATGCTTCAAAGGTGGGTTGTTGGTGCTTCTTGAGTTGAGCTAGGAACGTATCTCTTGAGTTTAGCTCGGGATAAGGGTTAAACACGTGGCATTCCTCGAGTTAAGCTTGGAATGACATCCCTCAAGTTGAGCTCAGGATGGCGGATGAACACGAGGAACCCTTGAGTTGAGCTCGAGTTGGCGAGTGTTGCTGGTGTGAGTGTGCTGGTTATGGCAGTACGGATGGGTCCAGATGGATTGCCATCCTCAACAGTTAGCTGACGAGTTTGGTAGTCTTGGGACGTTGTGAACTATGTTCTAATTTGGAAACTCCCCTGGCGTTACGATGTATGATCCGTAGCAATGGTTTCCTGCACGTGCTTTATCGGTTGTGGCCGATAGGTATGGCAACAAGTTATCTTGAGTATGTCCATGTGATATGGAACTTCTGGGGTGATTGTATGATATAAATATTTGAGTGTTGTACATGTATATACATTTTTATATGATTTATCTGTTAAGCTCACCCTATCTGTTTGTGTTTGGCAATGATCGTGTGCGCGGTACACGTGAGCAGATGATGTTGATGTATGTGGCTTTGGTGAGGCTTAGCTATGGAGCGGTGATGACTTGGGGAGTTTTATGTTTTATGATTTTGGAATAAATTGTAAACACCTATGAATGTTTTTATCAGATTTATAGTTTTGTAATTTATGGATTTCGTACTATCTATTTATTTAATAAAGTTTTAAATTTCCCACATTTTTGGGAAATGATGTATTATTAAATTAAGTTGATATATATTTCTTTATTTTATCATTTAAAACTGTAATATCCGGATGGGATGTTACATTTGGTATCATAGCAAAGGTTTTCAAAATGTTTTTAGGGTCTATGGGGAGTGAGCATACCGTGTTTTGCTTGCGAGACTGATTTGATTTTTTGACTGTTAAGTTTTTTGTTGTTTAAGTCTTAATTGGAGCTGTTTGGTGTGAATAGATGAAAATGTGGCTTGCCCAACCTATGGCTAACAGGTGGAGGAGGAATAATGTTGGAGTTGATGATATCGCTCAAGCCATTCATCGCATGGTAGACGCGATGCAGCCTATTGCAGCACAGCCTAGAGTCGTGGTGGCACCTACTCGCCCAATGACGATGGAAGACTTTGAGGCACAAACCCTAAAAATTCACTGGAAAAACCACCCCCGATGAGGCCGACGCATGGCTCAGAGAGTGAGAAGATCTGTAGAGTAATAGACTGCACTGATGTACACAAGCTGTCCTTTGTCACCTTCCTACTAGTGGCGGATGCTGAGTATTGGCGGGTAGGAATGCAACAGCTGATGCAGACTCGGCAGAGGAGATTACTTGGACATCCTTCAGGACGAGATTCCTAGAGAAATACTTCCCGGATAGTGCCAAACATGAGAGGGAAGTTGAATTCCTCACTTTCCAACAAGGGAACCAGACTGTGCTGGCATACACAGACAGGTTTGAGTACTTGGCGATATTTTATTCGCCCGTTGTTACCGAGGAGTGGAGGTGCAGAAAGTACGAGGGTGGTTTGAAACATGAGTTGTGCCATTTCATAGTACCACCCCGGATTAGGGAGTTTCCAGTCTTGGTAGAACAAGCCAAGGCGGTTGAACGACTGGAGATGAGGCCTAGTAAGGTGGTGCGATCCCAGAAGACTACTATAGACACTCGCCAGCAGAAGAAACCATATAACAGACCACCATCTTCTTCTAGGAAACTACAATGTTTCAACTGTGGTGGAGAGCATTTGAGGAGGGATTACCCAAAACCCTCTTGCAGTTCGGGAGGAGGACCTAACATTGGCAAGTGATACGTGTGCGATCAGACGGGACACTATGCCCGACATTGCCCCAACAAGAAACTAGCTAGAGGTGCGCCAGCGAAGAAACCAGTTGGAGATAGGCCCAGAGCACTAGGGCGTGTATTTAGCTTGACAACCACCGAGGCAACCTAGTTAGGTAACCTGGTGCAACTTTCATGTTTGTTGTTTGGTCATGAGGTTGTGGTGTTGTTTGATTCAGGAGCCACCCATTTGTTCGTGTCTAATGAATGTGTGAGGAGGCTCAGACTTGTGCTGCGAGAGTTGGGGTGCGAGCTGATAGTTGCGACACCAGCATCTGGCGAGGTATCCATCACATCTATGTGTGTGGGATGCCTTATGGAAGTGGCAGGCTGCAGGTTCAAGGTGACTCTCATCTACTTGCCAATGGAGGGCTTGGATGTGATTCTGGGAATGGATCGGTTGTTGGTCAATCATATTGTTATCGATTGTAGGAGTCGCAGTGTGATTTTTCCAGAGAGTATGGGGCTGGAGTTGATCTCAGCTTAGAAGGCGATGAAGGAAGTAGAAGCTGGAGCTACTTGTTTCATGCTAGTGGCTCATGGAGAGAAGAAGAGTATAACTGAGCAGATTAGAAGCATACCCGTGGTGGATGAGTATGTGGATGTCTTTCCAAACAAGATACCAGAATTGCCACCGAGTAGGGATGTGGATTTCACTATTGATCTCATCCCTAGAGCCGGCCAAGTATCTATGGCACCGTATCAGATGGCGCCAACCGAGTTGGCTGAGTTGAAAAAGTAGATTGAAGACCTGCTTGAGAAGTTTATCAGACCGAGTGCATCACAATGCAGAGCAATGGTATTACTAGTGAAGAAAAAAGATGACAGCTCAAGACTGTGTGTGGACTACCGACAGTTGAATAAGTTAATAATAAAGAATAAATATCCAATACCGAGGATTGATGTTCTGTTGGATCAGCTGAGGGGAGCCGCAGTGTTCTCTAAAATTGACTTGAGGTCTGGATATCATCAGATCTTGGTCAAGCCTGAGGATGTGCATAAGATGGCTTTGAGGTCACGCTACAGGCATTTTGAGTATGTGGTGATGCCGTTTGGGGTGACAAATGCTCCTACGATCTTCTTGGACTACATGAACAGAATTTTCCGGTCGTACCTGGATCAGTTTGTCGTTGTATTCATTGATGACATACTGATATATTCTGAGAGTCGGGAAGAACACGTAGAGCATCTGAGAGTGGTGTTGGAAATTCTTAGAGAGCATCAATTGTATGGAAAGCTGTCAAAGTGTGAGTTTTGGCTGGATGAGGTTTAGTTCTTGGGTCATGTAATCTCAGCCCAAGGGATAGTAGTGGACCTGGCTATGATTGAGACAATAGTGAATTGGGAGAGGCCATAAACAGATATTGAGGTGCGGAGTTTCCTGGGTTTAGCAGGATACTACAAGCTATTCGTCGAGGGGTTCTCCAAGATGGTGAGTCCGTTGACACAGCTCACCAGAAAGGACCAGCCTTTCTCATGGACAGATGAGTGTGAGGCCTGTTTTGAGGATATGAAAAGGAGGTTGACGATCACCGGTGCTGGCTATTCCAGACACGACTAAGACATTCGAAGTGTACTGTGATGCTTCCTATCAGGGTTTGGGTTGTGTGTTGATACAGGAGAAATGACTAGTTGCTTATGCATCTCGTCAGTTGAAGGTGCATGAGAAGAATTACCCTACTCATGACTTGGAGCTAGCTACAATAGTGTTTGCGCTAAAGACTTGGCAGCACTATTTGTATGGTTCATAGTTTCAAGTGTTTAGTGATTACAAGAGCTTGGAGTACTTGTTTGATTAGAAGGAACTGAACATGAGTCAACGCAAGTGGATGGAGTACTTAAAGGATCACAAATTTGAGCTTTTATATCATCCTGGCAAAGCCAATGTCGTTGCAGATGCTTTGAGCAGAAAGAGGGTGTATGTGTCTGCCCTGATGATAAAAGAACTAGAGCTTATTGAGAAGCTGCGAAACATGAACTTGGGGTTACACACGGGTGCTGATTACATATGTTGCAGTATGCTGCGAATCACTAATGAGTTCCTAGACGAGGTTCAGTTGGAACATGGTAAGGATTAGGAGCTGCAGTAGATAATTGGCGAGTTGGGCACCGAGAAGAGAAAAGACTTCAGGATAGGTAAAGACGACATTCTGCGTTTTAGAGATAGGGTGTGTGTACCCAAGAGTCGAGTATTGAGGAAGATGCTCTTGGATGAAGGGCATAAGAGTCGTCTTAACATACATCCAGGTATGACTAAGATGTCTAAAGATTTGAAACCGACATTCTGATGGACGGGTATGAAGACAGATGTGGCTGATTATGTTGCTTCTTGCTTTGTATGCCAGAAGGTGAAGATTGAGCATCAAAGGTCGAGTGGCACGTTGGAGCCTCTAGACGTTCCTCAATGGAAATGGGACAACATTTCCATGGATTTTGTTACACATTTGCCGAGGTCAGTGAGGGGACATGACTCGATCTGGATTATTGTAGACAGGCTGACGAAGTGTGCGCACTTCCTACCTATCAATCAGAAGATGTCTCTAGAGAAGCTGGCAAAGTTATATGTCAGAGAGATAGTCAGACTTCACGATGTGCTAATGAGTATTGTAGCAGACAGAGATCCTCGATTCACATCGAGGTTTTGGCAATCGCTGAAGGCAACATTTGGTACACAGTTAAGAATGAGCTCAGCTTATCATCCTCAGACAGATGGGCAGTCTGAGAGGATCATCCAGTAATTGGAAGATTTGATAAGGACTTGTGTATTAGATCACTTGGGCACCTGGAGTGATATGTTATCGTTGGTGGAGTTCACTTATAATAATAGCTATCATTCTAGTATTGGAATGGCACCATACGAGGCTTTATATGGTAGGTGATGGAGGACTCCGTTGTGTTGGCAACAGGATGGGGAGTCAATGGTTCTTGGGCCAGAGTTCTTACAGCAGACTATTGAGAAAGTAAAGGTGATACAGGATCGGATGAGTGCAACTAAGAGTCCGCAGAAATCCTACATAGATAAGAGGAGGAGGCCGCTTGAGTTTGAGGCAGGTGACCATGTGTTCCTTAGGGTTACACCTACAACAGGTATTGGGAGAGTATTGAAGTCTAGGAAATTAAGTCATATGAGATTGCTTTACCACCTTGTAAGACCCGTGGAAATTAATTAATTAATCAATAAATGTGGGTGGTGGGAACTTTGAAGTTATTAAATGTTAATTGGTATGATTTGGAAAAGTACTAGCTCAAATGGTTGAGAGTACTTAATTGTGTGAGAGGACTTGGGTTTAAGTCCTATGTATGCCATTTATGCGTTGTTTGATTTATTATTATTCTGATAATACAATTTAGTCTATTGAGTGATAGTATAATTGTAGAACTTTGATAATTATCACTAAATATGACTTGGTTGAATGGTTGTGTAGGGATTTGACATTGGAATGGTCATGGGTTCAAACCTTGATAAACATGAATTAAACCTTTTTTTTTTTTTGTTAGAATCAACTTTGGCTTGAATGTGAAAAGGTAGAGGGAACCCTAGCAGAAGGGGCAACAAAAAGGGGCTGAAAAACCACTATGTAATTATCATTGAATAGGCATTAAACCCATAATTGAGCCCATTTTCGTTTCAGCTTTTAAACCCATAATTGAGCCCATTTTCGTTTCAGCTTTTAAACCCATCATCAATACACCTATAAAAGGCCAATTCTAGGTGGGAAGAAGGGTTTCTACAATTGTTTGTCTTGGCTTTGGGAGGAGAACGAAAATTGGAGAGGGAGTGGTGAGTATTGGGTGCACAAGAGACTGAATTGGTAGTAAGGTTGACACAAGGCATTGCTAAACAAGGAACCTTCATTTTTGCCCAATTTTAATCAAGAATTCCAGGTTAGGGGATGCTGTATTTATGTGTGTATAAGTTATGTGTGGTGATTATGTGTTCTACCTTCTCAATTGGTATCCACATGTTGTGAATTTCGTGTTCCCTATTCTGAGATTGAAAATTTGGTTATTGGTTGTTGTGGGCAAAGCCTTTTTATGCTTTATATGATTAGGATGAGGGTTTTTGGAATTGAATGGTCATTGCTGATTAAAATCTCGAATTTCTGTAGTCCAAATGAATATCAAACCTGATTATGAGGGTTGCTTGATGTTTCCTAGATTATGGGAATTACCTGCATGTTTTGTGATGTTTGGGCTTGAAGGACTAATTCCATAGGATGTGGGATGTGCTTGGCTTGAGTCGCGAGCAAGGAGTTCGTGATGGGTGGACCGCATGTGGAACGTGAACGGTTTAGTTCACCAGAGGTACTCTTGTTGGGATGAGTGAGCGTGGGAGTTCATTTCATGCTCAACTTGAGAATGCTATGAGCGAGGGAGTTCATAGTAGGAAAGGCGGGTATGTGGGTTCGGGTCCGAGCATGGAGTTCAGATGACAGGCGAGGGAGTCCTTGAAGCAGGACTACGAGCAGAATAGGCTTTTCGGTTGGACCACGAGCGAGTAGGGTCGTGGAAGCACAAAAAGTCCCAAGATTTAGAGTACATGCATGGCCACCCGCGGCTTCTTGGATGGACATTAAAACTCTTATGCGCGCTAGATTCTTTCCTCCCTCCTATAGGAAGGAACTTCTTTTGAAGCTCCAAAGGCTTCAACAAGGGTCCATGTGTGTGGATGAATATTACAAGTTGAAAGAGTCCATGCTTCTTAAAGTAGGACTCCAATTTGAAAGTGAAGAGGAAAAGGTAGCTAGATTTGTGAGTGGGTTAAGGAGGGACATACAAGATTTAGTAGAGTTATATGAGTACTCCTCTCTTGACAAAGTTTCACATTTGGCCACAAAGTTCAAACTCAATTGCAAAAGAAAAAAGAGGCCAAGAGGAGTGGTTTATACAATGACTACTATTCTAGTACTTGGAAAGATAAAGAAAGAAAACATGATAAATCACCACCCAAGAGTTCCCAAGACCCACCTCCTAGGACTAATTCGTTTAGGCCTTCTAATGAAACTCCTAATTCTTCTCAAGGTACAAGGACAAGTTCTATAAAATGTTTTAAGTGTTTAGGATATGGGCACACAACTTCAAATTGTCATACCAAAAGAACCATGGCCTTAAACCTTAAAAAAGAAGTAGAGAGTGAACATTTTTCTCCCCCTTCCCCCAAAAGTACTTCTTCCCACACTTCTTCTTCAAGTGAAAGGATTAAAACCCTTAAAGGTGGATTGTTAATGATAAGGCAACAACTAAGACAAGTTTCCAAGGAACTTGACCCTTCTCAAAGACAAAACCTTTTTCATTCAAGGTGTCATATCAATGACAAACTATGTCCCCTCCTCGTAGATAATGGAAGTTATGTAAATGTGGCTAGCACAAGAGTTGTGGACAAGCTTGGCTTGAAAACTATCCCTCATGCCAAGCCCTACAAGCTATCATGGCTTAAGAAAGAAGACATTAAAGTAACTCAACAAGTCCTCATTAACTTTTAAATTGGAAATTTTAAAGATGTGGTGTTATGTGATGTTGTGCCTATGGAAGCAACTCATATTTTGCTAGGTAGGCCATGGCAATTTGATAGAAAAGTCTTTTATGATTGCCATGCTAACACCTATGCTTTCTCCTTCCAAGGCAAGAAGTTCACACTCCTACCTCTCTCACCCAATCAAGCAAATGAGGACCAAAATAAAGTGAAAGATAAGAGAAAAGATGAAAAAGAAAAAG
>Ga0209589_1012129_pt1 | contig 11819 bp, 6 predicted proteins | sample CowpeawhiteBW_FD_187525 | JGI IMG/M metagenome (GOLD analysis project Ga0209589, IMG submission 187525) | Root nodule microbial communities of legume samples collected from California USA - Cow pea white BW (SPAdes) (version 2) | ecosystem: Host-associated > Plants > Roots > Nodule | place: USA...
ATATTTATATTTTTTATATTTTATATATATTTTATATATATATATATATATATATATATATATATATATATATATATCCTTATTAAAAGTGAAGTTTTATTTAGAAAAAATAAGAATAATTTTTTATTTTTATTTTGAGAGAGGTGTTTATGAATGTAAAAATTTAATTTCGAAATATAAAGAAAGGACAATAAAATTATCATACACCATGAATTTTTATTTTCACAATAACTATTTTCAAATCTACTGATAAGAAATAATTAACTTCATATAATTATTTATACTCTGAACACAATTTGATTTTAATTTTTTCCCTCTGCAAATGACATAGATGGTCATTGACATGTGTTTCTAGAAGGTGGTTCAGGTCATTACTGGTGAAGGTAAAGAGAGTTGTTGGTTGTTTTTCGTAGTGACTGAAAAAGTTAACCACTGCAGTGGTTGGAATATGGCATGCCACTGTTTATCCTCTTCCTTCTCTGCATGCAGTTCAATATGTGGGAATACACCAAACTCATCCACAAACATCAATTTCAATTATTGTTATGGCTACAAAGTTTTATGCCACAAACACAATGAGTAGGGGACCTATGTTTTCTGAGATATCAGTACATGGCATGTGAACAAATTCCTATGGTCAGAACCAAAGTTCACACCCTCCACTATGCACACTGTTTAATCAATCTGTGTGTTAAGGAAAAAAACAATGTTATTTTAGTTGTTCAAATTGTTCTGTCATGCTGATATTTTAGATATAGGTAATCATTACTCTTTGCTTTTCAAGTTTCTAATTTATGTGTAAAGTAAAACACACCATAACAATGTTTGTCTTTGACCGTGTCACTGTGCAGATAAGCCTTTTGAGTTTTAGACAGCAAAATCTGATCATGATCTATGTGATTAAACAGACAAGGCAACCTCAAAGACATGTTTTATTTTTTCTTAAATTCTAACAGTTCAACAGAGAAATGTGAACAACACAGAAAGTTAAATAAAAAAGTATGTACATAAAGTAATGTATAACTCTACAAATGTCCATCATCTCAAATTGCCTTTTCTCTGTATCATGTTTTTTCTACCATTTATGTGCTGTTGATGGTCATGCTCATGCAGCTACTATTTGCTTTTTGGTGTCTCCCAAAAAGCCTGTAAAAGGGCAAAATTTGTTTGCTCAGAGCAGCAGTACATCCAACTCTCAACCATTTTAGAGATAATTTCTTTCCAAAGATGAAAGTATCCACAGAATGACACAAATATCTGCAAAGCTATTTAATTTGTCAGATGCTGCAGCAGAGGGAGAGGGGTTTGTGGGCACTGGCACTGAACCAAAAACGTTTGCACCGTTTGAGTTTGTTGTGTTCAACACTGATGTACTGGTGCTGCAGTTTCAAACACCAAGTTAGTAACTATTTGATAATATTTTCTCTTCCAATTGTTGTAACATAATAACAAATGAAACTGTATCTGCGTACTAAAAGGAATAAATAAATGTATATATAATTATATATGATGAGCAAGGAAGGATCACCTAGTGAATGGATATTGACATGTCCCAGTACCTGCAAAACAAATAAATGCATTCATCAAATGTTCTCAACAACCAAATAATACTGAGGTTTATAGTGTTGTGCGCTGGAAATGAAACATAAAATGTACCTCAGATTTAAATGTACATGATTTTGCAGTACTAGATGAAGGTGTTGTAGGTTGGACACGTGAGTGGTGGGAGTGATTTTTATAAATCTATAATTGGTTAAGTATGATTTGAAATAATCATTTTTCCTAACCAATGAGTTCTGGTACTTTGTCCAAAGCATGATGTTACATCATTTTGAATTCACAACTATTAGTATTCCACCAGTTGTATATGCACATTTAATGAACAAATTGTGATAAACAGCAACACTTAACTCATGTTTTTTGTGATAACAGTTGTTTATGTTAGTTTAATGGAACAATAAATCTTTGTGACAATACATAAAGGAGGCTTTGAGGATGCTGCTTCCAAAAAAGTTTCAAAAAAGTTTGACTTTTGCATCACTCAAATGGATTTAGCTCTTGCACACCCCCAACCCCAAGTCACAGGCTACAATCTATTCAAAGATGCAATAAAATAAGTTTCTGCCTTTCTACTGTGTTCAAAATGAAACCGAAAAATCATGAACAGGGATGTGTTTGATTACCAACCCAAGTGACCCTACAATCCTACATGTCTGTGAATCAATTTGGCAAACACTTCTACTACAAAATTTGTGGTCTCCTTTTCTTCTATAATACTACTATCATTTACCAATAAAGTTCACCTTTTAATGTTGGAATAATACAAGAGACAATATTTAAGGGTAATTTTTATTTCAACTTTTAATTTACACAGCAACTTGTTTTAAAATTAAAATGCACGTAACATGTTTGAAAAAATGCACAAGGAGAGTGATAGCAGCAAAAGGCTTACTTGGGTTAGTGCTAATGATGACAGCAGTTCCACCAAAATTGCAGCTATTTGGGACAGGATCCTTTTGATAGTACTTATTGAAGGCATAAGAAGCATGGTCTCTGATCGAATTTGGGTTGTAGCAGCTTCCACCAGGTTGAATTGCAGAGCAATCAGCACCACCATAGCCACAGGCATAGTCCAATGCAACTTGCAAGGTAGTCTGTGAGGCAGTTGGGCTAGCAATGCACCAGCTTGCACCAGAAGACAATGGGGAATTCACGGTGGTCGGAGTGGTAAAAGGGAATGTGGAGGGTGGAGAGACAGTGTCTGGATTTGAATTGGGATTGAGAAATGGGGATGTTGAAATGGTGGGGGTGGTGGGAATTAAGTTGGGAATGGTAGGAATGGGAGTGGTAATATCCCTCTGAACTGTAGAAATTGAGACAGTGAATTCTTGTTTCACTTGGTCATGTCCTAGTACATTCACATGTCCAGGTACTTCCTTCACTGTCCTACTTGAACCTGTGTTTGAAATGACAAGCCAGTTACTTTTGCTCTGTACTACTTTGTCTAAAGCATGTGAACACAGAAATCAAATGCAGATTTTAAATCAGTTTAAGCCTTTTCTGCTTCAGAGAGGAGCAAAAAAAAAAAAGCATAGCTGGATTCAAATTTTGCCTACAAGGCTGATGCATTTATTTACCCTGAATGGAAAACAAAACCTGTCATGCTATTCATTAGAAAAGTTGTGGAATTTTTGATTCAAACAAGCCAGTGGTTATATTTAGTCCCTTAAATCTCTCTGTTATTTCAAAAGGCAACAACTTTGAATAGGGCATCTATGTGGGTAGTTAAGGACATGTAGGGTATCCTATGCACAGAGAGGCACACAGAAGTCAAAGCAGTTGGGCCCTTTGTATCTTTCCAAGAAACGGTGGAACGGGAGAAAGGTTGGATGCAACTGTCCTATGTGAAACCCCAGAAAAATGAGCAAGAAAAGGACTTGTTTAAATTTTTCTATGGTGTGCGTGGCTCTATAATTGCTGGAACAGGTATTTAATGGAATAATACAAGAGACAATATTTTGATCCGGAGAAATTATTATCCATAAAAAAGTTGGAAACTGGATTAGTAAACTATATTCCAACAGAAAGAAGCCAGGATGGAGTAATCAAGGAAAAAAAAAAGTGATTTGCACCAAATCAGTCAACATGTATATCCACACTGATACTAGTTGAACTGATAAACCAGAAGAGAATAAAGCAATTGAGATACCAAACTTGAGAGAAGGAAAAGCGTTTTCGTGGTTTCAGAATTCAAAACATGTTGAAGGGGTCCAAAAGAATATTAGTTTAAAGAGAAAAGCACACAGCATAGTGCAAAAGATAAAGAATAAGAAATTGAAAATGAGAGCCAAAGACAGTGAGAAGAAACAATATCTTAAACCAGAAGCAAACTGAGCTACATTTTCGAATAGAAGCATCAAAGCTGAACCAAAAACAGAATGAGAGAGAAGATAGAAGAACTATATAGAACAAACAAGACAAAGGGTATTACCTGAACAGAGTAATTGACACACCAGGAGAGAGATTGCACAGTAAAACACAGTTCTTTCCATATTTGATTTTACTATTCAGCTTCTTCTTTAGCACCTGCTCGGCAATGTAGCTCCCCAGTTATAGTAGTTGTTCCTTTGAATCAATGAAAGAGAAAGGGAGATATGATGAAAGATGGTAAATGGTGTATAGAAGAAAAAAGTGAAGATGTTTGTTCTGTGGGCTAATGATGCAGCTAAAAGTATATATATAAGAGTAGTGGAAGAGAAAGGAGAGGATTTAAGAAAGCAAAGAGGGTGTGTGTGGTGAGGGAGAGAGTGTTGGAGAGTGCAAGCCAAGAGAAGAAGCAAAAAGGTGGGGAAGAAGAAGAAGGTTGAAAACGAAGTAAAGGAAGAATAGACTATGTTTGTGGGCTTGTAAGTGATGATTGTAATGATGGTGCTTATGTGTACATTTTGGCTTTCTCTTTTTCTATTCTCCTCTTTTTTACTGTTGTGTATGACATATTCTAACCCTTCCTCTTATACTCATCGTTCTGTTTATTCAATAGTTCTGTATTATATAAGAGTCTTGGTCAAATACACTTCAAATATTTCATTTTTCACTCTCTAAAGCAGTTTTCAAAGATAAAATCTGACAATATTTCCCTCATATTTTATGTTCCTGCATGAAGGGAAAATTAAGAAAAGTATTTGGTTTCAGTTAGGATGTTTTAGTTTGCAATGAAGATGTGACACGGTTGGGTTGTTGTGGTTTGAGTGTGACTTCTACGTGCAGGAGAGAAAGTGTGTTACTTATTATTACTGGCATTTGATTGTACTATCAGCTTTTTTCATAATTTTGTGCTTTAACTGATTCCATATTTGTTGTAAAGAACGGTGGCCATGATGTTGCAGCCCAATCCATGTCCCATGTTAGTCCATCACCATAAAAGTCTAACTTTCTTCAAGTGAAAACTATTTGTGTCTGAGTCACTGAATTCCCACTACAAATTACTTGCATCATCATGTCACAAAAACTTGTCAACATTATTTGCAATATTTGCTATTCTTACCATTTAATATAACTTCATCCAATTACAGATCGTGCAGTAAATTTTGTTCAAACATAAATTTTGTTCACAAGTTTATCTTCTGTCAAAGTTACCATGGAGAAAGCCCTATGCTGCCAGAGTTTGTTCACACACCATCGCCAACCAGAGTTTCTTAAGCTACTTTAACACAAATTATGCCATTAAATTGGGTTGCACTGTTAAAGTTAGTTGAAGTGACATGGACAACATATGTTGAAGTTATTCGATTGTACAAAGTTCAAATAAGCAACTCTAATGAACTACATCACCGGATGTGTTCTTTTTGAATAATGAAGACGCATTTTTTAATGTTGTTTCAAATATATTCTTCATGAAAGATTAGACATGTTTTTAACTTTTGTACATAAGGTAATGTTGTTTTGGTTTCTAATATATAATTTTTTTTTCTTTCATTTAAGGAAATATAGTATATGTAGTTTTGATTTTTATAAATAACGATAAAAATGTCCATTCTTTTTAAATTTAAAGGAAATTACTTTTTAAGAATAAAAAACATTATAGTTATTGAAGGCTACTAATATGGATCGGTCTAATGGAAGGAATTAATCTACATTTTAATGTTTAAAAGCACCTTAAATAGGTTTGTTTATTTTAATAATCCATATAGAAAATAAAAATATTTACTTGGATATGTATAAACACCGTGAATTGAACAATTATTTATTCTACTTTATCTCTTGTTCACCCAAAAGAAACACTTTGTTATGAATCTGAGAAAATTTGCGCACATATATTATTTGATGGAGCCCTTGCAGATATTTTTCATGTTCTTCTGACACGGTGTCTCAGTAACGGTAATGTTAGGAATGCCTTAGCATTTTTTTTTCTCAATTTTTATTTTAATTGATACATTTTGATTGTTAATTATGAATAATTATCAATAGTTAAATACATTATTTTATTTTATTTTTTGTAGAAATTAGATTGTGTACCGATAAACATTGGTCGTGTCATCATCATCATCATCTTCTTCTTCTGTTTCAGAGTGTGGTGGTGACCACACAATGTCAACTCTGTGTTCTGCACTTCCTCCATCATCGTCACCCTCCATAGCAAACTTCATCTCTGAGCACCCATGCCTCACCATGCTCCAAAACCAATGCTTCAACATGAAAGACCTCCAAAAGATTCATCCCCACATCATCAAAACTGGCCTTGCTCTTGACCACATTGCTGCAAGCCGTGTTCTCACTTTCTGTGCCTCTTCATATGGTGACATCAACTATGCTTACTTGGTCTTCACCAGGATTCCAAACCCGAATCTTTATTGTTGGAACACAATCATCAGAGGCTTCTCTCGGAGCTCGACCCCTCAGTTTGCAATTTCTCTTTTTGTTGATATGTTGTATTCCGCTGTTGAACCCCAACGCCTCACTTACCCTTCTGTTTTCAAGGCTTATGCTCAATTGGGTGCTGGCCATGATGGAGCTCAGCTTCATGGGAGGGTTGTAAAATTGGGTCTTGAGAAAGACCAGTTTATTAGTAACACTATCTTGCACATGTATGCTAATAGTGGGCTAATGAGTGAGGCTAGAAGAGTGTTTGATGAACTCTTGGAACTTGACGAGGTAGCTTGCAATTCAATGATCATGGGGCTTGCTAAGTGTGGGGAAGTTCATAAATCTCGGAGGCTGTTTGATAATATGCCTAAAAGAACAGCTGTTACTTGGAATTCTATGATTAGTGGATATGTAAGGAATGGGAGGCTAATGGAGGCACTGGAGCTTTTCCGCAAGATGCAGGAAGAAAGGGTTGAGCCTAGTGAATTTACAATGGTGAGCTTGTTAAGTGCTTGTGCCCATTTGGGAGCGCTTCAACATGGGGAATGGGTTCATGATTATATAAAGAGGTGTAATTTTGAGTTGAATGTCATTGTTCTCACTGCAATAATTGACATGTACTGCAAGTGTGGATCTATTGAAAAGGCTATTGAAGTGTTTGAGGCATCACCCACAAGAGGATTATCATGTTGGAACTCCATCATAATAGGACTAGCCATGAATGGTCATGAGAGAGAAGCAATTGAGTACTTCTCTAAGCTTGAATCCTCAAATTTAAAGCCAGACTGTGTAAGTTTCGTTGGTGTTTTAACCGCTTGCAAATATCTAGGAGCAGTAGAAAAAGCAAGGGACTATTTTACCCTAATGATCGATAAGTATGAGATTGAGCCATCAATAAAACACTACACTTGCATGGTCGAAGTGCTTGGTCATGCTGCGCTCCTAGAAGAAGCAGAAGAACTAATAAATGGTATCTCTATAGAGGCAGATTTTATTATATGGGGATCTTTGCTTTCATCTTGTAGGAAGCATGGGAATGTAGAAATGGCAAAACGAGCTGCACAAAGAGTTTTTGAGTTAAATCCGAGGGAAGCCAGTGGCTATTTACTTATGTCCAATGTTCAGGCTGCATCCAATCAATTTGAAGAGGCATTGGAGCACAGAATTTTGATGAAGGAAAGATCAGTAGAGAAGGAACCAGGATGCAGTTCAATAGAATTACATGGAGAGGTTCATGAATTCTTGGCAGGGGGGAGGCTACACCCTAAAGTTCAAGAAATTTACTCTCTACTGAATAACTCAAGTTTTGCACTTCAAGATTGAATATCTCCGAAGGGATGAAATTGTGAAATTTAAAAGTCAAGCTGTATGCAAAGAAATAGCTTTGATACAAAGAAGAGTTACAATACAATGTATGAGAATCTCACAATCGAACCGAATATCCAGTTTGCTTGTCAATACCCTGGGATTTATTTGATCATGGGGAAAAAGTGTCTATATTTCATTATTGTTATACTATGTCTTCCCAAATTATTCCAGTCATATTTGGCAATTTAATTACAGTACTGGTTTGCTTTTTTTATCAGCAATTAGAATACTGGTGTCTGTTAATACTTGTACAAATTTGAATCTAGGTCTGTCTGCAGCGCTGACCTAAGCATAAGGTGATCCGAATCCTTATTTTAGGTTTCCAGAAAAAGGGAAGTTATTGAGTATTAATACTTATTCAACTTTTACTGTTACCTGGTTTAGTCCAGTGGTACCTAAAGTAATTTTTTTTTCATTGGTGATGGGGGTTTGAACATGCTAGACTTGCTAATATCAATTTCCTGTGCTTCATGCATGTTTTTGCTTCGAAGTTCTGAAACCAAATTCAGCACTAAACAGTATTAACTCTGAAAATTAGATCTTATTGTATTGAAAATCATAACACTGATTAATCTGCTAAAATAATTGTATTGTTAATACAGTAGAAGAAGCATTAAGCATATATGATCTTGTTAAGCAGCATCAACCTTAGAAGACCCCTTGCTTGTACAAGAACCTGAAAATATAATAGCTACACTACAGTGCATTGTATGGATGTAAGACAAGGACAACAACAACTGACCAAGAATGTGGTAAGTTTCAGGTTTTTGACAAGTTCCGCCCTGGTGCCCAAGAGTATATCTCTGGGGGCATTGTTCCATTCATGAGGAGGTTCTGTGGCATTGCATACAAGTCAGAGATGTCAAGATGGTGGGTGCGTCCATTTTGGTAATGCTGATTCTGCATTGCAGCAGAAAGTTCATCATCTTCCAAAGGAAGACGATCGAAAGTGGCATGCATGAATGATGCAGCCATGATCACAAGAGGGCCTGAAGCAATCAAAGCACCAACCACAGCACCTCCCACAACTTGCCCTTGAGCACCTGCCAAGTAAATTGTGAGGCCTGTGATCCCTGGAGGGGCTGGTGGTGGAAGAATTGACCCCAGCAGTGACAGAATCTCAAACCTACCATGAAGGGTCACAATGGCACCAGATGAACCTGGTTGGCGCAGTGTTACATTTGTTACACACCCTGTTCCATTGAGTATGTAAAGGCCACGTTGCTTTCTCCTTGCAAAGTTCAACAAACTTTCATTCACATCACAGCCTGAACTCACTTCCATGGCATGAGCCTTCAGTGCATTGGCACTGTCTCTGGTCACAATTATTGGTGGCTTAGGCTTGTTTTTTGAGCCGGCTGGCCTGCCACGTGGCCTCCTTAAGGTGTCACCCTCTGCTGCAGAAGAAACAGGTGAAACTGCTTTTGGGACTTTCGGAGTTATTACAGTAACATCAATGGCAGACATGTTTGAGTTCCCCTTGTCTTGTTCCTGCTTTCTATCCATTTCACCAAACAGAAGACACTTTGAGGCAAATGTGAAGTAACAAAGAGGAAATCGCTCTCTTCTGCTTCATAGAAAAGCTTAAGTAGTTGAATTATGAGAATAAATTTTATAGGACCCCAAAAGAATGATTGTTTTTTAGGAAGGAGTTAAGTAATACCAACCAACAAAAAATTGTTGTTTTATGCATTACTCTGCCTAATTCTGACTAACTTGGCTCATGTCAATTGCCTTCTCCAACAGATATCTCTTGCCATGTATATATATAATTATTACACTTTACTTCCCAATCTTACCCACCTACACCATCTTTCTCGCACATGCATGTGCTTTTTCTTTATCAAACTCTCTGCACTTTTTCTGTGTTACGCAGCAGAACACTAAAAGCATGGGAGAAAGCTTGCAACTATGGTCTGTTTTTGAAATATATCTGTCAAAAATTACTCCAAAAATTAGTCGCTAGATAATAGCTGATATATGTAGCATTGGATAGCTCAAAAAAATACAATTAAATTCTTTCACCACATAAACCGTAAATGGGTCTATCACGTTAGCATTGAGTTAATGAAGAATGGAGCAAGAACTGTTTCTTTAACAGATATATGAATAAAAGAGTGTGTAAAGTTTGTACGAATATGGGGAACTGCTTTTCTTCAGAATTTTAATGTAGCATGAAGCAAGCAACCATGTTGAATGTGAAGTGGAATTTCTATAATCTACACACACCAAAACATCAGTTACATCATCATAAACTAAAACTCCGATCTCATGTATTTTTAAACGCTAAAAAAAGCTCAATTATCTCAGAAGACAAAAAGTCTTCCATGCCAATGAAGAAATTGAGGAAACATATAGACCTGTTATCAATAACAACCCTCTATATGTTCAACCCGCCACAACTTTCAGCAGAATTCACAGATATCAAACATATAAACTTCAGCATACTAATTTTACAAATCCATTATAAAAAATACACAAAAAGTTTAATAGTCAACCATGAACCATCCAATGTACATGTAACTAGTTTTTGTACCCGTACAATGCGCAGAACTATTTAAAATATGTTTTTTGTTATTATAAATAATAATAGGATAATGATATTTTAACTCACTTTTTTTAACTTACTTTTAATCTATCACTTTCATCATCCTTAGATCATTATATCACATCACTACAAAAAATTAAAATAGATCATCTAAGGATAATAAAAGTGGTGGGTTAAAAGTGGGTTAAAAAAAGTGGATTAAAATATCATTTTCCATAATAATAATACTTAAAGAAAAAATTGTGCAATAAGTTAGGAATTCTACATGTTTTGATTTATAATTTTAGTAAAAAAATTGTATAATTTAAATTATATAAAATGATGCTTTTTTTTCAAATATTTAAAGTTATTAATAAAAATTATAAATGAGATACTAATGTAAATATTTATACCCAAAAATTAAATTAAATTAATATTTATTTATATTATATTTAAAACTAATATTCTTTAATTAATACTAATATTTATATTTTATAGATAATTCAAATATATTAGTTGCATAAAAATTAGTTTAACATTTATTCACAAAAATATTTAACATTGATAAAAGTAATTTTGATATTTGTGCAGAAGTAATGTATTTAATTAAAGGAAAATTATTTTTCAACAATTTTTTTTTACAATTTGATGTGTTTTTTTTAAGTGATCTTCCATTTCTCAATTTCTCATTTTTTTTATATTTTTAAATTAATTAAAATATGTCATGTCAAATTATAAAGAAAATTGTCAAAATTTGGTTGTCAACATACCATTATACTTAACTAAAAGTTCTTATGAAAATAATTTCAATATTTGTGTATAAATAATGTATTTTGTTTGGTAAACTAAATCAAAATTTACTTTTGCTTCTATAAATTTATTTATTCATTTAAAAATGATATTCTAAAAATATATAAGTTAATTAATATAGACTAAAACTATAATAATAATAATAATAAAACACATTTTATTTTATATATAATTTTATAAAAAAACAAATAATTGTAACTATACGATAAGTAATAAAAACATATCACACAGAATTAATTAGATGTATTTTAAAAAAATATATAAAAATGAGAGAAAGAATTTATATTTATATAATTTAATCTATTGTAAAAACAATATATTTAAAATATACTATTGAATAATCTTGTAGAAAAAAAAATGTTTATAATAGGATTTGTTTTAGGAAATATAATATCTCCACAAATATTTAATTCAAATTCATTTACAATATTTACTATACGAGTGATTTGCTTTTACAATATTGAAATCGCGAATTCACCTGATAATAAAATTTGAATATAAAAAAAAATGAATACAAATAAACTGATAAAATATTAAAAAAAAATAAACCAATATAAAAAGCTTGAATTGAATTCTAATAAGATTTTTAAATCAATAATTTACTTAAAGATTTTATTTGTGTAAAAAAACCATATTTGAATATTTGTTTTTAGGAATCCTGGTCTATAAAAATTAAGTTTTTTAGAAAAAAAAAACAGAAAAAAAATAAGAATTTTAAATTTTTTAAAAATTTATTTTATGTCCAATATAT
>Ga0209589_1012130_pt1 | contig 11818 bp, 4 predicted proteins | sample CowpeawhiteBW_FD_187525 | JGI IMG/M metagenome (GOLD analysis project Ga0209589, IMG submission 187525) | Root nodule microbial communities of legume samples collected from California USA - Cow pea white BW (SPAdes) (version 2) | ecosystem: Host-associated > Plants > Roots > Nodule | place: USA...
TATATATATATATAATATGTATTATTTTATTATCATTACCTTAATATAGTTTTTTTATTTTTGTGATGATCAATTTTTTTTTACTATTATTTTTTATATTATACTTATAAAATTTAACACATAATTTTACAATAACATATAACATACTTAAAATATTCACATATACATATAGGTTTAATCATGTCTTTGGTTCCTATTTTCATAGCGAAATCTCAATTTGGTCCCTCTATTTTTTTTCATCTCAATTTGGTTCCTATTTTGGAAATTTGATTATAAAGATTTTTTATTAATTTTGTAGTGATTATTTGTAGTGATTAGTCAGAATAAATGAGTCTCACCATGACCAACATAGTAATCCAAGAACATCTCATCTTGAGTACCTACTACTCATTTAAATCCCTAAGGTTATACCTCCAATTACAATAATCAAATATTTATTTATCATAAGTTTTATTTTGATATTAAATAATGTAATTGTATAAATAAATAAATAGGATCAATGCATAACTAAAAATAAATATATAATAAACAAAGAGGACAAGTACATAGGAATAACAAATAAACTCGTTCCGTGGATATTGCTCGAACTTGTCCTCGTTTTAACGGGGAATCCCCGCATTGACTAGGTATGGGTATGAGTATGAGTATGGGGAATCCCCGACTTTTTCGATTTGGTATTAAGATGGGTATGGGTATGTATATATTTGTCTCGTCCCTATTCCCATATCAACTGTAATACCCGTCCCTGCCATATATTCGTTACCGTTTAAATTATTAAAATATTCATAATCAATTAAATAATCTTATATATTACTGTTATGTATAATGTATTAGAAGTAAGTAATGAAAAATGTTTTAATAATTTAATATTTAACAATGTAGTTGGGGATGTTAAAAAAATCTATACTCGCAGGTATATGCGGATAAAACCCATAATGGGTAGGAAACGAATATTAAAAATGGATACCCGCTATCCACGGGTACGGGTATTTTTGATATCTGCATTTTAGCGAAGCGGGTACGGGTATCATAGTATCCGTACCCGTGGATACTCGTACCCGCTAAACTTTAATTCACAAAGCACTAATTAAAGAATTTCCATTGTGTTGAACATTATTTTATATTTACTTTTATAAATATTTGAACTTGTATGAACTTGAGTTTATTTGAACTTTATTTAAAATTTATGACAGTGATGTATTTTATTTTATTTTATTTGAATTTTTGATTAAATATTTATTTTTTAAACCCGTGGGTACCCGTGGATATGAAAAAGATACTCGCATAATGGATACCCGAAGAATATGGATACGGGTACGAGGCGGATATTTATCCAGCGGGTAGGGTACGGGAGAGCTACTACCCGTACCCTACCCACCCCGTTCAGATCCCTAAATGTAGCATTAAACTACATTAAGTAATGTATTTATTCTAATTAAATGTATATATTTATATTAGGACATTTTTAATCATGAGAATAACTTATTTTAAATATTAATAAGTATGATAGTTATAATTTTTGTATTAAAATAAAAAATAGGACTTAAAAGTAATGTAATATGAAACAATCATAAAAGGAAGATTAAGATTTGATATGAATTTTGTATCATTAAGAACTTATCCTCCCCTATAAAATGATCAACTTTTACTTTAAAACCTACCAAATTATCATAACAAACATCTGATTTTAAATTTCAGTGTCTTGTATTTGAGATTGTATAGTTTGGAAAATATGTCAAAGAATTCTTTTATGTTAGCACTTTTGTTTGTAGGTCTTGCATTGGAAGTTTGTTGTGGTATTTGTTTTGTATTTATCCCATTTAATATTAGTTTTTGTTATATTTACTTATATTAAAAATATATAATTATGTTTGTAGGTCATTCATTTCCAGAAGAAGTTAATCCAAAGAAAAGTGATGTAGTAATAGCTCCATGTCGTTCATACAGTGATTGTATTCGCTTAATTCGGTCTCTGCCTTGTGGTCCAAGGACAGTTTCATGTGTCCACGGAATTTGCGCATGTAATCCTCCGCAAATCAGGTATTCATAAAGAAATTAATTGTTCACAGTTAAATATAAAAATTAAATAAATATATAATATTTTCAGTGTTAAATCTAATGACTTTACACGAATTTATTCGGTATTGTTTTAGCCCGTCTTTATTTATTTTTTTTCATTAATTAGATACAAGGTATGAATAAGACATGTTTATATCTGTTTTAAAATATTAAAATATTTTAAATTTATTAGTTCATCTAAAAAATTATAATAAATTTTCTTTCGTCTAATTTATTCTTTTTTTTTCTCGATTCTTATTTCACACCATCAATTATTTCATATTCTAATATTTATTAATTATAATTTCTTTTTCCATAGTTGATAAAAAGAAAATATGAACTCTTCTGACATTAAATTATTTTTATCTTTTCATAAAAAAAATAGTTAATATTTGAAAAGTGAAGATGATGAAACAAAAATTTAATATTCATTAAATATGGAATGTAAATGATTTTTTTTTTCTGTAAAGATAAGAATTAGATATAGTCAAATGTGGTACTCTCTTGATCCATTATAATCCCTATTCTTATCACAATTTTTAACAAAAAAAAATGAATGAGAATTTAAATTAATATCAAATTGTTCCTAACTTATTTTAATTATTTAACATGTAATATTTTATTCCATTAATTTAATGCTACTATGCCCTTTACGTTTTATATAAGTAAAAGTTTAAATTGTTGTGCGCTGTTCTATTTATTTTTATTTATATGTTTTCTTAAAAATTTACCTAGTATTGAGAATTAAAAAAAAATGAATGATATATGAATTCTTTTTTTTATAAATACTAAGCTTAAAAATTTTATATTAAAAAGAGTGTAAAGTCACTTGTATAAATAGTGATCAATCTCTGTATTTCATTAAAAAAATTCCCAATAATGACTCCAGCAGTCTTTCAGGCTAAAAATTTCCCAACATCTTCCACATTAAATGCTTTATTTTATTGATTTTTACTGACATTCGAATTATTCATATTTACATGTAATTTGATTTCAAGGAAACAAATGATAGAGGAGTGAATGATTCTACTAAATGAAATATCCTAAATAAATGTGTTTTAATTAATGTAGTAGGATTCAAGGACTCTAATAATAGGATACTTGAAATTAATAGGATAGTTCTAAATAATATTGTAAGCATGTATGGTTCATGACATGACTGAAATTTATAAAAGTGGATTTAAAAAAAAGTGTCGTTTTTCTTATACGTGCATTTTGGAGTTTTACGTACTTAAATAAAAGTATATTTTGACATATAATTTTCTAAGCAGGTCGATCCGATTGCAAACCTTTGCAAACCTTTATAGGTAAGCAGATTTAATATTTTAATTTAATATTTTAATCCGTTTCACGTTTTTTTTTAACATGCGGTCGAATTGCCATTCCTAAGTAAAACCTACAAATATTTCTTAAAAAATCATAAAACTAATGTTAATTGAATATATTTTCAGAAGTTTTGACAATCCCACTTAAATAACTCAAGTTTAAAAATCCAAATTTTCAAATCCCACCTAAACTATTTTAACTGGGTTGGGTAACCAATTCAATGAAAAATGTATTTAGGTTTTAATATATAATAGAAAAATGTATTTAGGTGTTATTACCTAAGACTAAACATCTTAAATTTTACTAAATCAATATTCACACAAATATAAACATATATTTAATCAAATTATTTTATCATAAATATGTTAATTTATTTTTCTAGGATCACACTTTCACAACCGCAGACAATTACAAAATATAACAAATCAAGATTCATTCATCAAACACCCCAAAATTTATAACAACAAATAAAATACATCAAACATTCAATACAATTAAGATATGCCCACATTCACATCACAATTCATCCAATTGTCAAATCGGAGATCCACGAATTTAATCCAAATTTGCATAAGAGATTTATTCAATAAGTATGAATTTCTCAAGAGAATTGGGGATGTGATTATTTTGGTATTCATAGCATTTGATGGCACAAGAACACACACAAAATTAAATAAAAATTTAAATATTAATTTCCCAAGAAACTCTCTTCACCATAAACTGGGAGAGATTTGAAGAGATCAGTTTAAAGTAGTTTTTCATTAGAACTGGTTATGTCAATAGTGATTGTTGTTAAAAAGAGACTTCTACTCTAATCGGTTAAGACTTTGCCCAATTGATCTTTTTTCCTTGATATAATTGCATCCTTAACCATGATTCAATTTATTAAAACTAATCCTTCCTTAATATTTCACTAATTATCCAACTACAACTTAATTAACTATTAATTTTATGAAGTTAAAACTTTTATTTTTCACTCATAACATTATTATATTACATTTATACTATGGTCGTGTTTGATAAGTTTGAAAAATTATTTTCACATGAACAAATTAAAATTTCTATGTAATATTGGTTTAATTGATTATAAATAAGTCACACGCATTAAACTAATTATTAAAGTTATTGTGTGTATAATTTACATAAAAATAGAGTTTTACAACAAGCAACTATAGGATAAGGACAAGGGGAGTAAATAGTTATTCCTGTTGTAAAAGTTGACAAACCATGAATAAAAGAGCAATTTCTGAGATGTGTATAATCATTGTCCTTAAGGACTTATCTGCGGTATATTATGCAAGCTTTCCAAAATATAACAAGAACTTCTTAGATTTTCTGAGGATCTCAGAACTAGCAAGGTACTCTTAGAAGAGTGAATAATTAGACTCAGAATAAAGAGAGAAAAGAAGAACTAAGAGAACAGAAGATATAGAAGAGAAGAATGAAAGTTCAAGTGGTGTGTTTTGGAGGAGGCAAATGGCATCTATTTATAGATGGAGGAGGAGCAAGGTACAAAACCCATGGCCAGTTGAGAAAACAATGGTAACAATCTTAAAAACCAAATCAAAATGGTTTGTGAATGAATGGCCATATCCAAAATGAAAATGCAAAGATTTTATGACTGCAACAATGTAAAAAAACAAAAAACTTTTGAAATGTCATAACGTTTATAATGTTTATTTCACAACAATCCCCCACACATTTCAAAAGATAAGAAAAGAAAGATTGAAAGAAGAAAATTCTAGGTCTCGAAAGATGTAATGCATCGGAGATGGTATAGCAAGCTATATGAACCAGTCCTAGACAGATAAACTTAACACACAATGTAGTTAGTATAGCAAGCTATATATGAACCAAAGACACTTCATAAGTGTTAGTAGTTTATCAATCACAATACACCCCTATAATTCTTGTTGTTAATGTTGTGTTGTGCTTACTAGGTCATAGGCGTGCCCGGTTTTCATTAGTGCTCTTGAGATCATGCCAAGATCTCATACAAGCGGCCCCACTTGACACTCAAATAGGTGATTTCATCAAGTGTATGCTGCAAATCATACAACACCCATAAGGGATATGAAAATCATTAAAAACTTTGTTTAAACTGAAATTCTTACACCGCATAGAATTTTAATTTACAAAGTTTAACCTCTCAATCATGCAACCTCTAACACTTTCGCACACACCATAGGAATGGATACAATTGATTTAAAAATCAATTTAGTACTATTAGAACTAACAAGTGACTTGTTTTTACCCATATGAACCTTATTCATGGGATCTCCAATCACATAGGTTGGGTTACCATCACTTGTTTGTATTTCCTCCACCACCTCCATGATACTCTACTCACGTATAACATACAATCATCGCAAGTGGAAATCACAACCGCAAACAGAAGGTTAAGCTAGTTAAAATTAACAAATACTACATATGATAATTCCATCATCAAATAAAAATCTATATTTTTCATCGAATATACACAAGCATTATTTAAAAAGTCACATATCCCATAATTTATCACACTATCCTAATCTTTATCCTAAATGTGGTTAATCAAAATTGCACAATAGATGAGATTCATCATCTAATTTGAAGTCAAACAATTAATAGCAAGAAATCCATTATCTCTCACAAAACAACTCTAAGCCTCAATCATCACAACACAACTCTCACGACTCAACTCTCATAGACAAACCGCGACACAATAGACAACATGATCACCTAGTGTAACATCTCAAAATTTATACCACAATATTTCTAGTATGTTGACATCTAAAATTTTATAATACATTACTTTTCATGTATATTGTATGTAGTCTAATAAACTATGAACATATAAATATAAAGATTATAAATATTAAGGGAATCAAAATTAATTAAATATTTACAATTAAAATAATTATAATAAAAATATTACTACAAAATATATACTTCAAATAATAAAATAAGTTATAATATTTATAACATAATATACGTATAAATTAAAATAAATATTTTTTTTAATTATATAGATATTAAAATATATAAATTTGAACGTATATATATATATATATATATATATATATATATATATATATATATATATATATTTTTATATATATATATAATATATATATATATATATATATAAATATATATATAAATATATATATATATATATATATATATATATATATATATATATATATATATATATATATATTATAATATATGTATGTAAGCTATAAGTAAACCTATATATATTATATAATTATAGTGAAGTGAATGGGAACATCCACCTAACAATCGAAAGTACTCTAATAAATAATAAGTATGCACATAACCTTATTTATTATGTGAATCGATGAGAAATATTTGTTTGTTGCAGAGATCCAAAAATATTTAAGAAGATCTTGCTATATTTAAAATAATTGATAGTTATTATTTTTTGATATTTTATGAGATAATTAAATTAGATAATTATTTAAAAATATCAAATAAAATATCTAAAGGTATATTTTTCCAAATTATTTTTTATCATAAAGATAGAGAAAACCGCAAAGTCTAATTTTTTTTGTCCGTTTTCTCTTCTTGGTTTAGCCAAACTTCTTCACTTTTTTAAGCTTTTCATGCATTCCTCATGCAATGTTTGGCTTGGATTTCATGATTTTGATAATTTTCTATTATTAGATTTTATCTTTAATGTACCATGAAGCTTTAATCAATTTATTTTCACATCTCTGAGAGCTAAACTTAGTTGCAGTTGCACTAACACACCTCAAAATATCCAAAGAACATTTATGCAACTAAAAAACTATTTTTAACATGTTTTTGATTTCATGCTCAATAAACCTAATTATAAAAATCTTAATTAAATTAATCTTTTAAGAACAAAAGTTCAACTAAATCCACAAAATTAAACATTAAATTAGGACAAAAATATGAGCTCATCAGTTGCCTGTTTCGCAGTTTTGCTAATAGCGATTGTCGATGTTGAGATGGCATTGGGCGGCAACGACGCTGATGTGTCAAAAATGGGTATTTAAACACGTTTCTCGTGAGGGTTTGGGTGATTCCTATTTAGCACGATAGAGAAACAATTTTGGGTGCTTGGAGAGCCTCTTGGAGGTTGATAGGGGTTTTGGGAAACTCTCCCACTCCTCCATTCATGGTGGTTTTCCGCCTTGTAGGGTTGGAGAGGAAGATGAGTTACGAATTGGAGATGGAGATGTGAATGGGAGACGCAATTGGAGCATAGAGTAGTTGTCAAGAACCTTGGGAGAGGGCTTGCATCTTCTCTTTGGTTTCCATCTCCTCCCTATTTCTTCTATTTATAAACCATAGGTTCTCCACCATGGAGAGCTAGATCTTGTTGAGATTAGATGTAATGAACATATTTCTTGTGTAATTTGGTGTTTTAAATATACATATGCTTTTTCAATTTCAATGTTAGTATTTGATTTTCGTGCTTAATGTTTGCTTTGGTTTGATCACCCATGGTTTGTTTACAATTCTTGAGGTGTTGGAAAATGTCTTTTGAACCTAGAACTGAAATTGAATATCTAATGGAGCTTGTATCTTGGGATAGAACTTGATTCATTAGTAATCCCAAAACTCTTAAACTTAATACATGATTTCTCTTATTAAGGATTCAAGGAATTGGAACTTGATGAGTTATCATAGGCTCAAAGTCTCTAGGAATAGGATTTGAGTAATCTTATGAGTTGATTTTGACTTGAATATGGAATTTAAATGTTTGTGAATGCATGAGAATGAAGTAAGTGAAATCTAGTCTTGACAATTGTAAATACTTTATGTTAACTTTCTTGTTGCACACCAACTGTTTGATAAAAATACAAAAAGAGTTTCTTTGTGTTTTTGTGAGCTTTGTTGTCTATTTAAGTTGTCAATTACAAGATTTGTCATGTGTTGCATAAGTCCATGTGGAGAGAACTATTACTTGTTATGTGCGACTGGTGCACTTGCCGTTTTCACTAACAAAAAGTTGTGGCCATCATCTCTATGGCTCGAGCTAGATTAGGCATATCTCCAGGTGGAGGAGTAGGTGGTTGAGTTGGTGGTATACGTGCTATTTCTATCGACATAAGGAATTTGGTTAGAAATCAAATAAAATTTGTATGTATACCACTAGATCATCTTGCCACAAACACTATAACATGTAAAGTTATATCCTAAATAATGTAACTCAAATTGCATAATATAACTCAAACAATTATTTTCAAACCACTCATATGTAAAAACATTTAAAGTTGAGATGAAAATTCATCTTAGATGTAGTCATGAGTGTGTGCCTTCATCACTCCATCTAGGATCTTTTCTCCTTTAATTATGTTGTTTCCATAAAACAAAGTCAACAAAGCATGACTCAACAACTATACATACCATAAAATCACAATAAACCCACAACCCTCGTGTTTTTCTAAGAATGGTATGCTCTCATACAAAAAATGCAACGACCCTAATTAGCATATACTTTACTATTAACTTCATAAATTACATAACTAATAGCATACTTTATCCGTTAAACACACCTATACAATTAATATACATTTTATATGAAAGTTCTTCAAAAGATAACATATCTTAGTAAATCTAAGAAGTTTTACTTCATAGAACAGTACCTAAGTTAAAAATCCTTCCATTTTAATATATATTTTTACAATACAAAACAACCAATAACTCTACAGCCTCACTATTGCTCCCCACTATCACTTGTAGGATCATCTGCTCCTGTATATGAATATACGATCGTCGCAGGTTGAAACAACCACAAAAAAGGGTAAGCTAGTGAAAATTTAATAATACTATAAACCAACACTATAAACTAATAGTTCAATCATCTCATTACATCTTATCAAATACAAGTCCAATTCCCACCGCATTTATCAAATCTACTCATCTCCCTCATTATTATGATTTCAACAACAACAAAATTATAAACCATGACTATGTTTTATCCTCAGCTTTAAAGCCACGATCAACGTCTAAAACCAAATGCCTATCATGTAATTCACTACTCGTAACTCAGTCCAAAACATATGCATATGAATCTACTTTCGGAAGACTAATGTATTGAGCAAACCCCAAGACTTGGCACTTGTCATAACTCACTACTGCTTTTTCCTATATGTGAGTAAGATAGTAGCAGAATTAGGACAGTCTCTACAAAATCCCTCTTAATACACTACCTAACACTATATCTCATCAATGTATACTCCCTTCCTAGGAGTAACTACATTCATGACATCACATTTATCATATTATCTTAAACCATCAAATCATGTCAAAAATTTATATGTTACGTTAATCCAAACTCATCGGATAACACAAGTCACTTATTATTTATTTCAAATTAAATGTTAATAATTCATCATTTATTTTCTATTGCATTAGCATAACATTCAAGTACAATATTTCCATTAATTGTATAGAAACTGCGAAAATCATTTCTCTAACCATAGACCTTTAATCAAAGATCTCAATGGTCAAATTGAAGCACTACTATAAATTCTCATGTTATATGGGATTTTTCTTGCAAATTTGTTAAAAAAAATTGCAAGAAAAGACTTTTTTCTACCATTTTTTCTAAGAATTTTAATTGGCAGGTAATTCCTTTGTGGGTAATCATTTCCTACAAAATTATAAATTTTGCAAGTATTTCCTACGAAAAAAATTTCAAAACAAAATTGACAAGAAATATGAGTTTTTTTAGCAGTGATGAATCATGTGTCTTGAATCAACGATTAACATTTCAGCTTGATCGAACGGTTAATGAAATGGAAAACTTAATTATACCAAGACAACTGAGTAAAAAAATTCATGGTGGCACCTAACACCCAGAATGTTGTGCCCAATGCTAGAACACATAGAACTCACTGACTTTTGAGCTCCTGACAGTCCCAGAGTGTCACCTAGTGCTTTTGACCACCAGAACTCACTATTTTAGGTTCTCCGCTTGGCGCCCGGTGGGTCTACGGTACCGCCTATTGCTATGACAAATATAAAAGAGTTTTAACATGTTCTAAATTGGTTTATTGGGTATATTAAAGTTATTTAAGGCTTTCTTCTATCATATAGGCTCATTCCTTTCAAAGAATGTATGAAATACACTAATGCACCAATTTGAAACATGTCAAACATAAATTATCTATTTTTTCCATACCCATTTCTCTATAAAAATTGCACCCCAATTACTCAATTCAACACAAGGAAAAACTACTTAATAGAACAACTCAAAAATCATGCCACTTTCAATCACAACATAAACAATCACAAATAGTTACCACAACCTTATCATCATCATAAATAAAAGAAATCAAATCGTGTATTCCAGCATGAATAAATCAAAAACAACATCTAAAAACAAAAACCACAATCAAACAAACTCCAAAGGTTCTCATCATAGACATTTCAATGCTATCAAAACCTTAAAACAATTGTATTTTAGAATCCTTACTACCTTACCTCAAAAACAAATTGTTCTCAAACAAATCTCTAAGCTCAAGAAATGGAGCTACCCCAATCAGTGACCTATACCTAAGTGTCCAAACAAAACCAAAATTCAATATATAGTAGATTGAGACGAGAGAATCACTTCTCTCAACTATCCCTTAGATTGATGACTAAAATATTGTGAAAACTAACAAAGAAAGATTTAATGGAGTAAATAGAAACTTACTCTATACTGAAAACTGATCGATCAAAAGTACTCCTTAGGCTTTTAATGTCTCTATGGTGTGATTAGTTTCTAAAGTAGATGAAGTTAGAAGGTGATTGTGAGTGAAAAGAGGGAGAAAGAATAGGATGGTGTAGGCACGGTAAGAAGAAAGAAGTTGCAGGCCTGGGTTCTGACGTTCTTATCTTTTACCATGTTATATAATTTACCTCTTTCTTCACATATTACATCCCTTACCTTAAATAACCTTTTCCAAGTCTAAAACTCCACAACTCAACATATGAACTACTATTAACTAGAGATCTAGTTGAAAGTGTCCAAACAATATAAAATTTTAGTATATGATACATTAGGCCGAGAGAATCATTTCTCTCAACTGTCCTTACTAAGGTTAATAACTAAAATAATACGAAAACTAGGGAGGAATGATTCTATAGAGTAAATAAAAACTTATTCTTTTTTTTCAAATTTGATACATTTAAAATGTTTCTTGTCTTCTCAATTCCAACTTGGTGTGTTTAGATTTTGGCATACATGAAAGTTGAGGAAGAAATTGAGAAAAAAAAGAGAGAGGAGAACTTTGTTGGTAGCCACGGAAAAGTAACAGATGGATGGAGTTTTCATCTCTTCTGTCTGATCCTTATCACTACATAATAATAATAATAATAATAATAATAATAATAATAATAATAATAATATTATTATTATTATTATTATTATATTTTATTATATTATTATGTTATAATAAAAATATTATAT
>Ga0209589_1012139_pt1 | contig 11810 bp, 12 predicted proteins | sample CowpeawhiteBW_FD_187525 | JGI IMG/M metagenome (GOLD analysis project Ga0209589, IMG submission 187525) | Root nodule microbial communities of legume samples collected from California USA - Cow pea white BW (SPAdes) (version 2) | ecosystem: Host-associated > Plants > Roots > Nodule | place: USA...
CAACCAAGCCAACTTAAAGGAATTTTAAAGTAAAGAAAATAAAAGCAAAGGAAGGGATCAAGGAACTCCCTTTCTTCTAAGCATGTGCCATGGGCCATCATCCTTGGTAGGGATCAATCCTTTATCAGATTAGTAGAGAATACAACAGTGGATATTGAGGCAGTCGCTTGGCTTTGAGCATTGTGTCAAGAATAATGCTTGGCCAATGGATAGGAATGTGATTGAGCATAGCATAGATAATCATGAGATCAACTTCACTGCACGATGCATGATTTGTACCACGTGGACATAAAATCCACACAATGAGATAGTGAAGTAGACGCTCATCAACTTTGAGAGGGCTTGCTAGCAATTTTCGGCCTATTTCTTGATTCAGTCTTCGCAGAAATGATCTATAGGAAAATATTTTGTTAAATCCTTCAATGCCAGCAGTCAGGATTGGAGAGGTGCCATCATGAATGGGAAATTGAGCAACATGTTCCCAAATATCATCATCTAGAATGATGTCTACTCCTTTCACTTTTGTAAACCCCACTCCATCTCTGAATTTATAGTTGTAGTAGAAGGCTCGTACCAGATCAGGATAGTAGGTACCCTGCATTTCTTTGAAGAATTTTACCCCTTGTTCAACAAGCAATACAGGGATTTTAAAATGGTGATTGACAAACCATTGAGATTTGAGGAATTTTGGAGTGATAAGAGGCTTGTCTTTCCATAAAGTGATGAATTCATATCTCCTTTCTTTATTTGAAATCCAGCCTTCAATGCATGCAGTCTAAGATGTAGTTGAAGGTTGAGTGGCACAAGATGCAGTTCTTCTGCAGGTAGGAATCTTTCTCCGAGATGTTTCAACCATTGTTCAAGTGGAGGAGAAGAGAAGCTTGAAGGTTTTAAGAAAATGGAGGGTTCTTGAGTTTCTGGATTGGTGAAAAGAGTGTAACAGTGATCAAAATTATTTGTATTTATAGAGAAGGGTCTCCAATGGTCAAATGCATGTAGTTTAATGCAAATCTAGTTGTTACAACGGCTAGTTTTTGAAATAATTTGGTCCACGACGTGTAATAATCGATTATCTGAAAGAGATAATAGATTATAGTTTCAAAAGTTGTGTAAAACATGAATCATGACGAATTGATAATCGATTATCCTAAGTGAGAATCAATTATTCCAAAGTTGTTTTGACACTTTGGCTAAGAAGTAATGATAATCGATTATTACACCTAATAATCGATTATTCCATAATGTTTTGGAATTTTTAAGGAAGGTTGATAATTGATTATTGGCAATGATAATCGATTATTGACGCGCTGATTTTCGGATTTTGGAGAAATTCGAGTTTTGGCAATTTTAAGAGATCTCTAATATGCCTAAGTCTCTTCTTAGTTCATAAAATCTATCTTTAGCTAATGGTTTGGTAAAGATATCAGCTAATTGATGCTTTATATCTACATATTTTATCTCACAGTTGCCCTTACTTATGTGATCTCTTAAGAAATGATGTCTTATTTCAATGTGCTTTGTCCTAGAGTGCATTATGGGATTTTTGGTTAAGTTAATAGCACTGGTATTATCACATTTCAGAGGTATATGATTTAGAAAAATATTATAATCTTCTAATTGTTGTTTCATCCAAAGAATTTGAGCACAATAGTTTCCTGTAACATCCCGTCAGGATATTACGAATTTAATAAAATAAAATAAAGTAATTAATTACATTACATTTAATAATACCTAATTTTCCAAAAACACGGGAAATTTAAAACTTTATTAATTCATTAATAAGTCCATAATTACAAAATTGCAAGTATAACCAAAATATTCCATGAGCCTTTACAACCCATTTCAAATAAAATAAAGAAAACATAAAGAAAAAGATCCCATGATCATCCCCTCTCTGCAGCTAAGCCTCACCAGCTCCACCTGCATCATCACCTGCTCACGTGTACCGCGTACACGATCATCGCCACACACAAGCAGATAGGGTGAGTTAAAAGATGAAACACACAAAAATATACCAAACATACATATACATGTATAATCGATAAAAATAATACAACAATAACACAAACTCTTCCCTTATACCGCATAGCCATAACCATATAAAATATCCTTTCATTACCCACAAAACATTACTCCATTTCCATCACATAGCCACTACCATGTACACCGATGCACCTCGTGGAAGACTCGTTACCTTCCCTCCACATGGCCACCACCATGTATATTAAAGTACATCAGGGAAACTCGTTCTAGTCCTTCCACATGGCCACAACCATGTTAGCAATGTTCTACATCTTCTATTAAGTATCTCAAGGCGCCTTGCTGTCGCACCTATCGGCCACAACCGATAGAGCACGTGCGGAAACCATGCTACGGATCACACACCGTAACGCCAGGTGAACTTCCCAATTACAAACATAGTCCGCAACGTCCCAGGACTACCAAACTCGTCAGTGAATCACTGAGGAGGACAATCCCTCTAGACCCATCCGTACTGGCCACAACCAGCACACTCACAAAACCAACCACGAACCCTCGCCTAGGCGAGATCACATTTCGCCCAAGAACCTCATTTCTCGCTTGAGCTGCGAGTTAATCCACCATCAGAATGTTCTTAGAACTCTCGCTTAGGCGAGAGACTTTTCCCTGAGCGAGACGCACTTTCGCCCAAACAACAAACCCCGCCTACGCGAGATACGCAACCAACACACTCGAGACACACACGGATTCTCGCTTGGGCGAGTCACACTCGCCTAAGCGAGATGGTCTGTCACCCAAGACCAAATCACCTCGCCTGAGCGAAATGCTCGAGCAGAAAAAGGTTTATGAGTCCTTGTATATTTCGCCTAGGCGAGCCTGGCTCGCCTGAGCGAGACATGCAGATTCGGGCATTGTTTCACGCACACAACAGCAACAATCGCACCCAAAACATACTCCAATTTCATACCATTTCATTCAGCACAATCTCATTGGTCATAAGCGCATAATTGAACACTAAAATAGACCCCCAGCAACCCAACTTTGCATAATCACATAATAGGCAGTGTATAACCCATTATTTTCATGCTTTTAGGCTAGAATTCAATAAAACAGTACCAATTCACCCAAACCCCCAATTCATCACATGACTAACCCGAAAATCCATGGCAGAAAATCATCAATTTCATACAATCATATCAGAACATAATATTACGGGTTCAGCTCCCCTAACCTGGAATTTTCCCTTGCCTAGACAAATGCAAAACGTTGGAAATCTCTCCTTGATCACTAGGCAGCCTAACACCCTCCCTTCACTATGCTCTCAAATGCCAAAACCCTCTCAATTTTCGCACCCTTGCAAGGCCCTCAGAAAACAGCTTCTCCAAACCCCTCTTCTCTCTCCAAACCCCTCTTCTCTCTCAAAAATTGCCTTTTAAAGCTGCCTTAAGGGGTTTAATGCCTAAAACGAAAATTAAGTTTTAATGGTTATTTAAGGCCTTTAGTATTAGCTTTTAGCCTTCCTAACTGCCCTATTCTGCTAGGGTTCTCTCCCCCTTTTCATATTCATGCCATACCAATTTTTAGCAAAAAGAAGAATTAATTTTTCGCCACCAAGGTTTGAACTCATGACCACACCAAAGCCAATTTAATGCTAAACCATCAAGCTAACCCATGTTTCTTACTAAATCATACAATTCAAGTATGGTAACATACGAAATACGCTCCATCACATTATTAAAACAATAATAATTAAATAACACACAATTGGCATACTTAGGACTCGAACTCAAGTCCTTTCACACAATTAAAGTACTCTCAACCACTTGAGCTAGTACTCTTCCACATCATACCTATCAAAATTTAATGCCATAAATACACTACTTACCCACATTCATTAATTATTTATTTATATAATTAATTAAATTTCGCAGATCTTACATTTCTAGCTACTATATATTCAGCCTCTGTAGTTGACAAAGCTTCACAAGCTTGTTTCTTAGAGTGCCAAGAAATTAATGAACTTCCTAAGAGGTGACAAGTACCACTAGTACTTTTTCTATCTATTTTACAACCACCATAATCAGCATCTGAATAGCCTATCAAACTAGGAGATGCTCCTGAAGGGTACCAATGTCAAAAGCATGCAGTTCCTTTTAAATATTTTAAGATTCTTTTCACAGCAATAAGATGTGATTCTTTTGGATTGGCTTGAAAAAGAGCACACAAACATACAAATTGCATAATATCAAGTCTACTTGTAGTAAGGTACAAAAAAGAACCTATCATGCCTCTAAACATAGTCTGATTTATCTTTATTTCTGATTCATCTTTATCTAAATAGCAAGAGGTTCCCATAGGAGTACTTGCTTCCTTAGCAATATCCATTCCAAATTTCTTAAGTACTTCTTTACAGTACTTAGATTGAGAAATGAAAGTTCCATTTTCCATTTGCTTAATTTGTAGACCCAAAAAGAATGTTAATTCACCCATCATTGACATTTCAAATTGTCCCTGCATTATACTTGCAAAACCCTTACATAGAGAATTATCAGTAGATCCAAATATTATATCATCTATATAAATTTGAACTAGCAAAATATGTTCACCTGCTTTTTTAATAAACAGAGTTAAATCAATTTTTCCTCTTTCAAAATCCTTTTCTAACAAAAATGTGCTTAATCGCTCATACCAAGATCTAGGTGCTTGTTTTAATCCTAACAATGCTTTCTTCAATTTATAAATGTGATTTGGAAATTTATAATCTTCAAAACCATGGGGTTGTTCAACATACACGTCTTCTTTAATAAATCCATTTAGAAAGGCACTTTTAACATCCATCTAATACAGTTTAAATTTCATTAAAGACACATAAGCAAGAAGTAAACGTATAGCTTCTAACTTTACAACTGGAGCATATGTCTCATCATAGTCTATACCTTCTTCTTGTCTGTATCCCTTTTCTACAAGTCTGGCTTTATTTTTAGTGATGTTTCCATCTTTATCCAGCTTGTTTCTGAACACCCATTTTGTTCCTATGACTTGGTGTGAATCATCCCTAGGAATGAGTTCCCAAACTTCATTCCTTTCAAATTGATTCAGCTCTTATTGCATTGCAATGCACCATTGATCATCTTGAAGAGCTTCTTCTACATTTTTGGGTTCTATCTGTGAAACAAAAGCAATAGTCATACAAAAATTTAACATATTTCTAATAACTACTCCCTTTGATATATCTCCAACTATATTGTCTAGAGACAATCCTCTAGGTGATTTCCAGCTTTTCACAAGATCTTCAGGTTCAACCAGTGGATTCTCATTTAGGTACATCTCATCAAGAACTTCTTTAAGATATTCTTCATCACCTGCATTTGTTTTATTTGACTCAAGAGGATTGTCCTCAAGGTCCACAATTTCATCAAAAACAACATGCATGGATTCTTCTATATTCAAGGTTCTTTTATTAAAAACTCTATAGGCTTTACTGGTTAATGAATATCCTAAGAATATAGCTTCATCTGCTTTAGAATCAAATTTACCCAAATTTTCTTTTCCATTGTTTAGGACAAAACATTTGTATCCAAATATTTTTAAATGTGCTACATTAGGCTTTCTTCCTTTAAACAATTCATAGGGGGTAATTTTCAAGATTGGTCTAATAAGCATTCTATTTAGTACATAACAAGTCGTGCTCACAACATCAGCCCAAAAAAATTTAGGCACATCATATTCGTTCAACATTGTGCAAGTCCTTTAAGGATCTATTTTTCCTTTCTACAACTCCATTTTGTTGAGGAGTTCTAAGTGCAGAAAAATTATGCATAATCCTGTTTTCTTCAAAAAAAATTTCAAACAATTCATTTTGAAATTCCCCAGCATGATCACTTCTGAAAACTTTAATTTTCAAATCTTTTTCATTTTGAATCACTTTTGTAAATTTCTTACAAGCTTTAAAGGCTTCACTTTTTAGTGTGAGAAAGAAAGTCCAAGTATATCTTGAGTAATCATCAACAATAACAAGAGCATAGTAATTTCCCCCAAAGCTTTTTGTCCTTGAAGGACCAAACAAATCCATATGCAAAAGTTCTAAAGGCTTTGATGTAGAAATCAATTTTTTTGAATGAAATGATGATTTTACTTGTTTTCCCTTTTGCATGCAGCACATAGTTTATCTTTTTCAAACTTTATTTTAGGCAATCCAATAACTAATTCTTTAGAAATTAGTTTGTTTAACTGTTGCATATAAATATGAGCAGCTCGTTTATGCCACAACCATGGATTTTCTTCTTTAACAACCAACCAAGTTATATCACTAGAAGATGCATTATCAAGATCAATAAAGTAGATGTTTTTGTGTCTCATACCTTTTAAGGCGACTTCCTTAGAGTCCTTTTTATGAATAGTGCAATAGTCACTCTCAAATATGACTTTGAGTCCTTTATCACATAATTGGCTTATGCTGAGAAGATTATGCCTTAGTCCTTCCACAAATACTACATCATTGATCTCCAATGTATTTCCTCCACCAACATCACCCGTTCCAAGTATTTTTCCTTTGTTGTTATCCCCATATATAAAAAATCCTTGTTCCTTTCTTTTAAAATTCTTAAACTTCCTTTTATCTTCAGTCATGTGCCTTGAACAACCACTGTCAAGATACCACATTGATTTCCTGGATTTAGAAGTCATCTGCAAAATAAGGAAACAATTCATTTAGGTCCCCAACAACTTGTTTGGGTCCTTAGGGTTAGAAGAAAAATATCTACCTATGAATAGGCACCCAATGATACTTCCCATTTGGAACACCTAAATGTTTAATATTACATTTATTTGAAGTATGACCCTTTTTCATGCAATAAAAACAAGTAGCAGTACATGCATATGCATTCATAGTATAAGAAGTTCCTTTTTCTACCCAAACCCTATGAGTTCCTTTAGTTTTATTTTTCTTATTATGATTATGAGCATGCTTGGTCTTATTTGGATTTTTCTTAAGATCAAATTTTTTGGATTTTTTATTTTCCAAAGCATCTTCAAGATGTTTCTCCAAAACACATATATCAAACATGTAACTTTTACAGGAATCACATCAACAGTTTCTTTTTCTTTGTTTTCTAATATTGAAATTTTATTTTTCAAAATTTCTTCTTCAAGAGAGATTTTTCAAATTTACTTTGCAAATCTTTAAAATTAGATTTAACAAGTAATTGTTGAAATGCATCATAAAGATCATCATAGTCATTTTCATTGCAAGTAGAACTTACCTCATTGTCAGAATCATCATGATTAGCCATCAAACATAGATTTTCTTCTTCATTATCAGAATCGCTAGAATTTGATGTGCTTGAGGCATTATCTTCCCATGTTATGTATGCCTTCTTCATAAAGAATTTTCTGCCTTTCTTTTCTTCACTTTTCTTTGAATTTGGGCAATCAGCCTTGACATGTCCAGACTCTCCACATCTGTAGCACTTGAAATTTGAGAATGATCTTTGATTCTCCTTCTTGTTGTTCTTGAATTGATTTTTACCTTTGGCCTTCATGAATTTTGTAAACTTCTTGATCATCAAACTCAGATTCTCATCATTAGAGTCTTCTTCCTCTTTTTGCTTTTTGCCTTTGGCAACTTCAATTTTAAATGCAATGTTCTTCTTTCCAATATCTTCTTCTTCATTTAATCTACCCAGTTCAAGCTCATGCTTCCTAAGCTTTCCAAATAGGGTCGCCATCATCATCGTTGCAAGATTTTGTGACACCGTGATGGTTGTCACCTTCGGCTGCCAAGTCTTGTCCAAGGATTTAAGAATTTTTATATTTAATTCATCAGTGTCAAAAGTTTTACCTAGACCTATGAGATGATTGACGATGTGTGTGAATCTTTTTTGCACATCGTAGATAGTTCTCCCTGTTGCATCCAAAACATTTTGTATTCTTGGATTAAGGAGTTCTTGCGTGCCCTTTTTACGTCATATGTTCCTTCATGAGTCACACGCAAAATTTCCCACATATCTCGTGCACTAGTGTAGACAGAGATCTTATAAAACTCATCAAGGGTTAAAGCAGATGAAATTATATTTCTGGCCTTTACATCGTACTGAGCTCATCTATTTTCATCTGTAGTCCAGTACGAGAATGACTTTGGTTCCTACACATCATTTACAACATTAACAGGCACAAATGGACCATTTAACACTGCATCCCAAATGCCTCTATCAACATATTCCAGAAAAATTTGCATCCTAACTTTCTAGAAAGGATAATTTTCACCAATAAAAAAAGGAGGTGATGGACGTCCTTGGAGTAGGAGAGGGAGGAAATCCATGGAGAATGTTGAGGAGAAGATGAAGTGCAGCGGAATTTGGAGAATTAGAGAAAGGTTGCTCTCGGAAATGGAGAATTTGGTGAAGATGAAGAGTAGAAGTGGAGCTATGGTATGGAAGGTGGCTAGAGGAGATGAAGGAGAAGGTTAGCCATGTGTGCTCTCAAATTAATAGAAGTGTGGAGTGATCTCAAACACTAGCATCTATTAGCAATTCAAGAGTAACCATTACAATATTTGAGTGGCTCTATTTATAGGCACATGGCCGGCCAAATGAAAAGAAAATGCAACAAAGATGAAATGCAAATGTAGCTTGGAGAAGAAGCTTGATTATAGACCATGTGATGTAGTAGATGAGTCTAGATGGTGCCAAGTGGCATATCACACTCTCCTTGCCCAAGTCACACGCACCATGCTTCCATCACATGCTCCTTGCTTAGTTCATGCTTTGCTTGCATCCAAAAGGAGAGCCACTCTAGTAACTCTCGGCCAATGGTAGCACATTGGGCTCGACCCAAATGATCCCAACAAGTGTTCTAGCTTTTATTGAAAGCAAAGCCTAAACAATGGCCTAATTTAAATCTAGACTACTTTCTTCATGCATCATCTCATATTTTAGAGATTTCTTTAGCCCATGTAAATAATGTAAAAAGCCCATGATTGACTTGATCATCTTATGAGAGGCCCATGTGAATCTTTCTCATCATGCTTCTAGTGATTGGGCCTTGATATGGGTTTGGGCTTGTTGATGCACTTGAGCTTGGGCTTGTTGGGGTCACATCAGGAATTTCATGCTCTCGTACTCAACAAAGTCACATTTCATACCAGGTGAGAAGAAATATTTTTGATCTCTCACTTGTAAAATGGAAATGAGCAAAAAAATTGAAGACCCTATTTGTAAATGCAGATAGGTAAAATTTCTATCATTTATTTGTAAAACACATGTGCAAAAAAAAATTAAAGACCCTATCAATAAATGTAAATAGGAAAAATGTTGATCACTTACTTATAAAACGTAGGTGCAAAAAAGAAATGAAGACCATGTTAATATAGATGGGGAAAATGTCAATCACTTACTTTTAAAATGCAAGTGAGAAGTAAATTGAAGACCCTATCTGTAAACTGCTGATAAGAAAGATTTTGATCACTTACTTGTAAGGCAATTAAGAAAATTTAAATGATGGAATTAGTTTACTTCTTTATATGGTTTTAGTAATATATGAGCTTCTAACTTTGATTTTGCAGTCATATTTAAAGATTAATTTAAATTAACAACCCATATCAGTTGGAGGTGGAAGAAGCCAATTTAAAAAGGCAATCAATCAAGGCATCTCACAAAAAATAAAGAAAATCAATCAAGGCATCTCACAAAGAAATAAAGGTGATTTATCAAGGCACTTTATAAAATATTGGTGACCTTTCAAGGCACCTAGTTTAAAGCACTGAACCCAAAAATCAAAGTGACCTTTCAAAGTGCCTAGTGATCTTTCAAGGCACTGAACTTAAAAATTAAGGTGACATTTCAAGACACTAGGCCCAAAATTAAAGGTGACATTTCAAGGCACCTAGTAACCTATCAAGGCACTAAAAAATATTAGTGACCTTTCAAGGCACCCAAGAAGAAATAAATGGTGACTCTTTAAAGCACCTAAAGAAGATGAAAAGTGACATATTAAAGTTACCATAAAGAAAAAAGGAGACATAATATGATTTGCACTACTAAACAATGGTAAAAGGACGTCAAAGATAGTAAAAGGAGAAAGATGATCAAGTATCATCCTAAATGATGATCAAGAATCATCTGATCAGTTAAATAATGATAAAGCATCATCTGTTCGATAAAAAGATTATTGGGTATCATCTTAAAGAAGAAAGATTATCATGTATTATCCTAAATGATAATCAAGAATCATCCTATTAGTTAAAAGATGATCAAGCATCATCTGGTTGGTGAAAAGGTGAGATCAAGTATCATCCTAAAGGATAAAGATAAAGTTTCATCCTAAAAGAGAAAAATGACCAAGTATCATCCAATCCAGAAAAGGAGGATCATGTATCATCCTAAAGGAGAAAGATTCACCTAATCAAAAAAAAGATTATCAGGTATCATCCATCAAGTATCATCTAATTAAGTTATAATTAAGGTAATTGCATGCCATTTGGTCAAAACAACATTAGTGTGAATTTGAGGCATCCAGGAAAAGATTCGACTAAGAAACATTAAGGTAAGTGTTCAGTATCTGATTATAATTTTATCGATCACCAATTGGTCGAGGGTGTCTATTCAAAAAAGCCAATGGTAACATTTACGTTAGGTAAATACTTGGTTATTAAAATTTAATACTTAGGAATTGAAAGATAATATAATAGGGTTCTTTGAAGGGTGTTATGTGGTGGTAGGCCAAATGTTGATCACATCATTAGGTCATATACCAATTGATACAGGAGTGGTTTCTTTACATTTTATATCCTTTTTAGTCTTTTAGGCTAAAGGCTAGGGAGCTATGTGGTGTTAGGCCCAATGCTAATTGGGTCATTAAGTCTTAAGTCGAAGTACCAATTAAAGTCCAAGTTTGGAAGACGAGCTTTTTAAGTGTAACGTTAGCCTTAAGCTTTATAAAAGCTAAGGCTTGGGCCTATGTAGTGTTAGGCCCAAGGTCGATTAGGGCTTAGGTCGATCAGTTTGTAGGCCCAAGGTCGGTCTAGTCTTTAACCTAATGCTAGTGTGATCGTTATGACAAGAGTATGAGGTAGTAAATGAAGAGTTTTAAGCTGATAACACACTGTTCGGAGACATGGCAAGAGACCTAAATTAAATAGGGAAATTTAATGAGCATTGAAGGAGAGGAGAACCCACAAGATAAAAAAATGGACATAAATGAGAACCTTGGGGGAGGAGAAGGACAAAAACACTTTGAATGTTCGGACTAATCAGACTTCGATTTTTTGACTAGAAAAGTTATCAAAGCAAATATATCTCTACAATTTTAGACTAGTTTGTCAAATGACCCATACAATCTCATATACCTAAATATGCAACCAACTCAAGAAAAAAAAAAAAAAAAAAAAAAAAAAAAGGACAAAAACAAAGTTATTATTAATGAAAAACTTATTGATAGTTTATTTTCTTTTCTCTACTAGAATTATTATGATAAACTCAAATCTGAAAAATAATAAACAAATCACAAAAAACATAGAGATAAAACAAAGAAATATAATTATGGAGAAACGATATTTTTTTTATCAAATAAAACTTGAATAGTTAAATTTTGTTATTTTCATATCAAGCTTGAATATTTAGACTTTATTTCATTATTGTACAAATCTAACTTACACGATTTTTAGAAGTATTTTTATTATTTTATGAAGTTTACTTTTCAAACCCTTTTTCAAATTATTTATTATCTATTTTTACTTTTAATGTAATTAATTTTGAAAGTTAAATTCTTACATATAAAAAGATAGTTATATATATATATATATATATATATATATATATATATATATATATATA
>Ga0209589_1012140_pt1 | contig 11808 bp, 3 predicted proteins | sample CowpeawhiteBW_FD_187525 | JGI IMG/M metagenome (GOLD analysis project Ga0209589, IMG submission 187525) | Root nodule microbial communities of legume samples collected from California USA - Cow pea white BW (SPAdes) (version 2) | ecosystem: Host-associated > Plants > Roots > Nodule | place: USA...
TCTATATATATCTATATATATATATCTATATATATATATATATATCTATATATATATATATATATATATGTACATTTCTTCGTTCTATCCGTCAAACAGAGGTAGCGAGCACAATTAAATACATTTGGCCGTGTGAAGTATGATTCCAAAATTCTTGTACTTAAACCTAAAAGGTTGTTCTTATAAAGACAAGTGAGGGATGATTGAGAAGCCATGAAGTTGTAAAGGATAAGGACAAGCTTCTCTGCAAGTCAGAAATTTAAAGCATCACATAATCAGATAATCAGGACCGTTGGAACTCATCATACTTTATTGGTAAATTATACCTGAAACATGCAGACAAAATTTGAACCATTGGATCTTCATTTTAATAATATTTGTTCTTTGTAAATGCAGCTGATCCAATTCGGAGGATGTTTATATTATAATGGGGAGGAAGTTTCACCGACGAATATAATAGTAATATAACTGTCGATACTATTACTATGAACGTAACCTTGATATTTTAGGTAGTTTTGTCTTCATTTGCTCCTGTTTATATTCATCTATCTTCACGTCTTTTTGTCTTCTCAAACCCTAGTTTAATTGAATTAGTAAAAGCTATTGTAAATCTTCTTATTCATGCTATAGTTCATTCATTCCTGTTATGCACGTAGACAGGAGCGGATATTGTTCGGGTTAGGGAGGGGCATGGCCCCAAAATTTGAATTTTTTTTAATTATATATATATATATATATATATATAGAAATTTACTAATTAATATTTTAAATTATAGATAATATATTTTAGGAATAGGTGAAAATTAAACTGTGTATTTTTTTATTTCTTTTATAAAACACAACATCTAATATTAATAGATAATAAAGAATAAAAATATTTAGGTTTAATTTCTTTTATGGTCTCTATTTTTGTCAAAAATTGACTAAAAGATCAAATTGCATTAGTTTTTCAAAAAATCAAGACCAAATTGAGATTAAAAAAATTGGAGGACAAACTTAATATTTTTAAACGAAAACATAAATCAAAAGAGTAATTAAACCAAATATTTATCAAGATCATTTTTATTTTTCTTCTTATTGTCTTTTTAGTTTTTCCACAAATTGTAATTATTTCTCACTCTCATATGTTTTCTTTTATTTTTGATGAAAAAAAAAGAGTTAGACACAAACTCATATCTTGTCTCACTTGATAATGAAAACATTATTTTTTATCTCATTAGTTTTTTGTCTATTCATTTTTTTATGAATATAGAAAAAAAATAATGTATCATGTGTTTTTCATAACCGATTTTTAATTGTGACTTCACTATAATATATTTTTCTTTTAATAATTACGTGCCTCAATTTTTTTTTAGATTATGATAAATTATTTTTTAATTATTTACAAAAAGAAAGTATATTAATAAAGAATAAGAGAATAAATTCATCGTTTAAAAATGATAAAAAAACTATTGATAAAAAAAAAGATAAATTATATTTTTTCACATGTTTTTAAACATTATACTAATGATTAAATTGTTTAGTAAAGAAACTATGTGAAACATTATACTACTGATCAAATCTAATGATTTTAAAATTATATTACTTTGATTCTTCTAACATTTTTTGTCAAGATTCACTATTGTAAAAACTAGTAAAATAAGAGAAAACATCTACAGAAAAAATGTCTCGTTCTACACTTTATTGCACTAACTATATATATATATATATATATATATATATATATATATATATATATATATATATATATATAATTACCGAAAAAATAGAACACATGGAAAAGTAACCGAAAAAACAGAAAACTAACTTAACTTTCTAAGACTCCTTTAAAGTTGTGTTTACATGAATAACACCAATCAGCTCTCTTATATTTCTAAACCTAGAGACCTTTAAAGGTTTAGTGAGAATATATACTATTTTACTTCAGAGAAAAAAAAATTAGTTACTTCATTAACTTAAATATCAATTTATAAACTTAAAATTATTGGTATCTAAAATAGTCTTTATTATAGATAAAAAATTATAATTAATTTTTAAATTAAATTCTTAATTGGTCACTAACATTAATTACTAAGATTTTGACTATTAAAAGAATTAGTGTATAAAACTTAGGGACTACTTAAAATTAAATAACAAATTATTATTCCAGTATTTTATTAAAAATATATAAAATAGTTGAATTATCTCTATGATAAAATTATAAAACATATTGTTAAAAAATCAGTTAAATCATATTATTCACTTATACTTACCCCTTTTTGTCTCTCCATACAATATGAAACTTGTTCTTACAATACAGAATATGAACACGGTAAAGATTCCACAAGAAGATGCTCTTTCCTTCACTCTTCAGTCTCTAATCTTATGTTCCTAAGTTTGGATGTCGTCTCGAGCAGAGTGAAGGTATGTTTCTGCACAAGAGACTCTGACATTCAATTTAGAAGTGTACTTCATATAATAATAAATGATGTAATAATTATTCGTGGAGCGGTACCATTTATATTAGACTATGTTTTATGGGCCTTTACTTGGTTGGACTAGAATAACATAGATAATTGGTTAATTTGCTTTCATGTTCTGTTAATATGTTTTAACTCTTAAACCTTAATTGACTATGATTTTTCCTTGTTAACCTCTACAACAATGTCTTAGCTGACATTACGTAGTATTGTCTTAGGAAATCTAGGTCATACACATCACAACCTGGAGTGATATCATGCATTCAATAATTTGAGATGATATGAAAATATAGATCGAAATGATTTCGGGTGTGTATAGTATAAAATTCTTATTATTACTTTTCCTATAACACTTCGAATGCTCGAAAGAAAATGGAAGAAAGTACATAATAGAGACGGAAACAATAAGCAAAAGAAAATCTTGAAAACATTCTTCGAAAGATATTTAATGAAATTCTTAAAATTTTGATCCAGAACTAAATAAAAAATTTAGAATATTTTGGTGACATGAATAGTGAATACGTTTCATATATTGAATATTTGTCTTCATAAAATCAATTTATAAAATAATTATACTTGTAAATTAACTTCTTCTTTAATTAAAATAAATATTCTATACTAATATGAAAAAAAAAAAAAGAATTCTGTATGGTTAAGATAAGTATTTTGTTTCTTAGTATCAAAGATGCTTTTGTATTAAACTTTTAAATCGATGTAGTATTACAAAATTTACAAATTTATGATAAGAAACATGTGCAAGCAATAATCATTGTCTTTTGAGAAATCAGCGAAACAATCCTTTTGTATATTGAGATAAACAGATACAATTTTAACCAAACAATGCACACTAGCATCTTTTTTATCTGTCTCGTGCTTTTGTCTAAAGACTGTTCACGGCCCTCGTACACTTCCAAAGGTAAACAAACTCATTTCGCAAACAAAAGAAATTACGATAATGTAGGGAAAATATTTTAATTGTTTTAAAAAAAAAATAGAAGGATAACATATTTTTTTTTTAAATAGAATTCTTACGTGTTTCTAATGTTGTTTGTTAGTGACTTATAAATCCTTATGATAAAAGTTATTAAAAGTAACACTTCAACTGAATCAGAAAACAACATAAAAAGTGTATAAATAATTATATCGACCTTCGTTTTAATAAAGATACAAGTTAATTAGAGTAAGTTTTTAAATTGTTAGTGAATCTCAAATTAACAATTTATATGTGAAGTGGCCTTTTGCACGCTTCAAATTTCTATATATCATTGACACCTTGTTTTCATCACTGTCTTCCTCTAACTTCTAAACCAAAACGTTTTCTGTGGTATCATTGAGATATTGAGTATCTGCGTGATCTTTGATTCACAACACTTGCTTGAGCTGAGGTGTGTAGGTATTTACTTTACTCATAGAAATAAAGTTTCCATGAAAATTTTGCTTATTGTGTTTATACATCTTTGTCTTCAAAAACTAAACATTTGCTTAGTCAAATGCATTGTATTATCTAGAGAAAATACATGGTCAATACAATTGACCCTGTACAAACTATTTGAAAATCCACTTTTTAGATGATCATTAAAAATTTGTATTTTTGAACTTGTAATAGGGAAAAATAGATGATGGAGGATAAAATAACATATATAGAATGAGTGTAAAAAAATATTGGATGTCAGATATCGTAGTTCATAATAAAGTGAAGTAAGTATTTCTAACAAAGTGCTTGATGTAGTACAAAATGAATGATGTAATGTACAAGGCATTGAGATTTGGAATTTATTTGGAGGAATTCATTTTGAAGGTAATTGGAGGAAATGGGATTAGTGACTCGAATGCTCAGTTGAACCCTAATATTGGTTTATGATATATACTTTGTAAGAGTTTGTTGTTTTTACCATATATCCATGAAAGAAGGTATTTGTTGTGGAAATTTCAATTTTTGTATTTAAAGATGTGGGATGAGGCTTAATGTTAGCATAACAAATGCATTCATCTATAATAGTCATTGTTATTGTTGTTGTGTGTGAGTAGAGGCCAATTGTAGGGGATTTTTGGAAACAATGGTGTGGATTAGGGTTTGTGAGATATAAGGTTTTGAATTGTTGATTGTTTAATGTAAGTCAAATACATTTTTGTGAGATGTAGTTGTTACATATATCGTTTAACATTTGGAATACACTTTTATTAATGAATTTGGAATACAATCGACATAATGATTGTTAAGTATATTATTGATGTTCTTGTGGTTGAATTGAATTAGGGAACATGGCAAAATCAGCAAGTTCAACCTTTAGTAGTTGGAAGTCATCCACAACAAGCCCATCAAAAACTACTTGTTATTGTGGCATTCCTTGCAAAGTTCAGATATCAAGGACAGCTAAAAACCCTGGAAGGAAATTTTTTGGGTGTGGAAACTACAATGGTGGCGATAATCATTGTAAGTATTTTTTGTGGTGTGATTGTTTGAACGAAGAAGATGACAATTCTTCTATGATTGAATTATTGTCAAGTCAGACATCTTCTATTGGAAATGCAGTAGAGAAAGTTGAGCACATTACTAAAGAGATAAAATTACTAGTGGAGAAAGTTGATTCATTGACGGAAGAAGTGGTGAATTTAAATCATAACGTTGAAGCATGGGTTGAAAATGGTAAAAGGTTAAAGGCAATTTTTTGGTCGATATGTGCCATTATAGTTGCAAAATGGATTTTTTTATTGTAATTATGTTTCGTTGTGTGTGTAGATGGGTAACATGTAAGAATTGTAGTGTTATAGATTTGTTTATTGTCTTGACATTGTTGTAAGGACAACGATTACGTGTTTTTAGGTGTTTTGTGTTTTATGTAACTAATTTGCTAAATGTGTTGTGCCTTATTTGAAATTTGAAAAACCTTTCATAGTTGTTCCAGTGTGGTTTATAGGATTTAGCATATATAAAAGAGTGAATTTAATTTGACGCTAACATGATGAAATGACATTACAATTAAAGTAAGATGTTGCTTGTAAGCCCGCCGAAAAAACGTGGGGCAGATCGAGATGTTGAGTCTGCTAGCCCGCATAACTCGTGTGGTTTATTGGATTTATATAAAAGAGTGAATTTAGTTTGATAGTCACATTAAATTAACACTACAATTAAAGTAAAATGTTCTTTAGATTTTGGTCAAATTTTTTTGTAAGATATTTTAAAAAATATTGGGAGACTTTTAGTAGAGGTGGCAATATGGGTTTGGCTTGGTGGGTCAATTCATAGACTTGCAAAAAAAAAAAAAACATAGGACCAACTGAGATATTAAGTCTGCTGACCTGCAAAAGCCTAACTCATATAACCTGCAGCCTGTACGGGCTGGTCCGCGACTCACATAAAAAAAACTTGTACTTGTATCTATATTGGTTACTTCCCTTATGGACTTATGCATGAACGTTTAAAATTCTTGTATTAATGAAAAAGATAAATGTTATGTAGTTTTGAATGTGATAAAATTTGCAGAATACGTCGTGCATGTGTACGAATATGAATATGATGAAAATGTTGAATTATCAATTTATCATTCAACTCCCCAAAATCTTTGCTTAATTTTGTGAACTTGTTAAAGTTTCCTAATTTGTTGAACATTAAAAGTTTTATCATAAGATTTAAAAAGAAAAAACGTGAGCTAGCCCGTGAGTCAGAACTTATGTGAGACAAGCCAGACTTTTTAGCCCGCATTTTCAACGTGGGGCGGGCCAAGTATAGGGTGGGCATAAACAATGGCGGAACTTACGTATGACAAGAGGGAGCCGTGGCTCCCCCAACCTTTTTTTTCCTTTATTTTTTATATATATATTTTAAAAATATATTTATATATTTATATATTATTTATATAATTTATATAATTTAGTTTTAAAAAGTTTTATTTAAATTTAAAAATCATGTTTTCTCTCCCTGTTGTAAATTATTTTACTTCTTTATTTGATTTTTTTTCTTTAGTACTTTCATCTCTTTTTATGTTCTTCTTTCCATTCCAATTTTTGCCATCAATCTCTTATCATTTTCAAAATCAAACAACACCACAACAAAATTGAAGAGTTAAGAAACATTTTGGATTGAACAATTTTTTCTTTTGAGTAAGTTCATTCTTTATCCTTTTTATTCTCGAAACAATATGTTTTCCTCTTCTTTATGGCTTTTCTACACTTTAGGCATATCTTTATGGTCATAAAATCATATCTTTGAAGTTGTATAAGAGAAGAACAATATTAGGAATCTACGTTAAGGTAAGGGACCATTTAGAAGGTGTTAATTTTCTTAAAATATTAAGTTTTGGTTTTGAGATTTAATTTGGTTGGGGTATTCATAATTTTATCTTTTCCAAAATAGGTGAGGGTGACAAATTTACATTAGAAAAATTATGATAAAGAGTAGAATAATTGATTCTTTTTTCAAAAGGAATGCTTGTGATGAAGATGAAAAAATGTATCTACATCATCTAAACTTGAAAAACTTCACGATAATCCAAAAAATGAAGAAAATGAAAAACAACTATCTAAAGTTCCTAGAGTTGCATACAATGAATTTGAAAATACTTTAGAATGTGATCCGGGAAAACATCCTCAAATCTGATAATACCCACCAAATCAAATTGATGAGGTACGAAGGGCTTATCTAAAATGGGGTTCATATCAAATGCATCTATAAAATTATCTGTTGTCTATTAAAGATGATTATCCAAGAAGATTTCAATACACATGATTTAACTTATTTCCTTTATGGCTAAAGTATTCGGTATTCGTAATTAAAAAATGTTGCATATTGCTTACTGTGCTATTTTTTTAGTAAAAAATCAAGCAGACGACTTGACTCAAATGTTTTTATTGTTACATGTAATTGAATTGATTTTCATTGAATTCTAGTTGGCATTCAGTTGTTTGTCATCAACATGTTTTAACCATTTTTAGTGTTTCTTTTATAGGTTTTAAAAGATTTTATAACAAGCACTATAATAATCCATATTGGAAGAGATATTGCAACAAACTTCAGTTATAAATCCATTATTTAAGATTTTAAGTAATTGAAAGAACATTGAGAAACACTAAAGGTAACTTTTGCCTTTTTTAATATATGATTGTTGATAATAAACTTTATGTTACACTTTCATATATATTATTATCATATTTTTCTGGATTCTATTATCATATATGCTTGTTTTAAATATAGAAAATTATGTGAGGAAATAATTTTATTTTAATGTAGAAAAAAATAATTTACATATAAAAAAAATAATTTTGGCTCCTCTAAGATTTTGGTCCAAGTTCTATCACTGGGCATAAATGGGCCGGATCGGCTCGCATTGCCACTCCTAACTTTTATGGTATATGAGTCATAGTATGATTGAGGAAATTGGACCATTTAATAAGATTTAACCAAATTGTAATATTAAAATAATTAAAATAATATATAATTTGAAGGTTGAGGTCACGTGAGTTGTGATTGTGAAATGTAAAGTAATTATTAATAATATTTCTCCATAATTAAGATATGAACATAAATGACAACATATTTATAAGGTTTACATAAGGTGAGACATATTTGTGAAATATAAAATTGGTATTCATCTCACATTTGTGACCCAAATTTTGACTTAAAATGTCATTGGTGACCATCTCCAACAAATATTAGTCTAGACAATATCGTAAAATCGTGACTTAAAATATAAAAATTGTGGTCTAAAGTATAGATAATGGTTTTTCAAGACAACAGATTTAGTGTTACAATAATTTTAAAACTAGATTTTAAAATGATGACAACAATCATGATTTTTTACTCCTTTTTATTTTTATAATGGTTTAACCAATACTTACATAAATGTCACATTTGGGTTTAAATCGCATTTATTAAATTGTTGCTTTATGTAAAATATTTGTTTTTTCATTTTGTATAAATTGTTTATACAAGAGTTCAAATGAAAAAATTGTTATGTATGTCTTCGAATCACAACATGGTGTAGTTAAAGGCCACACTATATTAAGTGTGACTAACATTTTAAGCAATATTTGTAGACAAAATATCCATGATAAATATCACTATACATATATTTCAATTTTAAAGTTCAAGCTACAAGATTAAAATATTGTCTTGAAGTCATTAGTAATATCAACCTATCAAAGTTAAAACTAAAAAGTTAAAAGACAACAAATCTAGAATTGTTCTTTACTATAAAAAAATTTCATTATTCTACAATATTGTCTTCATGGTCTTCGAACCATAAACAATTCCAAAATATAGTCTCAAATGTTTTCAGCATGTAGAGATACCATCAAAATCCTGATCATTTTAAGAGACACATTATTGATATATTGTCAAATTCCAACAAATGCATTAGTTTACTTGTAGTAAACAAAGGTCACAAGAATTTGTTCAAATTTATCCACAACTTTTAATTTGTAAAGATTTGGAATGGAAAAAAAATTGGTTGTTTAAATCAAAGGAAGATGCAAATTAAAGTTAATAAAATTAATGAGAATGAGTGTGTTAGGATTGAGTTTCACTCCTTTGATCCTACTGCGCTATTATTGATTTACTAAGTATCAAATCATTATCCAATATTCTTGGAAGTACTAAGTTAATTCTAAATCATTTCCTTGACTTTAGAATCTAAGGAGTTCAAAATCAGTGTGATTCCTTCAACCCTAATTGGATTAATCCTTGCATAAAGAATAAGACTTTATAACTATCTAAAGCATATAGATCTATTCCTTGAATACTTAACCAACAAACTTGCTTTCATGACAAGGGTTTGATACAATTAATGAGTCATGGTCTATTCCTAGATAAATCTTTGTTAGGTATTTTTGTTTTATTTCTAGATCATATGTCTAATGAATCAAATATCAAGCTACAGATGATCAAACCACAACAAACATTAAGCATTGAAACAATGCTAATATTGAATGTAAAGACATGTATATTCAGAAAATTAATACCAATTACATGAGAGTTTAGTTGGTTACATCTAATCGCAACAATACAAGTATATCTTTTCATTGTCATGAAGAGCCTAAAAGAGAAATGTGAATAATGGAATAACATGGAGATCCAAGAAGGAGAAAGAAGATTTTCCTAGAAAACATAGCAGACCCTAAAGGTCTTCCCAATGCATTTTATTCTTCCAAATCACTAAAAACCCCATCTCCCTCGAAGATGTAAGAAGAAATAAGTAAATGTTTCATATCAACAAAGCATCGCCGAACACCAAACACTCCAAGCGGGTTCACACACAAACTTAGCTCCTTATTCGACTTGCGGTTAGTGCAAGTTATCTTACGTTGACTACATTTACTAAGAGGCAAAAATTAAGGTTTCTATCCAATTGACACCCAAACCTGGCTTAGTGGCACCCAACACAGTTCACCACTGGGAGTTGGTGCTCAACCTTGGCTTAGTGGCACCTAACTACAATGAAAAATCGCCTTAGTGGTGTTGAGCGTGATTCATGTGGCGCTTGACACATATGCTCTTTTATAATTTTTAGTTTTGGTTTTCTATCCATTCTTCCTTGGATTTTAATCTTGTTTTGCTAACTCAAGTGCTTCATGTTCACTTATTATAAAAAAATAATGAGGATTAATGGTATAATTAGATAAGAGTAATCAATATCTAAGTACTTACAAAATAAGGTCAAAATGAGGACTAATTGAGTTAAAATCTAAAATGGAATTGATTTTGTAAATGTAACATGATAAATAATAATGATGAAAATTAACATTATCAACTTCCCCAGACTTAGAACTTTATTTGTACGTAACTTGACACAAAAAGTCATCTAATCAAGAATGGTATAATGATAAAGAAGAAAGTTCACACAATCTCTTAAAATTTCATTTATGTAGCCTTTTTTTTATTCAATCCAAATAAAATGTGTTTCCTTGTAAAGTTTAAGCTACATCATAATTATCACAAAAATACACTCATGTTTTATTAGAGGCTAACAATCACAGAAACATGTTTTCATTGATCAACTAAAGAGTCACTCCTTACTAGAATAAGTGTGGCACTCAAGCACACTTCTATATAAGGATGTTTGTTTTCCTCTCTTCCATTATTATTTCAGTGCAATTTAAGTTTGCTTTTTGTTTTAAGAGAGGTACGAACTTTCACAAACATGCTAAAATCACAAAGACTTTAATGGATTGTATTGTGGCTAGCTAAAAGGAAAATTTGGTTTTCATAGATAACAAAGACACTTTGAGAAAAAGATCAATTAGATTATGAACATAGCATTCTATTCTTTTCTTTCTGAAAATCAAAAACTAAATAGTTTTTATGTCTAACGAAGTATGTTGCGCCAAGGTGAAGATACAAGGTCTAGATAGGCGTATGATGACAAAAGGTTGCATGTTACATATAGGTGGAAGTATGGTAGGAAAGTTTGTGGTACCATTGAAGACGACAAGTTATATGAGGCATGATGTTTGAACGTCATCATCCATTCCTTTGATATTATGGAGAAAGTTAACATACAAGAGGCGAGGAAGGTAGAACGGAGTGTCAATCAAATTAAGTGTTTACTAATTAGGATTTGTGAAATCCATCTAAATTCTATATTGTGACTTATCATACCACGTAAGGTTGCAAAAGTAAACGTCGGAGTCATGACTACATTTTTTTCCTATTCAATATAAAATAGCTCCAAAAACATCCAACATATGCACGTGACCAAAGATATATGAATATTCTATAATGTAGTCATATAAAGATACTCCCTCCCATTGAGTGCTTTTTTTAAACACTTGTCGCATGTTTTTTCAACTATACCGCAAAATATTCATGACACTTCAAGTTGCCAAATATATACTTTAAGATAATCTCAAGCGAATGTGATTGCATGAATTATATACTTAAAGTTAAGTAGGGTTAATTATTTTAACAATTTTTTTTTCTATTAAAGTATAAATGATGTAACAATGTATTTACATTGTGGTTGGTATTAATTAAAGAAAACTACTCATAAAACTTAATATTTAAGATAAGTATTTTGTTTAACATTCTTAGTATTAAATATACTTTTGAATTGAACTTTTAAATCTATGTAGTATTACAAAATTTAGAAATTTATCATAAGAAACATATGTAAGCAATAATCATTGTCCATTGAGAAATCAGCAAAACAATCGTTGTATATAAACTAGCATCTCTAGCATCTTTTTTCCCTGTCTCTTGCTTTTGTCCAAAAGACTGTCCACGACCCTCGTACACTTCCAAAGGTAAAAAAAGTAACATCTCTAAACAAAAAACAAAAAAAAAAAAAATTAAAATAAATAACTAAAAAAAAAAAAAAAAAAAAAATTAAAAAAAAAAAAAAAATAAGAAAAAAAA
>Ga0209589_1012141_pt1 | contig 11808 bp, 1 predicted proteins | sample CowpeawhiteBW_FD_187525 | JGI IMG/M metagenome (GOLD analysis project Ga0209589, IMG submission 187525) | Root nodule microbial communities of legume samples collected from California USA - Cow pea white BW (SPAdes) (version 2) | ecosystem: Host-associated > Plants > Roots > Nodule | place: USA...
AAAAAAAAAATATATATATATATATATATATATATATATATATATATATATATATATATATATTGGTAATTTGTCAATTTAAGTTGGTATTCTAGCTTTGGTGGGTTTTGTTAATGAGAAGAGACATTGCCTTTTGAGTTGGGTCTTATTTGACCATATTTAAAGGTTTTAGCATTAGTTTAGGTACCTAAAATTTGAGAACCCTATATTCCATAAAAGTCTCATACCTTTAATTATATAAACCTAGTAAACCATTGGTTATCGTGTAGTGGTTACCATTATTTGTGGGTTGGAATAACAAGTGAATTATATATTATCTTGTTTAATATAACCAAAGGCGCATCTTAGTGTTTTAACAGGGACATGGCCATAAATTTTTAAAAACAATTAAAATTATATTGGTATATTATATTAGTGAAAATTAAATTAGAAAGATTTTTATTTCTTTAATAAAGTATAATATTTAATATTAATAAATAATAAAATATAAAATTAAATACAGTAAAAGACAAATAAATTTATTGAGATATTTTTATGTTTTCTCTCATTATCTTTTGAGTTTCTTGTATATTGAAAATAAAAAGTAATTCTCTCTTCTTTCTCACAAATGAAATATTAGTTTAATAAATAATATTTTTTAGCTCCTAAATTTTTTATATATTTATTATTTTATGAATATAAAAAGAAAAATTATGTATTATATATTTTTTAATAACTGTATTCTAATTGTTTATAAAATAAAATTTTAGAGAAATAGTAAAATTTTAAATAATTAAAATTTTAATTTATATATTCTTAAATATAACTTCAAATTTTAACTTTTATTTATTTTAAACCTATATCCTATCAACCAATAATAATGGATTCTCTTAACGTTGTAATTTATACGAGAGCTATATAAAGATATTTAATTGGTGAGAAGGTGATAAAAACAGTAACAAATGTGAAAAATTAGACAAATAATAAATAGATAAATAAATAAACAAAGATAATTTATTAAACGATTTAATTAATAATTTAATTCTTATATTTATATATATATATATATATATATATATATATATATATATATATATATATATATATATATATCATTCGTTTTTGTTTTTATAGTTTTTTAAACTCAATTGAGTTTTTATTATTTTTAAATAGATTTAATATAATCATTCTCATTAAATCAGCATTATAACAGATCGTAGGTGTCAAAAAATAATTTTCTTTTTGAATTTTTCAACGAATGTTCAAAAATAAATTTATTTCTAAAATTTATTCATTTATTATTTATTGTTGTGGCTATGTGATCAAAAACAAAAAACAGGATCAATCATACTAAAGGCCACGTTTTGCTTCTCCAAGAGTGTTTTTTCTTCCACACATCACATGGACCCAGCCATCATGCTTCGAGAATAACGTCTCAAATTGTGGAAAATACTTCATACTGATTTTAATTTTTTAAAATATATTAAAAGTAAATGTAGTTTAAGAGTGATAACCTAATAATCTAAGAATCACACTGAAAAAATATGTGTTATAGTTACAAATATATATTATTGTTGAAAATTTTGAAAAACCAATATAATTAAATTGAAGAACAAAGTTTCTTAATGCATTACGTCACGTTCCATCTAAAACAAAGTTTTCCAATCAACATAGGATCCTATTGCTTTGTTCAATCAATGCGAGGAGGTGGATGTTTTTTCAAACAAAAATCAAGTTTCTACAAATGAAACACAACGTCACTCATTTATTATATTCTTTAACGGTTACTCACCAATACCACAATAATTGCCTTTCTACAATATTCACTTATCCATTTTCCTCCCTTCGTAATTCTTGACTACATATAATACTCACTCACATCTATCATTGGATAATTTTAAATAATTTTACTTAGTTTTGTTTATCATTTTTTTTATTTTTATTTGTATTAGAATTTTAACAATTTTAAGAAACTAAAATAATCATATTTAAAATACTTCAATTGAATTATCTTCATTTAAATAGTTTTATTTGGAAAAAGTAAGTGAAATATTTTAGGTTTTAATTTTCTTGTTTGTTTGGACAAAGCACTTTAACTTTAATTTTAAGACAAATTTTTATTTTAAAAATATTTCGATAACTTGACTCCAATCTACTTGACCAAATCGGATCAACCTTAGACCCGGTTCGAATTTGCTCAACCATCGAACAAGGTCGACTCAGCTTAACCTTTAACCTAGACCTTCACCTCTATTCGTATCATCCCAACCTTCGGCCTAACCTAGATCAGCTCAACCTTTTTCCCTGGTCATATTGACTTGACCTTAGTCTGGGTCGAATCATCTCAACCTTCGTCTGGGGCCAAATTGGCCGGATCATCGATTCGGGCCGATTTTGCTCGACCTTTGGCCTAGATTGAGTCAACTCGACTTTCGCTTTGGGTTGACACTTCTCGTCCTTAGATTTGGGCCTAATTGTCTCATCTTTTAGCCAAGTTCAACACGTTTGGACTTTCAGCTCAGGCTAACTCGCCTCGACCTTCGACTTGGCCTTCCTGACAAGAGCTACAGTTTGTGCCAACTTGGTAAGACCTTCGGTTCTAGCCAACCTGGCTCAAACTTCAGTCTGAACTGACTTATTTTATGCTTCGATTGGGACTGACCCGACTCGTCCTTCAACCCAAATCGACTCGGCTCGACCTTTGGTTTAAGTTAACTCTATTGAACATTTTCCTAAAGTCAACTTGACTGAGTTCTCAGTTTAAGTCGATTTTGCTTGATCTTTATGAGTAGAGTGAAAGGAGTGAAAATAAGTAAAATTTTTAAATTTCTTATATTTTTTAGGATATTTGAAAATTTTCTATTTCAATCATTTCAAATACCTTCCAAAATTTCTTAAATTTCAATTTTTTTCTAATTACTTTATTCAAACAGGTTACGTAAAAAATTATAAATTCTTTACATAAATAAATTTACCTTTCTAAATTACGTCATTATGAGATAATTTAAAATAAAAAATTCAAAAGTTGATTATTTTCGTATTCTAAATCTTCTAGAAGAGGTAAACTATATTAAAGAAGGGAACATAATGTGGCTGAATTTTACGATGATTTAAAAGTTGTTTGGAAGAACTATAATTCTTGAGACAATACTAATTTGTATTTGCAACGTAAAATGCAACTGTCATGTGAATAAGATATACAAATTACAGAGAAATAAAATCTCAACAGTACTGATGTGAAGATTCAACAACAGTGTTAATTAGATAGGATAAAAATCTCATATTTGCGAAGTTAATTCTGGAAAACCGTAAGAATAAGAATGAATAATATAGCTATATATCCTCCTTGGATGAAACAGAAGAACAAATATGTTAGTAGTGAAGTTTTAAATCTAATAATCTCACTTTACAAGCTAGTTTTGTGAAGTTGAGTTAAGTTTAAAGTCCACTTTTAATATGGTATTACAGTCAAATTAGAGTCTATCACAGTGAACTTTCTTGGACATTCTTTTCCACTTTCTATGGGAGGATCACCCACTAATTTCTAGTCCCACGCACAAGATGAATATTCTTCGACGTGAGGGGGTGTGTTGGAAGTCCCACATCAACTATAAATAAGGCAATTTCATAATATATAAGTGAGGTGTAAACCTCACTTTACAAGCTAATTTTGTGGAGTTGAATTAGACTTAAAACTTCACTTCTAACAAAATCAAAGTTTAAATATATCTTAAATTTAATTATCATTTTCATTTCACATACATACTTATAAAATATTAATATTTATTGATAGATCATTTAAATCATGGAATAGGGTAGAAAGAAAGTGTGTGGTTAGTTTGTGGCCACGATGCAAGAAATACAGCTCATTCACACTTTCCTTTTCCAAATTGTTTGAATATGTTTTAGGGTTGTCAATGTTAATTTATTTTAGGGTATTATGAAGGCACATGCATGACTACGACAAACCATGCAAGGTTATTTATTGAAAGGCAATATTTGATGATGATATATTCAATGTGGTTCGCACAACAAAAACCCAAACTATGTAACCACTCACTTTGACTTTCATGGTTTTGTGTGTTGAAAATGTTAGAAACTTTTTCTTTCTCTTTCTTTCACTAGGTTTCTTTGCAATAGGGTTTTGTTCTTCTCACAAATGAAACCCTTAGTTTTTCTTAACTATTTCATAAGGATAACATGCATTGTAGATTAGGTTGGATTTGTCGTTTTACGAGTCTGAGATCAAATAATTGACAATAGTTTAGTTATAATACAAGCATTAAAAAATTTATATACTTTTTTTTTATAAAAATGACAAGTAAATTCATGCAAAACTATACTTTTTATTAGATCTAAAACAAAAAATAAAAAATAAAAATAGTGTATCTTATCTTCTATTCAATTCATTTTCGCCTTGAAAAAAAATATATTCTATTTATTATAAATGATTCAATTTTTTTGATCTTATCACCTTTCCGTGTTATCTTCTATTTCTCTCTCTGATCCCTCTCTTATTAACAATACAGATGAATAAAGTGGAAAAAATTGTTATATGCTAATTAATTTATTTATTGTTAATGTACATCATATACTTATTTTGGATAAAAAATAAAATGATACAAAAAAAAATTAACTAAAAATGAAAATTTTGGGAAATAAATTTTAATCCACGACTCCGATATCATGTTATAACGTGACATCCTCCCATTCATTTAAAAAAAAAAATATTTTACCACCTAATTTCCTAATTTTGCTCTCCTTATTTCTTAAAAAAATTGATTAATTAATAGTTAAATAATTTCTAATTAAAACTCTTAATTCCTAATTATAAAAGTCAATTAAGAGAATCATTTATAAATAATATAATATATTTATATTATCTTTCTCTTCTAAAGATGCAGGAAATCACTACCATAAATTTTTCTTTCTCCTATAAATTGCAATCCTACGCTTTCCTTTCTCTCCTAAAAATAATTGTTAATTATAAAAGTTAATACAAAAAACATATAAATAATTTAGTATCATTTTTTATGCATCATAAATGAAAACTAAATTATCCTACAATCAATAAATTTTACTAAAATAGACTCTAATCTATAATTTTAATATAATATTAAAAAATATATTTAAAATCTCACTTAACATTAAAAATATAAAATAATATAAAACATTTATTATATATGTATGTAACTTTTAAAAAGAATTCCAGAGCCTTCTAATATGGTCCGTAACCATCATGTATCTGAACAATGGTCAGGCCAGGGACACTATAATAATTGTCTTTAATTGTGATATAAGTATAACTTTGGTGACACTACAAACTCTAATATTCACAATTATCCTTTCATGAAAACATGGGCATGAAAAATCTCAAGATTTTTTTACAAGAGATTCTAAGTACCTCACCGAATATTCCCCTCGTAAAAATGCTATGCTAAATAGGTTTTATTATATATAAGAAAAAACTTAGTAGAAAATTTTGTTTCCTAATATTAAAAAAATAAGAAAGTGAGAGAACAATAAATACATCTAAACAACAAAATTAAGAAAAGAAATAAAATTCCAAAGCTTCTTATTAGATGAACACATGAGATCTTTCAAAATTAAACCATTAAACAAAGTATTTATAGGTTTATAATGTCTAACTTTTATGCAAAATTATTAAAATTTATTTTTCACCTAAGATAACATGAGTGAACTTTTCTTTCGAAAATGTGAATTTGCATTATTTTCATCATACACTTAAAAAATAAATATAGGAAAACTATATTAAAATGTTAATTAAGTTTAAACTCCACTTCTTAACATGGTACGATAGAAGTGGACTTTAAGTCTAACTCAACTCCATAAAATTGGCACCCTCTCATACTGAGGTATTTATCTTGTGTATGGAACTAAAAATTAATGGGTGATCCGTTAGCGGCCCAATAGAGGGTGGAACAGAATGTCCAAGAAATCTCGGTACGATAGGCTCTAACCTGACTCTAACTCAACCCCACAAAATCGGTTTGTAAGGTGAGGTTTGCACCCCACTTGTGTATTATGAAATTCCCTTATCACTAGTTGATGTGAGACTTTCAACCGTACCAGAGTCATATTATAGTCTATCCTAATAAGATTTATTGTTTGTTAGACATATTTTTTCAGTCGCTATCTAATTGTTATCGGACTATCCATTAATGTCTAGTCTCATATTCGACATGTATATATTTCGACGTGAGTTGGGTGCGTTAGAAGTTTCATACTAACTAGAGAAGTGATTACATAGTATATAAATGGATGCAAATCTCAACTTACAAACCGATTTTGTAGGGTTAAGTTAGACTTAATTCTACTTCTTAATAGTAACTATAAAAATAAAAAAAACCTATCAAAAAAATATAAATTCAACGGGATTATAAAATATATACATGCTACCCTACCTTTATTAAGATCTTATCCTAGTGAAGATGTATGGTGGAGGAAAAAGTGATTGTTTAGGCAAAAGAGATGAAGATAGGAAGAGTTAACAGAGGTTTGAATACAGGTAGACTAAGAGTTGTCAAATTAAAGTTAATGCTTACCAACTCTGACATTATTACGAGTGCTAATTTGTTTAAGTTTGATTGATAGTGCTTCTTCAGAAAAGTTGTGTGGTGTAGAACACTCTGTCCACAATGGAGGGTCACAACATACTAAATGATGCTCAGTGAAATTAAAGCCATGAGCTTCATAATTCGGTTTTTAAACTGCAGCATTCATGATATATAGTACTTCCCTTAGACTAATAAATTTTTTTTAATGGAATAACTAACACGAAAAAGCATTTTCAGGATCAAATTAAATGGTCAAGGACAACAATAAAGACCAATACATCACTCACTTTCAACATGTGTACTATTTATTTATAAAGGGAGACGAAACCAATTAAGTCATTTTTTCAAGAAAAAAAATTACGTAATTTTTCTTAATTTTTATGTATAGAAAAAGTTATTGAATTCGTCCATTTTATAAAGCTTTAACTATTATATTTATGTTAATTATGATTATAATCAATAAATGGTTGTTGAAAATTTCACATTTATCATAAATAAAACAAGTTTACAGTATATCGAATATAAATTTTATTTTATAAGTTGATTTTATTAGATTGATTTAGATTTAAAGTATATTTTTTACATGGTATTAAAGTTATAAAATAGGGTCTATTTTAATAAAATTTGTTATTTGTTCCATCTATTATATTATACATATTGAGAAATTTATTATTTGTTAGATTTATTGTGTTACTCGTTATTGAAACATCGATTAATTTTTAGTTCCACTTTTTATATATATATATATATATATATATATATATATATATATATATATATATGCCCGACGAAAGAGAAGTATATTGGAGATCTATAAATTTTACTTTAAGAACTTGTTTTATAAAATTAAACTAGATTTAAAATTCAATTTTTAATATATATATATATATATATATATATATATTATTTTTCTCCTGTCTATTTACATCAAGAGAATAACAATATAATAAACAAAATATTAATTCCACAATCCAAATATACCATAAACTGTCTAACATCTAGGTATAAAATAACCTTTTTATGATATCATAAAAGAATTTATACTATTACTATATTTTAGTTATACCATATGAGTATTGTTAGCATTATTTTATAATAAAAATGGACGCTTCATCTCAATAATGAATGTTTTATTTTAATGAAAATAAAGTCGCATTTTCTTCCTTCACTGATCTTTTAGTTTCAATTGTGTCTTTTAATTAAATTGAAATGTTTCTTTATTAATTTTTTACACGATTGATGTCAATTTTTATTAACGTGACATTTTTCTAGTTTGTTCTTTTACTAAGTTATATGATTTCTTTTTTTAATTCATACTCCTTAATGTATTGATTGATATTATATAATATCACTTGTCTTTATTTTATATTTTCTTTCTATTTTTCTCCAATAAATTCTTTTAGCTTATTTTAATTCTCATTAAATAAAATCAATAATAATAAAGTTACTTTGTTTTAATAGGTTGAGTTTAAAATTAAAAGTTAAAATATCATGAATGTCAAAGTAAAGTGAATCCAATTTATATTGACATACATGTTAGTTTTTCCTTTTTCATGAATTGAGTTTGAAGTTGGCAATTAAATATTTGCCTTATAGGAAAAGGCAGCACTTGCATTCTGACATATGTAAGAGATACAGAAAATGAGTAATGAGCTTTGAAGATATTGTTATGTAGTCATCATGGAATCTGTGACCTTCAAATTTATGGTGCCTCAACTTCCTTAAAATCCCAAAAATATGGCCATCACATCATTCTATTCAACTATATCTTACAAAACTTAAATCCTTCAAATAACTCATTTCAAATTATACAAGTAAATGATCATAATACATGTTTATCTTTTCAAATAAAATTTACTTTATTTTATCTAGTAATATTTTGTATTTTAAAATTTTATTAAAAATCTCCTTTCGAGATAATTATGAAAAAATGAATGAATCTATTGTGAATAATGGTTTGTAATATGATGATTGTTTCACCTTGTTAGTATCTAATATTATATCTTATATTTTTATATCGTGTTTCAATATATAAATTTGTTGGATTAGTACAACCATAATGCAGAAAATAAGATTAGTTAGTTGTTGATGTGGAATAAAACCAATTTAAGAAAAAAAAATTAGAACATGTAAACCAATGTTTTAAAGAAATCGGTTAAAAATAATTAATATATATCGAATTTTGCAAAAAAAAATTATAATTAATTATAATATTAAATAAATTTTAATCTAATAATTATTAATACTATTTTATTTTATTTTATTTAAAAAATAAAAATGTTTATAAATATTATTGAATTGTGTTTAATATTTTATTTGTTTATTAATTAAAAAATTAAAAGATAATAAAATAATTATATTTTAATGTTGTTAAAATATATATATATATATATATATATATATATATATATATATTAATGTTGTTAATTTATGATGAATGTGGAGGATTGCATGGTGATGAGTGGAGAGTTAAGTTGACGAGTGGCAGAGAAAAGAATATGAATGAGAATAGAATGGTGAAGGATAAGAAACTGTGCGCACGGTAGAAAATGTTAAAGGGTGAAGTGGGGATTATAGAAATGTTTGGGGGTGTGGGAAGAAACAAATGGTGGTACAGGAAGAAATGGCCTCAAGTCTGAAAGCAAGGGAAAAAAATGGGAAATAACTTCCAAAATTATATGTTATTGGCCCTTTCTATTTTATAACAGTTGTGGACTTCCATTGTTAGCCTTTGTGGTGAGGGTTTTTGGCATTCACATTATCTTAACTTAATATATAATTCTTATATATAATTATATAATTCTTTATATTCTTCTATCTTATATTAAATTTATGGTTTCTATGGGTGCAAAACTAATAATATTAATTTGGAATTTCATATGAGAAGGACTTTTCTATTGATAACAATAAAAGTTATCTGTTAAGTGGAGAAAATACTATTTCAATTAAAATAAAGTATGTTCTTAATGAATATATGTTGATAGACTTTGTAAGAATAGAATAAAAGGGTCAGCTACCCAACAAATTTTTGCACCTCCAAACACTTATTATGTACCCAATTTATTTATTTATTTTTATTTCCACTTTGTCCCCAAGTTAAACAGTTAAACATGTAACACATTTTTTTTCTCTTTCTCTAACTCTTATCTAAATCTCATTCCACAAGAACTAATTTAGGATCTTTAGGGTTAGAAGTAGTTATGACCACGAGATGTTTTTTGGGCAGAATTGAGTTTTCTTTTTTCTGAAAATTGGGTGAAGAATAAAGAAATAAAAGGTGGATATAAAAGTGGAAGGAAAAAATCACTCTTTTCAAAGTAGGCAACACAGAAGGAAGAAAAAAATCCTTTGATACAACCAAAGGTTCTTCAATCACTCAAGAATTAGGAGAATCACTCTCACTATTAGATAAAAAAAGAGAATTTCTGAACAAAACTTAACTTGTTTTCATTCATAAAAATGGTTCAGTTCAGTTTATATATGAGCTTTAACCATTAGAATCATAAAAGACACATAAATTTCAATTACAGCCCAGTAACTGAAATTAAGGCAACCAAAAGCCATTCATAAGCATTCAGCAAAGGTCCTCTTGGTCTTCCAAAGGCTGATTTTTAAGTTGGCAAATGGGCCCTTATTAGAACTTGAAAAAAAAAAGCAAAATTAAAGCTCATTAATTGGTTAAGCCAAGACACAATTTGGTCACCCAATTTTACAAAGCATTGAGCCATTATTTAAATAAAAGAAATTACAGCAATATATTAGTCGTTCTTTATTTGGGCCATGATGCGATTCATATCAAACTGACCCATCCCTAAGTTTACTCTTTTTTTTTTTTAAGTTTTTGCTTGTTATGGATGTCGACATCCTATATTATGTATTTTTTTTCATTTATGAATGTCAACATTCAATGTTTGGTTTTATTCTACGAATGTCGACATCTGGTGCTTTATTTATTTATTTTGTATAATTACTGATTTGGTCCCCTAATTTTTTGGTTTAGTTCAATTTGGTTTCCATATCTTTGATTGCTTCAATTTAGTACCTCAATTATTTAAAAGAGTTCAATTTGGTCATCTCCATTAAGTTAGAGTTAACATTGTGTCCCTACAGGACACGTGTCAAGCCATGAAATTTTTAATTTTTTTAAAAATTTATAATCTGCCACGTGTCATGTTATTGTCGTGCCACATGATAGTTTACAATCATGATATGTGGTAGTGGTAAAACTTGTTTTCAATTTAGTCCTCTATTTTAAATTTTTGCTTCAATTTAGTACCCCAATTTTTAAAAATGACCCAATTTTTTCCTTTCAAATTTGAGACCAAATTAGTTAGTAAGTTTAATTATAACTTATATATACATATTAAAATTATTGTTTTGAATTTATACATCAAATCACCACACCTAAATATTCAAATAATTTTATTTTTTACAAGTGTAAAAAATTATAAAGGTAAAAATGTAAAAAATAAATAATTTAAGTATTTAGGTGAAGTGTTTGATGTATATATTAAAAAAAATTATTATAACATGTATATATAAGTTGTAATTAAGTTTATTTACTAATTTGGTCTCAAATTGAAAAGGATAAAATTGGATCGTTTTAAATAATAGTGGTACTAAATTGAACCAAAAATTTAAAATAAAGGACTAAATTGAAAATAAGTTTTACCACTACCACGTGTGTTAGGAATATAAATTGCCACGTGGCATGACAATAACCTGATACGTGATAGATTATAATTTTTTCTAAAAACAAGTAAAAATTAAAAAAATATTAAAAAGATAAAAAAAAATCACGGCTTGACACGTGTCCTGTATAGACACAGTATTAACTCTAACTCAATGAAGATGACCAAATTGAACCCTTTTAAATAATTTAGGTACTAAATTGAACCAACCAAAAATATGGAGATCAAATTAAAATAAACTAAAAAGTTAGGAAACCAAATAAGTAATTATACATTTTTTTTAAATTTTTTTCCCGTTACAAATATTAACATCCGATATTATATATATATTTTTTCATTTACGGATTTCTACGCCCAATTAACATATATTAAAAAAATTAAGTTCTCACATCCATTAATATATATATATATATATATATATATATATATATATATATATATATATATTTGTTTTTAATTTTCTTTTATTTTTATGTAAAAGAATTAATTATTGATTTTAATTAACTTTATTTCATAATTTTATTTATTTTTTAATATATTACATAAAAATAAAATTTTAT
>Ga0209589_1012146_pt1 | contig 11804 bp, 2 predicted proteins | sample CowpeawhiteBW_FD_187525 | JGI IMG/M metagenome (GOLD analysis project Ga0209589, IMG submission 187525) | Root nodule microbial communities of legume samples collected from California USA - Cow pea white BW (SPAdes) (version 2) | ecosystem: Host-associated > Plants > Roots > Nodule | place: USA...
TAGAAAACGTTGTTATACTAAATACTTTTGCTAAATAGAGTTTTAATCTTTTAAATTTTTTATAATTTATAATTTATATTATTATTATTATTATTATTAGTATTTTTAATGGTTAAATAAATATAATAACAATTATATTATTATTCTAAAAAAAATTAAAATAAAAAAAATAAAAAAAATGTTCGCATAGATCATAGGCTATTATAATTATTTCGTAAAATCAATTAATTGTGTTATATTGTGATATCAATTCAATTTATTATATTTAAAACTGAATTTATCATTGCATCACTTAGATTTACTATTTCATTACTTTAATAACAACATTTACAACCATATAACTTAATTTTCATAATATTTTATTACATAATACTTTTACTATTTTATTATTTTAATATACAAAATAAAACAAATGCGCAAGATCTTTGGCGCAAGAATGCAAGAGGAGGGGTTGATCCGTATCATCTTGACTTGGTTTTGATTTCTCTATTTTTTAAGAAAATCGAGTCCGGTTCTTCTCCTACCCGTGTCGAATAGAACATGCTTAGACAAATCTTCTTCACGGAAAACCTGCTTTATTTAGATCGGTAAAATCATATGTTTTTATGAAATCATGTGCTATTTCTCAAATCCGTGGTCAATCCTATTTTCGATAGGAGCAGGTGACAATTGAATACAATTTTTCCCAGAATTTTCGTATTCGTAATAGTGTGAAAAGAAAGCCTAAGTCCAAGAAGTTGTTTAAGAATAATGGCGTTGAGTTTCTTGACCCTTTACCTTAGGATTAGCCAGTTCTATTTCTCGATGGAGGCAAGGGAAGGGATGTAACTTAGCGGTAGAGTGTCACCTTGACGTGGTGGAAGTTATCAGTTCGAGCCTGATTATCCCTAAAACCCAATATAAGTTTTTCTATTTGGATGTCATGATCGAATAAGAATTGATCGAATAATATAATAATTGAGAGGGTCAGTATACTAGTTTTTACTAACGATGTTCAAATAGTTAGCAGTACATGCCACGTGTCAACTCCTAGTCTTTTGAATTTTTTTAATTTTTTTAAAATTTTTAAACAAAATTAAATTGAAAAAAATTAAATTTAAAAAAAATTGTCCACGTATTAAGTCACCATATGCCATGTGTTAGTTTGTAGTTGTGTTATTTCCTTTTGTTGAATTTAATCCTTATATTCGTTATTTTTGTTCAATTTGGTTCCTATATTGATTACTTCTATTCAATTGAGTCTCTATATTCGTTATTTTATTCAATTTAGTCCCCTCCTAGTAAAAATAGAGTAATTTTGTTCCTTCTAAATTGAGACTAAAATTATTTTTTTATAAATATTATACTAATATTTTTATTAAAGTTGATATTTTTATTAATTATTTTTTTTAAAATTAAATTATAAATTATTAGATTCAATTTTTAAATAGAATATAATTATTTAAAATATTATTATAATATAATTATTAAATGTTTTAGAAAAATATACTAAAATTCACATTTAAATCTAAAACAATTAATATTTTTATTGTGTTTTAGATATTAAAATCTAAAATATTTTATATTTAAATGTTAATTTTAGAAATATTTGTATTTTAGAATATAATTATTAGAAATAAAATATTTAATAATTATATTGTAATAATATTTTGAGTTAAATATGTTTTTGTCCCTCAAGTTTCAGTAAATTTTGGAATTAGTCCCTCTTCGAAAATTTATACCAATTTAGTCCTTCATCTTTATAAATGCATGGATTTAGTCCTTCTTACCAAATTTTGTTAAATTTTTTGACATTTTAAATGCATTTTATGATAATATTTGAGTTAACATTGAAGTGAAAATGTGTCAAATGGTATAAACAATTCAAATACTATCATGAAATGCGCTTGAAACGTCAAATAAACTTAACAAATTTTGGTTAAAATGACTAAATTCACGCATTTTTAAAGACGAATGACTAAATTGATCAAAAGTTTTGAAGAGGGACTAATTCCAAATTTCACTGAAACGTGAGAGAGCAAAAACATATTTAACCCTAATATTTTAAATAATTGTATTCTATTTAACAATTGAATCTAAAAATTATATTCAATTTATAATTAAATTTCAAAATAATTAATAAAAAGGTTAAATTACTCTTTTGGTCCCTCTATTTGTCATGAAATTTCAGTTTGATTCTCAAGTTTTTCGTTGTCTCAATTTGGTCCTCACTGTTAGTTTGACCAGAGGGTGTTAAAGTCAACGCCACGTGTCAATTTCTAATTTTTTTGAATTTTTTAGTTTTATTTTTTATTTTTTGAAATTTTTGAAATTTTTTTAATTTTTTACATGTGTCACTTCATAGTTGTGTCACGTGTCAAAGTGACTCAATTTGGTCCCTATATTTGTTTTTAGTTTCAATTTAGTCCCAATTTTTGTAAAAATGAAGTAATATTGTCCTTCCTTAAATTGACACTAAATTTACTTTTTTTATAAATTTTATGGTGATATTCTTACTAAAATTAACGTTTTTATTAAATATTTCTATAAATATTTTAAATTAACTTTAAATTCTATACAAAACATTAAGCTTTGGTTTTGTTTTGAAATTGAAATTTAGTTTCTAAACTTATGTGTGACAAGTTGTTTGATTTTTAATCTTCACTAAGTTTGTATAATATGATACACTTGATGCCTTTATATATGATGACAAAATTGTTAATTTTTGAAATTAAGTTTGGGGTTTAACTTTGTTTAATAATAAAACTTAAAAAAAACTTATTTAAAAATATTTCTACAAATATTTAATAAAAACATCAATTTTATTTAGAATATCATCATAAGTTGTATACAATGATTAAATTGACTGTCAATCTAAGGAGCAACAATATTGCTTCATTCTTACGAAAATTAGGACTAAATTGAAACTAAAAACAAATATAGGGACCAAATTGAGTCATTTTGGCACGTGGCACAAGTGTGAAGTGACACATGTAAAAAAATTCAAAAAAATTCAAAAAAATTAAAAAAATAAAAAAAAAACCAGAAATTGACATGTGGCGTTGACTTTAACACCGTCTGGTCAAAGTTAACGGTGAGGACCAAATTGAGACAACGAAAAACTTGAGAACCAAACTGAAATTTCATGACAAATAGAGGGACCAAAAGAGTAATTTAACCTTAATAAAAATGTCAATTTTAGAAAAAATTAGTAGTTGTCTACAAAAGAATGAAATTTGGTCTCAATTTGAAATGGACAAAATTGAATAAAAATAACAAATATAGGGACTAAATTGAACAAAAATAACAAATATAGGGATTAAATTGAACAAAAGAAAATAACACAACTACAAACGGACACGTGACACTAACATTGAGACCTGACACAATGGTAACTTGATACGTGTCAATTTTTTTTAAAAGTTTAAAATTTTTGGAGAAATAAATTGAACCAACAAATAATAAAGGAACCAAATTGAACCAAACCAAAAAATTAGGGGACTAAATCAGCAATTATACTCCATTTTAACCGAGGAGGGATAACTAGAGTATCTATAGCTATTTTGCTATGAATAAGCTACCATTTTATTTCTTTGCTATTTCCTCACAAATTAGTGAGAGATTAGCTACAAATATACGTTCTAGTAAATATGTAACTATTTTGTTACGAACCGGCTACAATTTTATTCATTCGCTATTTCCTCACACGTTAGTGAGGGATTAGCTACAAATATATGTTTTGGTAAATCTGTATCTATTTTGCTACGAACCAGTTACAATTTTATTCCTTTGTTATTTCTTCGCAAATTAACGAGGAATTAATTACAAATATTTTTACCTCACATTTCTTTAGCAAAATAGAAAACTTTTTGTAGTGATTATACACTTCAATAACTTAATTTTCACCAATTATGCGTAAAATAACATGGTAATTGCTTACCACAAATATGTAATTGATTACCACCGCAAATTTCAGTTGAATTAACCTTATGGTAATCGATTACATGTGTATTGTAGTTGATTACCAAAGCTCGTTAAAAAAACCATGGAATTGAAAGTCATTTACCTTCCCTAGCAACATTTCCTAAAGAAGTTATTGTGCCCGCTGGACAATGGTTCTCATCACATTCTGGGATGCAGACAAGGATGCAGGAAGAACGCGAAAAAGCAAATACCCAAAAGGGAAAGAGCAAAGCAAAGAGAAAGGGAAGAGAAGTTTAAAATTTCGTATATCTTTTGTGATGTTTTTCATGTACAAAAAGAGAATGAAACATATCTTAAATAGGTTTTAGAAGGAAAGGGAAAAACAACCCTAGGTAAACTGATTTGGACCAGTTAACAGAAACTAATCCCTAAAATAGAAAACCCTAAGGGGTTTAATATCCTCCCCTCAAGCTGGATGGTGGATGCTCAACATTCCTAGCTTAGAAATGTTGACCATGAAATTAGTGTGATGAAGAGCTTTGGTAAAGACGTCTACGAGTTGATCAATCGAGCAAATCGGAAGGAGGCGGAATAGGTTGTGCTGAAGTCTCTCGCAAATCAAATGACAATCAATGTCTATGTGTTTGGTGTGTTCGTGGAAGGTGGGGTTGTATGTGATATGCCTCACAGACTGGTTATCGCAGTAAAGCACAGCAGGAAGATCGGTCTGAACTTGTAAGTCACGAAGGATGTAGTTAATCCATTGGATTTCACATGTAGTAGTGGCAAGAGCCTTATACTATGCCTCTGAAGAGGATCTAGAAATCGTGATTTGTTTCTTGGTTTTCCAGGAAACTAGAGTACTTCCAAGGAAGACACAAAACCCAGTAACACTCCTTCTGGTTTCTAGGCAAGTAGCCTAGTCAGAATCGTTAAATTTAATAATCATATTCTTATTAATTTAATAATTTAGTTATTTTATATAATAAATTTGTTTTAATTTTATGAATCCTCAAATAAATCTGTTTAGTTATCACATTTTCACTTTATCTAAAAGTTTCTTCCTTCTTAATATAATATTTTATATAAAAAAAATAATTTGTTTTATTAGTATATAATATATTATATTATAATTAATTTTAATCTATAACATCTTTCATTTTCTATATGTAAATAAATATAAATAAATTACTAGATACATGTTCCGTATTTCAAATAAATATAAATAAATTACTTTATATAAAAAATAAAAAATAAAGATAAATATATAAATAATCTTAACTAAAAATCTTAATAGATTATTTAGAATTAAAACTAAAACTTTTAACAAAATAATCTTCAAATATATCTATTTGAATATCTTTATATCTCATCTTTTAATAATAAAAACCGTATACATGTCCTATAAATACATAAAGAGACTTACAAAATATACAAAGAAAAAAGAAACCAGTTAGAGGTAAAAGAAAGAAACGTTGAGATTTAGTGAGCGAAACACATAGTCATGGTGGATTGTTCATGGATCTCAGGCACCAATACTTCAAAAGATAGCTCTTAAGCTACTTGGACAACCTTCTTCTTCTTCTTGTTGTGAAAGCAATTGGAGTACCTACTCTTTTATACATTCTTTGAAAAGAAATAAGAAATAAGATGACTCCCAAAAGGGCGGAAGATTTAGTATTTGTCCATAGTAATCTCCGTCTTCTCTCAAAAAAACTCCTCAAAGTACAAAGAGGAAACTAAATTGTGGGATATTGCAGGAGATGACTTTTCATTGGAAGACAACGAAATTCTTCATATTGCTAGCCTATCTCTTAATCAACCAGAATTAGAAGAAGCATTTTTCAAAGAAGATGAACAAATATGAGAGTTAAACATCATGATTTACTTATGTCTTTTTTTTTTCGTTTTTCTTTTGCTAGACTTTGTTTCTTTTATAATTGTTTATCTTGATTTCTATGAGATCATGAAGTATAATTGGTAGATTGTTTTTTATATAAATATTAATTTTCAACTTTTTAGACTATGAAGTGTAATTGTTATATATATCCGTGTAATTTTTTTCGATTTAGACGCTTCTCCGTGTCGACTTAGAAATGTTGTCTTGGAGTACACGACTTCTTTCTAAGATGTAATTTCACTCCCTGCATGATTTGCCTACTTATCGTAATATTTTTAAAATTTTCCTGTTTTCGTAATTACATTTGAAGTCTGCCTAGATTTGTAAAGTAACCTAAAATTTGATATTACATAACAAAAATGACAATAAAATATTTAGAGAGTGAGTATATATTAGAAAAGCAACTATCAAATTTAAACCTTTTTTTAAGACATGCATACCAATTCCTTTTCTTCCTTACTCTGATTGCCATGAATGGTTTCTTTAGCAGTGCAGCGACTCCCATGTGAAAAGGAAGAGGCAAAATCCTTTAAAAAAATCTAGCAATAAAAGTCTTTTAGAATAAATTCCTTTCTTACAAATTATGTTATAAAACATTTTTATATAGAAATTTTATTAGAAATCCTAATTGAATGGACCTATTATTCTCTAGTTCGAAACATAATATCTAAAAATTCTCCTTACAATTCATTTTTTTTTTCCTTTTAAGTATGGCGAGATATATAAAGAGGATCCAGGATGCATGTGGCTAGTGGCTAGGTACTTTTGTGAATAGTAAAAGTGAATTTAGCAAAATTTTACTCTGCAGTTTGGTCTCCATGGGGAAACGAAATTACTGTTCAATTGCTTTTAGAGATGTATCTACCATTCAACCTTCGGTTTCTAAAAGCATATATTTATTTCAAAGCAATATGAATAAGTATTTTAACATAGCATTTTACAGTTCGACAACAAACTCATTTGGTGGAAGCTTTTCAATCTGTCTCTGCATTGAGAGCAGATTTTTTTTTTCATGTTCGGCCCCATAATATTGGAGGCCAGTCCTCAAACTGTAGCAGATTTTTGGTACGATTGAGTCATGTGAAGGCATGAAACAAATAAGAATGTCGTAGTTTTGTGTGTACTTGGAAATAAGGATTTTTAATCTTTATGACCATTGACCAAACAAGAGTCTTTTAGTAAAGGAAAAGGCTTGGTTCAACAGGCCCAAAAAATGAACCCCTGGCTCACTCTTTAATTGCCACAACCAAGGCACAAAAACAAAACCAAACAAAGGTTCTTATTTGTAGAAAACAATGTCGAGAAGTCTTGAAGCAGTGTCCAGTTACAGAATCATCTTGGTTTGGAGACTCTCTTCTCTGCTAATTTTGTTTTCTTCAGTTCAAGCCTACCCTTCACGAGCTCATATGTTCATATATGCAGTCTGTTCTCAGGAAAAATACGAACCGAACTCACCCTTTGAAAGCAACCTGAACAGCTTTCTGTCATCAGTGGTGAGTTCATCTTCTGAAGTAACTTACAATAGCTTTGCTATTGGAAATGGAAGCTCAACACCACAAGAGGGAACCGTGTACGGGTTATACCAGTGCAGAGGTGATCTGCACCCAATTGAGTGCTCAAAGTGTGTTGAAAGATCGGTTAACGAAATAGGTTTGGTTTGTCCATATGCTTTTGGAGCTTCTTTGCAACTTGAAGGGTGCCTTGTAAGATATGAACATTCTGGTGATTTTCTTGGGAAATTGGACACGAGTCTGAGGTATAAGAAATGCAGCAAAGGTGTGACGAGTGATGTTGAGTTCTTCAGGCGTAGAGATGATGTTCTTGCTGATTTGCAAACTGCTAATGGATTTAGAGTGAGTAGCTCAGGGCTAGTTGAAGGGTTTGCGCAATGCTTGGGGGATTTAAGTATATCAGATTGCTCCTCTTGTCTAGCAGATGCAGTTGGAAAACTGAAAACCTTGTGCGGATCTGCTGCTGCAGCTGATGTGTTCTTGGGACAATGTTATGCTCGCTACTGGGCTTCTGGCTATTATGATGAATCAGGTCTATTTCCCTCTCTTATTTCTTTTTCATTTATTGATAAAATTTGTTGAAAATCTGGCATCGACCAGAAATAAGACTGATGTAAAATGGGTGCAAACTTGACCTTTGATTATGTGGAATTGAATTAAACTTAAATTCTATTTTTTAACAAAATCACAAGCCTTTTTCTATCCAAAAGTAACTTATTGCTCCTAATTAATTTATTGCTAATCTTAAAAACACATTTTGAAGATGAGCACATGTAAAAAGTTGATCATTACTAGACCAATCCAATTCTTTGTGGGAGAAAGCATGAAAACAGAAAAAAAAAAAAATTGAAGTTGTTTTCAAATTGTTTTGAATTGCTTACAGATATGACAAAAATAAAGGCTTTGTAGAAAAGTGATCAGAAAATGGAGAGGAAGGTGAGGTTGTGAAATGCAATGGTCTATAATATTTTATGGTAGAAAGCATTCAGAACATATGCTTTTATACTTTATTTTAGAAAATGCCCACTTTTTCCCACTCCTCTTTATCCATTTGTTCGAATACCTTTTACTTAGTATCGCATTCTATATTCTGCACCAATCAATTTGCTAGTGAAGCTCACCACCCTACTGATTTTATTCAAGTAGTGTCATGATTTGGCATATATTCCCTCAATGAAGATTAACTTCCATTATGTGCTTAAATAAAAGATTAACTTCCATCATGCATGAATTTCATTGTAAAATTGAAAACCGCAATTTTTATTATCGAACATTTGAATTTTATCATCAGTTGCAAAAATTCGTTGGATCAGGTCCGTGGTTCAGTGGAATTGAGAAAATTAGTAGAACAAAAGAACAAAATTAAGGAGTGTTTTTTTTAGAGCTAGTGCAGAATATTATGGTAATAGTTTCAACTTGGTGTTTTGTTTGCAGATTCCTCCAACAATGATCAAGTGGGAAAATCAGTTGCTATTATTGTGGGAGTGTTTGGAGGTCTTGCAGTTCTGGTTGTACTGCTCTCAATTTGCAAAAAAGCAGCTGGTAAGTATTTTTCTGAAATTAAATTTTTTAGAAAGTTAAATATGTTTTACGTTTTTTAAATACTTTTAAAATTATATTTTGATCCTAAATTAAATTATATTATCTTCTGTATCAAAGTAATGTAAAATATTCTTTCTAAGAAAAATGATATTTAAAGTTTTGTTTAGAAACACCCCACTATCAGTTATTTGAGAATTTATTTTATATAATTTCATAAAGACAAAATAGATATATAGTTTAATTTTGAAATGAAATGTAATTTTTAAAATTAATTTATAAAGGAAAATATATTTAATTATAATATGAAATGAATATCATTAATTAAGTGATGATGGCGCTCATATTTTCTTGTTTTTCTTACCTGCAGGTAAGTAAGAGTTAGGTGCTAATCGAAGGTGTAATGATTAGGAAAGATCCTGAAATGTTTGTTTAAATTTATTGAAAACCATGGTTCCACATTTTGCATAATTTAATACATTATGTTTTTCCACCAAAGAAAGTGGGTGTTATCTTTTAGTTTACAAAGTAGAACTCTGTTATCCATCAAACTTAGAAAGGGCTGCATATTGTCTTTGCCTTAGTGATGTCCAACAAAACCCATCATTCTTTTTAATTGTTTTAAAACCGTTTTGTAGATTATTCTGAGCACTTCTTTCTAAATTACTTTGCCTTTTCATTGTGTTGACTTATTGCTTAGTGCACAATTGGAAGGACAATTGTAGATTATTCTGAGAGATATAAGTTGTAGAGAGTAATCTTCGGAGGATTTTTATTTTTTTTAAATGATGATTTGCGCCAAAAACCTGTGCAACAATCACCACGGAAAATTAACGGTTACATTGAATTAAAGGTTTGAAAATTCCTATATAACAAATATGGAATGGACTTCCCTTCCCAATAGAAGTTACGAATGATAAAATATGATTTTAGACTTTTAAAATATATAAAAACTTATTTTTAATTTACTTACATTTTGTATATATTTATCTGTTATTTTTTAATTTATGACTTTTATTTCTCTAAACTACTTCTGTGCCACTATAGGATGCTATATAAATTAGATCGAGAAATAAAAGTATTATATTTTAAAATTAAAAGAACTACAAAGAGTACTAAAATAAAATTCGACATATGTAAGGATAAAATGTAACATTTTATTTAATAGTTTAAATTAATAAATAAAATATTTGTCTACTTCCGTATAATTTGAAGAAATCTAAACATTACTCAAGAATCTAAACATCTTCACTTGTGTCTTCCTCTATTCACACAATTAAGTAATCATCGCAAAAGAAAACAAAATAAAAGCAAACAACACAAACACACCACAAGGTAAGCTAGTATACAAAAAAAAAGTTATTCAAAAGAAAGTAAGTCATATCACTTTCACACAAACATAAATATAATACATGTTTATGTACACATAGCAGTTGACACTAAATTCAATTATTTGAATACATGGCACTGATATAGAATTTAGTGGAGGTGTGAACATGTGATAGTTCCTAGACTCTGCAGAGTCTAGTCTCAAGGAGTTATCACCCAACCACACACAAGGTTAATCCCCTTTCACGCCTAAGACCAAAGAACAAGTCTAAAGACTAGGATCTCCTGTGACTCTTAGCATATAACTAATTCTACTCTATTTGAATGTGAATGATTATTAGAGTTCAAGATACCTTCTTCCTAACATCTCTTATATCAAGGCATACACTAACAATATCATCATAAAGAATTTCCCTTGAAACTCTTTAAACACCATCATACATGCTCACAACAACATATTCCCTTCAATTTATAATAATGAAAATCATAAAATATGTTTCACGTCAACCACAAAACATCCAAAAACAGCTAAACAGGAAAAATAAGCAAAACAGGGCATCTGGTGCTCAACGCCATTTGCCTTGCAAAATTTTCGCTCAGTGCCATCATGCCACCACTCAATGCCTTGGAGCCAAAATGCTCCCATACTTGTAGTGGTCACTAGCGCTCAACGCCCATTAATGTGCAAAAAGTGGCACTCAGTGGTGGGGCCAGTGCTCAACACCATATAAGTCCACAATAGATGAGTTTTCTACAATTGGGTGATCTCACACATGATTAAGTGGCCAAATTGGTATTCTCTTTTTAGTGGTTTGGTTCAAAACAGTTTTAGCACATGAAAGGAATATCAATTCCATCAATTGATTAGTTTATAAGTTTTCCAATTGTCAACACCCAATTTTGTCCAAATAAATAAAAATTGTTTTACCAAAATAGCAAAATAAAAGTGTTATATAAAAAAGGAGTAAAACTAAATTTGCTTAAAAATGTTTTAAAAAAAGTTTCTTTAATTTATGTTTAAAAGAAATTTTAAAGAGGTTTTTTGTTCTTAGATAAAAAATAAAAGTAAAATACAAAAATAATCAAAATAGAATTGTTTGAAAAATAAAAAAAAATAATTCAGTTTTTGAATGTTTCTGTTTATTTTCTTTTCTTTTTCATGTTTCTTTTTTATAGTGAGTTGGTAGCCTAATTAATTTGTCTTCTTACCCCCTTGTTTTTAGTTTGTGCACCTCTTGTTAACTAATTGGGCTCAATGGCCCATTGTTTTCCTTTCACACCACTGTTTTGCTTTATATCCTAAAATAAAATTAAAAAGTATAATAATAAAAAATAAAATTGTGGTTCATGACATAAGAAGCGAGAATAGTTGAGTATTTTATAACCGCGTGTTAACTTCAATGATTTTTTGAAAGAGCACGTTAATATTGAAGGGACATCTATTGTTGTGTTGGGATCTTTGTTTCCGACCTTCCTTTGACATTAACCTCTACATTGTCTCTATCTCGGTCCTACTACTTTTGTTGCCTACACTAACTAGGTTCCTCACTTCTTTATGTTTTTTTTTATGCTTTGATTTTTTTTTTTTTTTTTGGTTTTTTTTTTTTTTTTTTTTTTTTTTT
>Ga0209589_1012149_pt1 | contig 11803 bp, 4 predicted proteins | sample CowpeawhiteBW_FD_187525 | JGI IMG/M metagenome (GOLD analysis project Ga0209589, IMG submission 187525) | Root nodule microbial communities of legume samples collected from California USA - Cow pea white BW (SPAdes) (version 2) | ecosystem: Host-associated > Plants > Roots > Nodule | place: USA...
GGAGGGGTACCACCAATACCCTGTCCAAAACCATTTCCACCGTGACCCATTATACCTCTACCACCCATCCCACCACCCCTATTCCTCATTGGATTCACAGGCCCCCTATTCCCCATACCAGGATTGTTCCCTCTTCCCCAATTACCTCCTCTCCCATAACCTCTATTCCCATCTCCTCCTTGGTAATTACCACCTGTAGAAATATTACCCCCACCAGGCTTAGCCCCTGAATCAGAAGGTCCCCTTCTTCCCTGTTGTGTAACTGCAGATGGGTTCATCTGCTGATTTCTGTTTATCTGAGCCTCCCCCATTTTCTTAACTGTAAAAGGTGATGCAAACGCAACAACACATGGTCTCCCATTAAAAACATGACCATTCATTCCCTCCTTGCAATTTGTGGCAGCAGAAGGGTCAAAAAACTCAACTTGGCAATACCCCTTCGACTTCCCACTAGCCTTCTCATCGAAAAACTTCACCTCCTTAACGGATCCATACTTACTAAGCTCAGTTTCCAGCTCAGCATCAGTAGTCCACCAATGCAAATCACCAACAAACAATATAGTACCACCGGAAGCACCACTACCACCGCCACCACCACCACCACCACCACCACCAACTCCTGCGGTACTAACACTATTAACAGCGCCCACACTGTTCCCAACACCATTTCCACCAACCCTATTAGCACTACCCCCTCCTCCCCCACCTTGACCTTGTCTCGCTAAACCCTCATTTCCCACACTCCCAACAACCCCGCCATGTGACTGCTGCTCAATCCCTGGAAGTACAGCCCCGTCATTACCACCCTGTTCCTCAATATCAGATTTCACAGATTGGTGCCCCAATTCAACCCTGATCCCACCTTTGGCACCCACCTCGTTCCCTCTAAACCCTTGATTCTGAAATCCATCAACTCTCCCCAAAACCCTAGACTCTACAATCCCACTTCCGCCACCTCCGACACCCTCTCCCCCGTCACCGACACCCGAAATCGAAACCACGGGAGCATCAGGAACTGGCGGGGGCCGCGGAGGCTTCTTCTCCTCGACATCATCGTTTCGGAAGCCCGAATCCTCATTTTTGCGCAAAGATTGAAGGAAGCCTTCTCCGACGTTGACATCGTTGTAAAGATCTTCATAATCATCATCTTCCTCTGCCATGAAACCATCGTCCGCGACTGCGGATATAGCTTCGTTACGGTGAAACTGATCCATGGGATCGCCGCTCTCACCGTACCCTCCCTCGCCTTCATCCATTGTTGGGGTTTTTCCCCCTTCTTAACCAAAAAAGTAAATGAAAAAAAATTCACGATTTTTATTTTAGGGTTTTCATGGACGAGTGAGATCAGGAACGAAGAAACGCATTGGATCAGAAAGCAGAGTATAGAAGGGAAACACAGTGAAAGATCTTACCCGGGCATGTGGTTTTGTGCAGAAGAAGAAAACAGAACACAAACCCTAATATGGGAACTTCTCAACTATTCCAATCCTTTTGTTATGTTTTTCATTGCTCTGTGTAAGTGAGTGCACTTTTACATCAAATTCTGAATTTTCTCATTTTTGTAACATGAATTATTCTATTTAAGAAGGATTGTTTTGAATAAAGATGCAAATTTGGTATGCTGAAATAGAAGGTAATTAAAATGTTTTTTATTTCTACAATTTTGTATTTGATTTAATAGATTTAAAAGCAACTTAGATCTGAAAAGAATTTATGTAGTACTTAGTGTTATCAATGTAATTTTATATAATAAATAAATATATAAAAGAATAAGTCTTATCTCACAAGCTTGGATGAAGAGAAGATACATTTTCTTGCAAAGTTATGAAACAAATTTTATAATTGGGACAAGTTACAATTAGCATGAGTGAACCATTTGAACAAATTTGTCAATTCTGATTGAAAAGTAAGGATTAAAACAAATATAAGTTATGTAATTTGTAGCATATTTTACATATTAGATCAATTAAGTCAGGTTTTTTTTTTTAAATAATGAAATTTAAGATGAAAGCTATTACAATAAAGAAATTGTGAAGTAATTGTTATATCATCATGTGTTGGACTTTCCTTCCTCCTGAAGAGCTGATGACAGAAGTTTACATTCATGTACAATCATCTTAAATTTAAATTCAATAATCTATATATTGAAAGACAAAAACAATATAAAATTTACCCTTTGGCCTCAAATTCATTGATATAATATTATTATAATTTATCATCACTTTTAAAATATTATTCATTCTAGAACGTGAAACTATTAAGTATACCAAAAATAATATAATTAAATTGTGTCTAATCATAATCATATGTGAATAATTTAAACAAATCAATACATGTTTAAAATATAGAAGAAAATCGTTTAAGCGATGTAATCTTCCTCAAATGATATTTTCTATTGAAATAAAAGTTGTTTTTTTATCTCCTTCAAATAATATTTGCTTGAGACACTTTTTGAAAACTCTTTTTATAATTTACTAGACTCACAACTTTATAAAGGAAAGAGTTTAGGTGGTGAAGAAGGAAAGAGGTTCTTATAAATGATCTTAGAGTCGTGGCTATAATTGAGAGAGGAGAACCATATACCATCAATGGAATTTATAACATTGAGGATTTCATTTTATATGACAAAGCAAAGCTTACAAAATCCGAGTGGATGCATAAATTCAGATAATTGAATCTAGGTCATACATGCGTGAATGGATGAGAATTTTTCTATGATATATGAAATTAATATTTGCTAATTTGATTGAATTAAATATTTTTATAATAATTGTATACGAATGTTTAAGTTATCATTAACTTACCCTTCTTTATTTGTTGGTTGTGTGTGTCTCTTTTGCAATGATCGCTTTTATGGCATGAACAGATGGAGTTTCAGGTGGTGATGACGCTAGCTAATAGGTTGAGGGATGTTTTTGGAGTTTTCTTTTTTAGATATGTACATACTTGTATGATGGACATACTCTTGTATAATATTTTAAAGGATTTTAGTAACTAATGTATTTTGAATAACTTTAAATATGTGACACATAGTAAATTATTGTATTAATTTGCTTACATTTCTTTTTGTCATACGATTGGTTTGCTTAATATTTAACTTGTAGGAACCTAAGAAAGTAGAAATAGTGTATCATTTTGGGTTGTTACAATAAGAATTAAGAAAGAACTTATCCAAAACAAAATTCATACTGATGCTTTCAATTTTTTTCTATCTTATGGATTGAACATTTAAAAGGATGGAGAAGAAATTCAGCTTTGGATTTCATAAAGGAAAATGGAGAAATTAAAATGTTTGTAGAAAAGAAATAGAAATCAAAAACGTTTCCCGAATTAAAAATAATTTCTAAAATTTCTAATTGTTACCCAATTTCACTCCTTAACTTCTTTTGTTGTTGTTGGAGTCTAAAGGAAATGTATAGAACTAAAAGTATGTTCACATTATTTAATCATTCAAATTCATCATTTTCTCCTAACTCAAAAATATATCTTCTTTGATTTGCATAGAACTTGTATTTGTTCATAGATTCATAGATGCTCTCATTTCATAAACTTAAACACAAATAACCTATATACTTAAAATTAAAAACATGTATACCCTACAACCATGTATTACATCAACTAATATTTAGACACACATTAAATATAATTACTACTAAGTAATCGGTAACATCCATAAAAATAGAAATTCAAAGATGAATATTATTAGGAATTACAAAAGGTGATATCAAGACATGAATTCACACAATTTAACATTTCATGATATTACATACAATCGTCCATTTTAACTTTTAGAGAAGTTGACAAAATAAAGTCTTACAAAACAAAGATATTTATAGAGCAACTTATACATAACATCATAACTATAGATGTGTAAAAGACTAAACTAGCTTTGTATTTCAACATCCCCATGTAACATCAATGTCGCTCTTCCTCAAATCCCACATTCACTTCTACTCTCGTGGAAGCCACATTCATAGCAAAAGATTGTGGATTTGGCTCCATGATGTAGAATTCGCACCAAAAAGTTTTATAGGTGACATGTGAATTTTTCCACAACCTTTGGATTTGGCTATAGGATACAGAATTCAAACTAGTGAGTCCCACCATTTTAGATTTTATAAACAAGCAACCACAATTTAATTAATCTAAACTTAACCAAACAGAAAGTTACCCACAAAAGTTTTAGCAATATTATCTCAATTTTATCCCAAGTCAAACATGTATATTTCAATCAAATCATTTAATAGACCTTCGACCATCATTTATACATAAAAGAGATCAAAGTCAACTTCCCTTCCCTTTATTGGTGCTATGTTCAATTGTACTTACACCCTATACCTCTCAAATGTGCTTAAACACATAATGAACTTAGATTAACAATAAGTATACTACTAGAATCACAACATATCAAGGAAGACAGAGAACCCACCCATAACCACATTCAAACCCCAAAATCTCCTTACATGTAAAATATAACCCGACTCAAGAATATGGCAAAGATGAAATTGACATCAGAAGAGAAATTGTCCACTAAAAAATATTGCCCTTATTGTGAGGTTTACTGTGATATGCTTGATTCTTGAAAAAAGAGAGGAGAAATAGTCAAAATCGATAAAAAGGAGAAAATGAGCTACATGATGGGAGTCTAAGAGAGAAATAATGGAGGTTCTTCCAAAAATATGAGAGATTAATCAAATTTTTGAAAGAGAGAATAAAGATTTTGAAAGGAAACTAGGTTTAGAGAGAAGAGACTTTTCTTTTTCCAAAGGAGGAAATTGGTTCTTACATAATTATTTCACACACTTATACTGTGATCTAAAGCACAATTCTTATAGCATCACACAATACAATATAAAAAAAAAGACTAATAAAAAAAATTAAAGAATAAATTACAACAATGATTTAGATTTTTTTTTTTAGCTATACAAACAATTTTATATTCTTTCTATTACTTTCTTAATATTCCTTTGGAAATATTACACAAAGGTCTTTTATATACATTAAATTAGGGGTAGCAATATGGGTCGTCGGGCCAATCCATAGGTCCGCAAAAATAACGTAGGTTGGGTTAGGACAGTGAACTCGCAGGCCTACAATGGCCCGACCCGTCAAAGCCCACAACCCGCACAGACTGACCCACAAACTTGCATAAAAAAAAACTTGCACTTGTGTATATCAGTTACTTTTTTCTGGACTTTTGCATTAATGTTCTAAATTCTTGTATGATTGGAAAAGACAAGTATTATGTATTGTTTAATGTAGTAAAATTTGAAGAATACATCTTGTATGTCAAGGTACGAATATGAATATGATGAAAATGTTGAATTATCAATTTATCATCAACTCTCCCAAAGTCTTTGCTTTAATAATTTTGTGAACTTCTTAAAATTCTCAAATTTTCTTAATATTAAAAGTTTTATCATAAGAATTAAAAAAAATTAAAACATTAAAAAAGTGGGCTAGTCCATGGGCCCGCACTTATGCGAGACGGACCAAACATTTAAGTCCACATTAAAAATGTGCGACGGAGCGAGCTGGCCCACATTGTGTGGACCAAATGCGTGTCGGGCCTAAACAGGTCGGGTCGATCTGCATTGTCACCCCTATATTAAATTAACCTATTGAATTGTTAAAAAAACATTGCATTATACTCCTTTAAAGGAGTGATATTGTAATTGCGAAAATAACATGAGAAGTTTATGTAATTTCCCAAAGCTTTAAGAAAAATTAGTGTAATTTAAATTAAATTAAATTATTTAATATTATTTTAAAGTTAAATTAAATTAATTAATTATTATATGTAATTTTTTTAAAATTAATTACTTATCATATATAAAAGAAACACGGTATTATACTTTAAAGTCTAAACCATTAATTTTAAATAATATCTCTAGTTATAAGATTTTGAGATGGTTAATAGTAGGCAGAGTAACCTTTCTACCAATATTTTGAGTATAAGGTTTTTAACATTATCAATTTATTTAAGCATATTTGATTTAAGCATATTTTCTAACTCGAAACAATCAATTGTCTTTCTAAAAAAATGCCTACTACAACTTCAACAATAACATTTATCAATTTTATACACTAATCAATGCCTTTATGGTGAGAAAAAATTATTTTCAGTGAATTTTTTATTTATTTACATTTTCTCTTTTAACTGATTTTCATTCCCTATTTCACCTGTAGAAAAGCTTTAGGTATTTTTATACAAAAACCCCAAATTCCAAGAAGTGCTTTTCTCTAAAAGAACACTTTTTTACAAACCTAAACAAAGTAATTGCACCATTATTATTATTACAATATTATTCAAATATGGTAAACAATGGTTATCCAAACTTTTCCGTTTGTTTCACTCTGGGAATCTAAACAAAACCAACGGCTATTTTACTGGCTAAACCCTATCAACCCTCTCCCAACGGTCACATCTTTCTCTCACAACGCTCCACCACCACCCTATATATCTTGCCCCAAACACTCCTTCATCCAACACAGTTCCACGTTTTCGATTTCTCACACTACAAACACTCTTCAACGTTGTTGTTGTTGTTGCAAACTTCACAGATTCCTCGTACCACTCCGAAGTGTCATCTAAATCTTCAAACACCATGATGATAAGGTTACTTTCACACGTTGTGTTGCCATTGCTCTTCACATCTTTATGCTTGGTTCACGCAGGCAATGCTCCTGCCCCTTCACCCAAGTCAACACCATCGCCGGCGCCGGCCAAACCACCTTCTTCTGCCACTCCTCCGGTGCATTCTCTGCAATCTCCTGCAAAGTCTCCAACTTTATCACCGCCTTCACAATCTCCGGTGGTTTCTCCATCTGGGTCTACCGCTTCTCCGCCCCCGGCTGTGGCTCCGGCAACTCAGCCACCATCTTCAGCATCTCAGGCTCCTAGCCCAGCCAAGAACGTCTCTTCGCCGCCGGCTCCATCTCCGGTGGCAGAGGCTCCAACGCCGGAATCTTCCGCTGGAATTCCCTCAAGCTCTGCCCCACCAGCTGGTTCACCCATTACACTGCCATCCAACGGTGCCTCTCCGGAAACTGCTCCGGCGAGTTCTTCAAATGGTTCAATTGGTGATTTATCAGGTGCAAGTTCAAATGCAGCTTCAATGATTTTGGGTGGTGTGGCATTTTGGGTGACTTTGAATGTGATCTAAGGATGGAAATTTGATTATTCTTTGTGTTCCCATTTTTGAACGACCATTTGTTGTACTTGAGCAATTTTTTTAGTTCTTAGGTTATTTCATTATTCTGTAATCGATTTTATGCAAGTTAATGAATTTTTACTACCTCTTTTGTTCAATTTGAAAAGGGTTTTTTGGATTCTGCCAAAATTAGAATAGGATTTTACTTTGATCAGAAAAGAAAATAAAAGGCATTGGCACAATCAACGGCGGAACTTAGTGTTGATAAAGACCCCGGCTCACCCAATTTTTTTTTTATATTTATATAATTTTATATACATTTTTTTAAATTTAATATTTTAAATATATTAAATATTTTAATAAATTTTTATATTAATAAATGAGAAATAGTATTTTTTTTACATTTATTTTTCAATATTATATTTTAAACATTTTTAAATAAAAATAATTATTTTATTAATATTATTTTTTAAGTGATTACTTATTTAATTATTTTTAAACTTAATTATTATAAATAAAAATTATTTTATAAATTTTACAATTATAATGATAACAATAATTATAATTTTATTATCATAAAAAAAGTAAATACAATATTTTTATTTTTATAAAAATTTTGGAATCACTCTTTTAGTTTTTATTTTGTTCAAAAATAATAAGTTGGTATTCAAATTTTTTTTAGTCTCTATTTGGTTCCTATTTTGAAAAAATATCCGAATTTGTCATTTTTTCCATTAAATTTATTGAATATACATTGTGCGTGTGAGACTAGAAATTAATGGATGGTCCGTAAATGTCCTGCGTGAGACTAGAAATTAAAATGGGTGGTCTGTTAATGACTCGATAACGGATGGGGACAGAATGTCCAAGAAAGCTCGATAACGGGTAGAACAGAATGTCCAAATTTTATTTTTTTTTAAACAATAACTATGATACCATATTAGAAATGTATTTAACGCAAATCCACACAACCCCAAAATCTCGGACTTATAAGGGGAGGTTATATACTATGAAATTACCTTAATATTTTGTTTTATTGGTGTAATTGACATAATCTTAATATAAATTTTGATGAAAAATTATTGTTCTATTTTAAAAAATTTAACAAAAATATTTAAATTATATCAATTTTTAAAAAATCAAAACCAAATAATAATTTAACCAAAATTTAAGCACAATCCGAATCCGAAGATCTGCCACCGGACACAATTACAACTTTAGTGTATCTCGCAATATTATTGTTGTTTCATTGAACAAGTTCGTTACGAAGAGAATAAATTGGAATGTTCTTTCTGTAAGAAAATTTAGGTTACTACTGTTTCATTTTTTTCTTCTGAAATTCTCACTACTTATCTTCTTAACAGAACATAGGAAAATAAATCACATTAAAAGAAATTTAGAAGTAGTTTAAAAGTAGATTGTAATACTTAGATATCTTTTCTAAGATGGAGATGAATGACATATATTTATCATGTTCTTTAATAAACTACTCACATTCTTTCTAATTGACATTATTTTTTTAATAAATGGAATTTTTCTATCAATAACAATAAATTTTTATATTTTAAATAAATGCATCATATTATCTTTATTTTTTCCCCCAAATGTTGTATTATTGATTAAAACTTAACTAAAAATTATAAAATTTTTAAATTAAATGTTTTAGAATATAAAAACTAAAGATTATAAAAATAGGCAAGTGATAATTTCTTTGACATCACTTTTTTTCTTATTCAAAAGTTCTCGCATCACTTGAATATCAGACAATTAAATAAATGCAACTCGTTTTCTTTATTTTTTTTTTCCCAAATGTTGTATTGATTAAAACTTAACTAACTAAAAATTGTAAAAGTTTAAAATTAAATTTTAGAATATAAAAAAATCTAAAGATTTTTGAATGTTGAATGATCAAACAATTAAATAAATGCAACTCATTATCTTTTTTATTTTCAAATATTGATTAAAACTTAACTAAAAATTGTAAAAAATTAAATTTTAGAATATAAAATCGATTTTTGCAAATTGATTTTTTTTTTTTTAAGAATAGGCAAGTGACAATTTCTTTGACCTCGCTTTCTCTCTCATACAAAAGTTTCACTTGAATAATCAAACAATTAAATAAATACAACTCATTATCTTTATTTTTTTTCCCACATGTTATATTGATTAAATCTTAACTAAAAATTGTAAAATTTTAAAATTATATTTTAGAATATCAAAACTAAAGATTTTTGCAAATTAAAATTTTCTTAAAAAATTGGCAAGTGACAATTCAAAAGTTCCCACACCACTTGAATGATAAACAATTAACATCTATTGTTTTCAGCATCATTACAATGCTTGAGTAATGTTACAAAAGCCAAGTAACGTTTTTAAATTTGATGTGGTATTCATCTCGACCTTTTAACTCGGTTAATTTTATTCAATGTAAGTTATGTTGATTAACCTTAAACTACTTATGGAGATATTTTAATAACTTCTCAATTTACTTTAAAGAAAATTTAGAGACAATCATAATTATATAAGGAAATAAAATTTCTCATAAATTAAATAATTAACCTGATATATCTTATTGGTAAATTTTTCGTTCTTTATTCACTAACATTTTTACATTTAAAGAAAATTTAAAATTTTACACTACTTCATTTTTATAAAATCCTGCATTGTAGTTGACTTTTAAAAATAAAACTACTCTCTCTCTCTATATACATATATATATATATATATATATATATATATATTATACATGTAAGTTTTTTTTTCAAAAAAAAAACAAAAAGTCATTATACTTATATTTATCAAGCCATTGAAAGAATAAAAAGATATATAAATGTAATTAGAAAAAATCTTATAAATATCAATATAATTTACCCAATTTTTTTTTCATTCAACCTCTTGAAACATCTTTTAAGAATCATGACAAAATTTTGAAACATGGTGAATGATGTAATAATACTCTTACATAATTTTTTAACTAATCTTTTGATTTACAAATATATTTAAAATATTTTTTGTTTGTGAATTTTATACCTTTCAATATTATAAAAGAAAAATATAGTGCTCTAAATAACATCTCATTGATATCCTTTTTAACTATTTTATATGTTCAGGTTTTCACTAAAATAATATTCAGTTCTAAATGTAAAGGGATAGAAAATAACATTTTAGAATTGATAGTAATTTAAAAATAGTGAAACTCGATTATTTTAATTTTAAAAAAAGTATACAAATAAGAAGTTTTATAATCGAATTTCATTATTTTAAAATATACCATCTCACTAAAAACTACTTTTCTAGAGTTTTTTTTATTTATTTCTAGGTGTTCTTCTCTGCTCATTTGTTTGACGATGGCCTTTATGATCAGAGCATTGAGTTTTACAAGGGTAGCCAATACGAGTCTATAATAGAGTAAGTTGATTTTTTACCATTTTTCTTGGTCCAATCAGTCTTTCTCTTTGTTGCATGCTTTACTTGCTTGCATGTGACCTTAGAGTCATCAATATGACTTTTTTATTATCAATGATCATGATGGTATGTCCTGACCGTTCTTGTGATGTTTCTATGTATAGATAGAGAATCATGTGGAGTTAGAGGCGTTTTAGTGTTCTTAGATTGTTTGGAATGTCTTTTACAAGTGAGGGAAGCTAATTCTAGCTTTTGCATGTCAAGATTGTTAATTTGTTGCTGTCAACTCATAATTTTGATGTGATAAGTTGTGAATTTGTGATTTACTTGTTTTGTGGTGCTGCATGTTTTACTTGATAAGTTGATATTGAACTTATGTAGTATGTTGGATTGTGTAAAATTTTGTTTATGTCATTTAAAATTTTGAATGGCTCGTTAAAAATGTTGAATTGAGGTTAAGCTTAGGTTGTATGTTGACTTTTGTGCAAATTTAAGATTTTGTTTGTGAACTTGAATGCCTATATGAGATTCTTTAATTCAGTAATCTGGCTCGACTGGAGTTAGAAACATGCAGTGGCAGAAGGGGTGCCAAATTAGTTTTGTTATATATAATTTTTTTTAGTCAGAAAAAAAGTTCTTCATCTTTTTTCTTCACATAATAGTAGAATTCAAAAAAAATATTATTATCATTCGCTATTATATCATACTATTATATCATGATACCAAATCATGAATACCATTTTAGATAACCTCATTAATTTGATTTGGTGGTATTGTCACATTTGAGGCCGTTTTTCCCCAATCGCATTCTAATGAATTTTTAAATTCATTGTATATAACTCTAAGAACTTTAAAGATTTATTTATGATTTTCTTGAATTCCTGCTTCTCATGAAATTTCTCAAGTTTAGTTAACGTAAATGCATTTTTTTTATCTTTATCACAAACCTTCTTTAAAAAAAGAATCAATTTTTTTTACTGTTTATCATAATCTTTTTAATATAAATTTATCACATCTCGCCTATTTAGAAAAAATTAAATTTATATTCACAAATCACAATTATCACAATGCAAAACATAACAAAACTCATACCACTTTAATTAAATAAACAACATTGTATAAATTCAAAACTTAAAAAAAAATTACCATAGGCAGCGAAAAACACAAAATCCCTAAATTTCATAATTAAAGATTATAATAATTTGGGAAAAATTATAATTAGGATTCATACCAATTTCATAAAA
>Ga0209589_1012151_pt1 | contig 11800 bp, 3 predicted proteins | sample CowpeawhiteBW_FD_187525 | JGI IMG/M metagenome (GOLD analysis project Ga0209589, IMG submission 187525) | Root nodule microbial communities of legume samples collected from California USA - Cow pea white BW (SPAdes) (version 2) | ecosystem: Host-associated > Plants > Roots > Nodule | place: USA...
TAGAAAAGATTATTATTTTTTATTAAATTTGATAACATTTTAAGTTTTCTAATTGAAATATTGTACTAGAAGAAAGTCCTAATTACTTATGACTGACCAATTATTTAAAAGAAATTACTATAGAGGTGGTTAAGCGTATATATTAGGTTTTAAAATGCTATATTTTATTTGTTCATTGTTAGGCTACGACAATATTTTTTTAACCTAATTGTACTTACAATTGTGGTAAGTTAGATTATAACACATTTTTTTCAACTGTTAAAAAAGAAGAACAAAGTGGTGTATCATGTCATCTAAGTTGTTATTTTTTATTACTTAAAATAATTTGTAATTTCATTGATAATTAAGAAAATATTATACAATAAAATATTATTATAATAAGGGTTGTGGTAATCATAATATATAAAACTTATTCATAAAATAAAATAAAAAATACCAAATTGGATGTATCATTTAATTTATTTTTTCAATGTTTATTACTTGACGTTATTGCATTACATGGATTGAATTTAATGTTCTAGTTATATCTTTTATCTTTTTACATCTTTAAAAGAATAACTTGTCTACTTAAAAACTAAGAAAACAAACTACTAGGGATATTACCCTAACACCCCTATCTAATTATCTGACACGTGTTCCATTCTTTGGTTTTATTGTCTTTTTACCTGTGCTGAAAGTTGGTTTCTGCCCTTTTTCAGCCCATGGATTCAGTTCCGATTTTACCCCCATAATTTCATTCTAATCGATGGGTTTATTGTAAAATTTTGTTTCCCGCGCTCATCTATGCTACTCAATTCTTTTATGATTGATTGACGTATATCTACCTTTTTTCAAAATGGAAGATTATGGATTTATCTGCTGCATTTCTCCATTTCAAATTGTCATTGAAGCCAATAGAGTGCACTAAAATTGTGTCGGGTGTGGTTCGTGCACTTGGAAGAAAGGGCAATGGTGTGGATTTTCGATTTTGGTGGTGCATTAGCGATGTTTTGTTCGCCGATTTCGGTGGTGCATTGACGAGGTTTCTATTCGTCCATCTTATTTTAACGATAACTCACACGTACATATTTCATTTTAATATAATATATAACTCAAAAGTTTAATTGTAAATTTTAATTATATAATAATATTATTTTACTACATAACACTAATCAATTATAGTGTCAAATTTATAATTTAAAACAAACAAACAAAGTCATTGTCAAATATTAGTCTTATCATTATTTATTATTTGTAGTATTGATCTATAGTCTTATCTAGTTGCAGTATTCATCACTTAAAACAAACAAAGTCATTAAGTCATTATGATGCACCAATATTTTAAATAGTTTAAATTTTGTATTATTAGATCATATGTTACTTACATTTATTTGTCTTGTCTTATCTTTTCATTTTTAAAAGTATTTTTTGTTTTTTTTTCTCTATTTCTAAATATCTTTTTGTAATATATTTACAAACTAAATGAATATAGTACCATTATTTTTTTTGTCATAAATTTACAAATAAATAAAAAACTAAAGTATTTCATTTAATATAATATTTAACTAAAAAATTTAATTTAAAAATTTGATCATATATGTCAATTTTAAAATTTAAACAAAGTCATATTCAAATGTTATTTTTTAATCTTAATCATTCAGAAAAAAGAATAATAATATACACTTTATTATTTTCATTTAAAAGAGTAGTATAAAATAATATTCTTTTTTTAAAAGTATTTTATTACCAAAAATACCTATGATTAATTATTTTAATATTTTAATATTATGTATTATCATTTTGTACGATATTCATAATAAGAAATTTTTTAGATATTATATATATATATATATATATATATATAATTACACAAATATTACACTTAACTATAATTATATAAATAAATTATTTATTTAAAAATAATAATTATTATAATAATTTTCTTAACCTTACGTTCAAACAAAACAGAAAAAATTGATCCGTGCAATAATACCTTACCAAACACATTTTTTATTTAATATTGGTCTACCAAACAATAAGTGCAATAATATCTTAGGAAACACATTTTTTATTTAATATTGGTTTAATAAACAATATAATAAATAAAGAATAATAATCCAACCATAACTACACAATAATAATTCATTAAAAGTATTTTAAGAAACTAAAATATCTTAATCATCAATTTTCACCCATTCATCAATTAATGGCATCAATTACAAGTAAATCAACAAAATATTGTAAATGACTACTAAGATTAATATAATTTACTACTTTAATATTAAGAAATAGATGTTAGAAAAATACTTATTTATAGTTAAATGACTATTATTATAAAAATATACACAAAATTTAAAATTTAACTTTCTTATATTGTTATTCTAAAATTAAATATTGTATTTATAATCAAATATAAAAATAACACTTAATATAATAATATAATTAAGCTTATATATAATCATGTATACATGTTAAACTAATTTTGTATAATTTATATATCAAATTACTTCATTTAAATACTAAAATTATATTATTCTTAATATTTCACATAAATACTCAAATTTTTTAAAGTAATTTGATGTATAAATTTTAAAAAAATAATTTAATATATATATATATAAATTATAATTAAACTCAATTAATAATTTGATCTTAAATTCAAAAAGGATAAAATAGGATATTTTAAAAAAAAGAAGAGGACTGAATTAAATCGAAAATAATATGTGGATCAAATATCATTTTTAAAAAAAATGAAAAATTAAATTAAACCCTAAAATAATTAAAGACAAAAATAAAATAAAACTAAATAATTAAATCAATAATTAAACATCTTTCTCTGGTTTAAATTGTTTATAGGTTTATATCTGTATATGCTTCTATTGAAAAATGTAAACATCAATTTTATTGTATTGTATAATATGTTTACATCTTAATTTAACAACAATCCATATATGTATACATTTTATTTGAAATTAGAATTAGCCTTAATAATATTATTATTAGTATTATTAATATTGTTGTTACTAATAAACTAATATGTTTAAACTATTCTTATATATCATTAATTATAAATAGTCTTAGAAATATTAGGAGACGTGTCAAAATGCCAACATAGCAAAAGTTATATAAATAATACTGATAGTTAAATTAGGATAACATATTCGATTCTATTTAAATTTTTATTTTAATATTTATAAATTCATAAATAAATTTTAAATTTAATATTTAATTTTTGCTACAATATTTTTTATTTAAATTTAATAGTAAATTATATAAAATTATAGTCTCAAATAAAATATCATAATGAAATTATATTTCCTTTATTATCACATGGAATATTTGTTAAAGTAAAAAATAAAAAATAACAGAATCATGGCAAAATACACTAAAGTCATGATAGAGAAAAACAAAAATAAAAAAACTTACACTTTATTCAAGATTAACTTATCACAATATAAAAGTCTAATTATAGCACAATAAAGTGTATTTAAATTACGTAATAAAAAAATTTTACTAAGAAAAGTGACAAAGTCACATGTTTTTCAAAATTATTATATTTTCCTGACATTCTAAGTAATAATTACACTTAAAAGATAGATATGGATGTAAAATGTTTTTCTTTTGCGAGATAAAATTTGATCGAAGAAATTTTTTTGACATTTGACCAGAGAAATTTTCTTAGAATCATTTGCACAGGATTTAGGTACAAAGAAGTTAACTTTAATTTATCTAATCTAATCATAAAATATTATATAGATCATACAAAGTATACTTTAAAAAATAATTTCATAGGCTAAGACATATAATTAAATTACAAGTTATATATACGTATATGTGCGCACAATTAACATTCATTCTTTGATTATATATTAGTAAAAAAATATCATATAATTTATAATTATATTAATTTTCTTAATATAATTTAAAAAAAATAATAATAGCCGTACACATGCATATATCTCAATACCAACATCTACTTATTATTATTAATGGTATTACATTAGTATTATTATTAAAAATTATTATTATTATTATTATTATTATTTTTCTTAAATAAATATTATTTATTACTAAGAATACTTGTGATTAATTATTTAATTATTTTCATACTATTGTTCTTTTTTTACAGGATCCATAATATTATTATTATTATTTGAATTATTATTATTAGTAGTATTAGTGTAAATATTAGTATTATTATTTTGTATTAGTATTATAATAATTATCATTATCATTATTGTGATTGTTATTCTTCTTATTATTTTGTTATGATTTCTAAAATATCTTTTATATATATATATATATATATATTTGTTTTTATATGAAAAAGTGTAAACTCTACCTCAACTTTTTTATGGTTTAATTACACATCACTAATCAATTTTATAATTTAAAGCAAATAAATTTACATCTAGATATTATCAAATTATTTATTTAGATATTATATATAATTATACATAATTATAACACTTAATATAATTTTTTTATTTAAATATAACAATAATTATATAAATATTGAATTAACGGTCGTCTTCCAATCCCATGCACTTTCATATTATATACAAGCAAACTTATTTTTCCAAGATGAAATCACAATAACGAATTTTGGAAATAAAATTATTTTTTCCAAATGAAATCCCTATAACGAATTTTGGAAATTTTTAGTGCACAGAAAAAAAAAATATTTCTTCACTTTTGCAACTATATTTAAACTTTTAATTAATATATTCCTCCAAAGATTATAGTAACCAATAACCATACAACATTTTAATACATAAATATGACAATAATAATAATAACTATAATATTATTTGTAACCAATTTATTTATTTGTAAACAATTAAAAAAACATAATATTTTGTTATTCCATCTAACAAAATATATATAATTATTTGTAAGTAATTTTAAAATAATCTATTAGAAAATCTAAAGTTATTTATAACCAATTTTAAATTATTTCATTGAAAACTATAACAATAAAAATTAAAATTACATTGATCAATCCTATTTCTAATAATATCTAACTCTAATATTTATTATTCGTATAAATAAAAATATTATACAATGATATATGTATAAAATAATTATTTACTACAAATATAATTAATATTTTTTTATTTTACAAAATTTTAAAAAAAAGAAAGAAAAATACACAGCACCCGTGCGTACGCACGGGTATAGCACTAGTTAATTTAAAAATCACCTTAACTTTGTAGCTTATATTCTCCTTCGTGCCGCTTCTCTGCTCATGCTCTACCATCACTGACACGTACGCACCTGTGATTACAGATGGCGCTACCAATCAATTATGGAGTTAAGTTCTAATCAATTGATGCATTATAATTAAAAAAAGCCCCAATCAATAACACTAATTAAGAAACAATTTCAATTTCGAATCACCCTCTCTCACGACTGAAAACTCTGTGAAACCTTTGTGCAACCATCGTTTCGATCTCGTATGGAGGAGTTGCCGCTGCGATGACTGCTTCGGGAGTCACAATTGTCCCATCTCCGTCACGATGGCTGCGTTGTCGCGCAACGAAAGGTTATGTTTCCATTAAGCTCTAGCAATATTGGAGGCGCAGGCGCGATGCCTTCTTCTTCCCGGGTGGTCGCGCCTCTGGTTCGATTTCTTCTGGGGAAGCTTTTTGTGGTTGATGGAGAACAGGAGTAAGAACTCCATGAGTAGAGCAGCAACAACGACTTTACTGGAGTCCTCCGTGGGTGGTGACTGGGTCACGATAGCATGTGCTTTCTAACAGGGGAGAGGCTCACAACTTCTCCTTTTTCTCAGACAAGGTGCGTTGGAAGAGAACAAAAATGAGACATTTAAAAGGTTACACTATATCAATGATTTTTATTTTTTTATTAATTTTAAAATGTGAGCTACTGACAACGCAACCATTTTAATTTTAAAGTAAATTTTCACGTCGTTAGAAAATAGGGAAAATTGATGATTTTGAAATCCTACTGTGCAAACAACGGAATAAGAACAGGCTGAAAACATAAAATCAAAACAGAGGGGATGGAGTTTAACAAATAAGGGTGCTGCACTAAGTAAATTAATAGAGCTAATAAAAACCAAGGGTGCAAGCAGATGTAAAGAGGGGTGTGTGCGAAGCAAAACTGGTCAGCCCAACCATTTCTTCAAAACTGAAAAACCTCGAGGGTTTCCTCTTCTTCCTTCATGCACAGACAAAATTGCCTCTTGAGCCCGCAGCCGCTGCACCTTCGGCGAGCGGCCAACGTCGCTGCTATCACCCCCTGTTCATACCGGAGCCGTCTCCGCCGCGAACTGGTTCGTGCGACTTCTCCTCTCATTCTTCTTCCCCTACCCCCAAGACCAGAGCTCGTCTTCACCGCACCTCCGACGTCAGACACACCGCGGCATTCGGAGTTGCCGCCACGACGGCGTCGAGGTTGTCACTCGCCACCACCTGAGCTTCACCGTGATGTTGTTCTTGTTCAAGCTTTGCCCTAGTTACGCTTTTTGATTCCTCTGTGATTCTGTGTTGGGTGATAAAACGAGTTGAGTTTAGGAGAATGAGACGAGTTGTTCAATGGAGAAGAGTGGGTCTTTGGAGTGTAGGTCTTTAATAGACTCGGTGTCCTGTTTACTTTTTTAATCCTTTTAATTTCTTAAAGGGATTGCAAATAATGTCTTATCATAGCATTGTTTCGTCGGGAAATGATCTTAAATAATCATTAGTTTGTAGGTTTGAGTGATTAGTTCGTATGTTCTTCCCTGATGAATCCAATTTAGCCATATTTATATTAATCAATCCAAGACCAGTCCACATATAGCAAGAACAGAAATGATTTCACCAACCCTTTGTCGTGTTGTCCCTCTGAAACCCACCTTGCTCAGGTTGTTATCCCCATTTTCCACAACCCCTCATAGTGACACTGCCATCTTGGCGCGTCTGAAACACAAAGACTGGCTCACTCCGAAAGAAGCCACCACTCTCTTAACCTCCCTCACAGACGCTTCCTCCACCCTCTCCTTCTTTAATCTCTACACCTCCCGCAAGGACTTTGACCCCACCGAACCCTTTTGCACCACCCTTGTTGCCAAACTTGCCCATGCCCAACACCTCAACCCTCTCCTCACCCTCCACCATGCCCTCACCCTCCCTCGCCCCCAAAGACGCCATTTTTCTGATAACTTCTTTTTCACCCTTATCAAAGCCTATGCACACTCCTTTCAACGCGTGGACCACGCACTTCGCACCCTCCACGAAATGCCCTGCCCCCCCTCTACACGCACATTCAACTTTGTCCTCAACCTTCTTGTTAACACTCGTCTCTACTGTGCGGCACACAACCTCTTCCTCCATGCACCACAGCTCGGTGTGACACTTGATGCTTGCTCGTTGAACATCCTCATCAAGGGGCTTTGTGCCCAGGGGGAGTTAAATGCAGCCTTTCAGTTGCTGGAAGAGTTTCCTGGGCTGGGATGTAAGGCGAATGCACGGACCTATGCGACATTGATGAAGGGGTTGTGTGAGAGAGGGAGGATGGACGAGGCTTTTGGGTTATTGGAGAGGATGGAGGATGGAAGTGTAGATGCTGATGTGGCAGTTTTCAATATTTTGATTAGGGGCTTGAGGAAGGGAGGGAGGGTGGATGAGGGGTGGAGGGTGTTGGAGGGGATGATGGGGAAGGGTGTGTCCCCTAATGGCGGATCTTATAATGAGGTTTTGTGTGGGTTGGTTGAGGATGGGAGGTTTGAGGAGGCTAAGAAGGTTGTGGAGAGGATGGGGGTGGAAGGTTTTGTGCCTAGTTTTGAGTCTTATAAGGGTTTGGTTAAGGGGTTTTGTGAGTGTGGGGTGGTTGGGGAGGTTGAGTGGGTTGTTAGGGATATGGTGAGGAAGGGGTTTGTGCCCAAGATGGGGATGTGGGGTAAGATTGTGCAGTGTGTTGTTGAAAGGGAAGGGAGTTCTGGGTGCGTGGCTGTAGCTATTGATGGTGTTTCGGAGGATGACAAATGACAACCACCCCCATGAGGCCATTATGTGATACATTGGTCCTAGGATGTTTGTTTTCAGTCAGCTCACATGTTGAGGTCACATTTGTGTATCGTGCAGCCTAGAATTTATGTAGTCCGGGGATTACCAGAATTCCAGGTTTCAGTTCTAACGTATGCCCTATTACCTTGCTGCCTTGTTCTTATTATTTGCATTTAATTGCTTTAGTATATTCATCCTAATATATATAAAGATGTTGAATTTCTTGCAATATAGGCACACATTGTTTTGGATATTTGTGTACCATGGGAATATCTGTTTAGCTAGAGTTGAGGTAATAATAACATAACCTATGGAGCTACTCTAATTTGGTTTTATTATTTAGAAACTTACTCTTAGTGGCCAATGCAGATAATACCACTCATGGCTCTTACCTGACAGATTTTGAAACTTGGTAAGGAGAAGTATGAATGAAATAACCTTTTCCAAAAAGTATGGTGCATTTAATTGTTTGGTCACATAATGGGTCAGTTAATGTGTCTGATAATGGTTTTGACTATACTGCAGTCAAAACTGATGCTGGTGCAATTGTGTCTGTATGGAGCCCTGTCATAATTTTGTGAGAATTATTGCTTTAACATGTTCCCTTCTTTGCTTTTAACTTCGAATCCTTTTTTTATATATACTTATATTGAAGTTTTGGGGGCAAAAATCCTCTACTGATTGAAGTATATGGAATAACGATGAAGATGAATAATCTATGCTACAGATCCTGATCAAATAAGTGCCCAGTTAACTGCTGAAGGTGGTTATTTAGTACTGGATATGATGTTTCCCTTACTCATCTGAGATCTTTCATCAGCCATCTCTGAATCTATTCATTTTTTGTAAAGAAATGTCAAATATTTGTATGCATTGTTGTTTTATTTGATTTGGTGGTAATTAAAGTGAAAGTATTATTATACCACTATTTTATGTTATTATATCGTATGTTGCGATATTGATTGGGGCAGTTGTAGAATGTGATGAATATAGCAGGTACTTCTGATGACACAAATAGTGTGGTTTGTTCTCTTGGTGTAGCCAGCAAGGTTGTGCCGAGCACTGCACTGTTCATGTGTCTGCGTGAATTACATTTACATCTGCAACTGATTTGTTATTCACTGCCCCTTATCATTAAAATAATTGTGTCATTGTTTTAGTAAATTGAACTTGGTCAATTATTATATGTTCCTACACCTTGAAATTTGTGATAGAAATTTTATATTTTAACAAGTTATAAAATATTCTCAGATAACATGAACCCATTTATTAGTGTTTATGAAACTAAAAGTCCTATTGTAAAGGCTTTCTATGTGTTCATATGCATATACTTTTACATTTTCTTGAGTGTTTTCTCATTTTGTTCAGTTGAATTGCTTTATTTTTGTGTCATTTACATTTTAAGATCCACATGTTGTGTTTAAAAGTCATGTTTAGTCCTTTTATGTCATAAATTCCATGTTTAGTCATTTGAATTTTGTTAAAACATGTCATCTTCTTTGTTTTGTGATTTGTGCATAATGTAGTCCTTTTGAGTGCTTTTAATTTTGCAAATTTGAGTTCCTACTTGTTAATCAAGTTCTTAAGAGTTATGATTTTAATCACTATTACTACTACTACTTAAACTTGTGTTGTTTCATTTACTTTGAGTTTTGGAGTTTGTTTCCTTGATGAATTAGCCTTCATGTGTCTCAACCTTTGCTACTTTTGCTATTTGAGTGTCTTAGTGCACCATTAGCATTTGGCAATTAGAAAATGATATACTAACAACCACTTTTTGACAACTTCTCTAAACGTGACGTGGCATATGCTTTTTAATTGATTTTAATTTCATGTTGGCTTTTTAGAAGGAAGCGGGAGGAGAAAAAGTAAAAAGAGAAAAAGTAAAAAGCGGGAGTGGAAATTGAAGGAGAAAAAACAGAAAGCGGAAGTGTCAATGGTTGAACTAAAAAGCATCTTGTTTGTTGTCTTCAACCATTGATGTTTGTCTTCAACCGCCATTCTTCATCTTCAACCCCTATTTTTCTAAAAATCCCTATTTATTTTTCTAAAAACCCATTTTTTTCCTCTTTGTCGCAACAGTGTGGGTTTACCCATTAGACGAAAGCTTCGACAGTTCGGCGTTCGTAACCATTAGGTGGAAAGGAGATATTTTTGTTGTTGTTTGTAATGTTGTGGGTCTCGTCTTTGTGGTGAAATCTAATCGGGGTCACTTCTTCGAATGGTGCGTGGTAGTAAGTTGTATTTATTTTTGTGTATTGATAGTGAAGAAGGATGTGAATAGATGAGAGGCATCTGGTAGCACAAAGAAAGTATCTATGAGTGATGCGAAAGCTTGTGATAAGAAAGAGGTAACTTAGATAATAAATGTATATATGCATTAAATTTGGTATATTTGTTACATTGCTGACCTTTGTGTTAATTGTAAGTTGAAAAATTTATATATTTTTTAGGTCTGCATAGAGCACCAATGCCAAACCAAATACATTGTTGAAGCAAATGCTTACATAGTCATTGTGACAAACTTGAATTGACCCCTTTTCCTTGCCTACGGATAAAGAAGGAGCTCAACATTAATTGTGCCTTGCTAATAGAAGTTCTGAGTCGCTTGGTGGCGTGATTAAATTTGACATTTGAATAATAAAAGTTAACTCACACAGTCATAAGGAATAACGATTATAAATTGTCTACATTATTTTTAAGTTTTTACATATCAAAAATTCCTAGATTAAGTGTAAAGCTACGTTATCATAATTGTCAACTTGAAGTTTTCAGCATAATATTGTTTTCTTTCAACCATATAGAGGTAGTAGGTCTTAAATTTTTAGAATTTAACATGTTCTCTTAGTGGATGAGTTGGGTTGGTATAATATGAACCCATTTCAATAGGTACTGGTGTTAGAAGTCATAAGTGCTAACCCATGTGTCCTCTTCTGCTAACCTGTGTTATATGATTTCAACAAAATTATTTAACACTTATTGGCTTCGATGATAAGTATTCTGTTTGGTGGCGTGAGTAAATTATCGACTTCATTAAAAAGGTTAACTCACACCAATTGATAAGAAATAATGTTTATATGTTTTGGAGATTGTTTTAAAGTTATTGCATATGAAAAACTTCTGGTTGAAGTGCAAAACTGTGTTAGTGTAAATGCCAACTTGAACTTTTTTGCATAATATTGTTTTTCCTAACCCACATACAAGTAGTAGGCCTTAAGTTTATAGAATTTAACATGTTTTATTGTTGCATGAGGTGGGTTGGTATAACATCAACCCATTTTGGTAGATGTTTTGTTATATGATTTTTGAACAAAATCTTTCCACTTTTTCGCTTAGATGATAAGTATCTCGTTTGATGGTGTGATTAAATTTGACACTTGAATAATAAAATTTAACTCACACAAAATCATAAGGAATAACGATTATAAATTGTCTACATTATTTTTAAGTTTTTGCATATGAAAAACTCTCAGATTAAGTATAAAGCTATGTTATGATAACTGCGAACCTGAAGTTTTCTGCATAATATTGTTTTCCCTCACCTACATAGAAGTATTAGGCCTTAAGTTTTTAGAATTTAACATGTTCTCTTGGTGGATGAGTTGGGTTGGTATAACATGAACCCATTTCATGGTGCTGGTGTTAGAAGTCATTCTGGATTTAAGTGCAAACCCATGTGTTCTCTTATAAGGAATACAGAAACAAAAACAGCAATTGGACCTGAGAATGCGATTGCATTATAAGGTCGCAATTGAACAGATCGAGCAAGTTCAAATTGACGTAACATGAAACCTATTAATCCGAAAGCACCG
>Ga0209589_1012158_pt1 | contig 11795 bp, 5 predicted proteins | sample CowpeawhiteBW_FD_187525 | JGI IMG/M metagenome (GOLD analysis project Ga0209589, IMG submission 187525) | Root nodule microbial communities of legume samples collected from California USA - Cow pea white BW (SPAdes) (version 2) | ecosystem: Host-associated > Plants > Roots > Nodule | place: USA...
ACAATCACTTAATTAAAATATCTAAGTAAAAGTGTTAATTTCATTACCTTCCATGTTGGTCCATAACCAGTCTTGGAGACACATCAATGCCTCCACAGTATTTGAAAGTAATTGGGGTAAGAATCTGACCAACATTATTAAATGAAGACTCATAATGTTTTTTACTAATATATATATATATATATATATATATATATATATATATATATAAGGGTATTTTTCTAAATTAAAGTTTAGCGGATACGGGTATCCACGGATACGGATACTATGATACCCATACCCGCCCCATTAACATGCGGGTATCAAAAATATCCGTACCCACGGGTAGCGGGTATCCATTTTTAATATCCGTTTCTTACCCGTTGCGGGTTTTATCCACGGATACCCGCGGGTAAGGATTTTTTTGACATCTCTAGCAATGACAAATCGTAAACAATGCTTAAAACAATCTCTTATCCCTTCATCTAATTAAGTGTGAAAGTGATTATCTCCAATTTTACTTAGATTAGTTGAGTACTCCCGAACCTAATTGATTATTTGCGTATATGAGAAAATTTCTTAGCTTAAATATAATCGATTATATTTTAAAATAATAGATTATTTTGTTATCAATTTAAAAACGCAAGTCCCAACTTACCATACTTAATTTTGTACTAAACTTAATCAATTATTTTGGTTTATGAAAATTGTTCTAGCCAAAAGGTAAAAGTTTGATCACTTAGAGCATTTTGTCCTCATCGTCCCTCAAGGTTCTCCTTTATGCCTACTTTTATGATCTATAGGACTCTTTTCTCTTTTAATGCTCATCAAATTTCTTTACTTCATTTAAGTCTCTTGTCATGTCTTGAACTGTTACTTGAGTTATCAGCTTTAAACTCCTTATTTATTACCTCATATTCTCGTCATAGCGATCTCATTAGCATTAGGTTAAAGACTAGATCGGCCTTGAGCCTAACACTACATAGACCCCAAACATAGCTTTTTATAAAGTTTAAGGCTAAATAAAAATATTTAACATTACACTTAACAATAAACTCGTCTTCGAAACTAGAACTTTAATTGGTACTTCAGCTTAAGACTTGATCGTATATCTCCTTTTGCTATCATAAGTTGCCTTTTACCTTTGTTTAGTAATGCAAATCGTCTTACGTCTCATTTTCCCTTATGGGAGCTTTAACGGATCGCTTTTCATATTCTTTAGGAGCTTTAAAAAGTTGTCATTTATTTCTTCTTGGACCCCTTGAAAGGTCACCAATATTTTTTATTGCCTTGATAGGTCACTAGGTTCCTTGAAAAGTCACCTTAATTTTTGGGTTTAGTGCCTCGAAAGATCACTAGGCGCCTTGAAAGTTCACCTTAGTTTTTGGTTTAACACCTTGAAATGTCACTAATTCTTCTTGATAAGCACCTTGATAGATAATCTCGAATTGAGCTCGTTGTCTTTTAAATTGATCTTTAAATTTGATTGCTACGAGAATTTCTACTTTCGAGATTTGAAAAACGAAAATACAATTTTAAAAATCTAATTAACGTCAAGTAAAAGAGAAACAAAAGGAATCATAAGAAGAAATATATGAAAAATAAACCAAAATAAAAACAAAAAGAAACCCATTACAAGTAAACATCATTCTTCAACATGCTTGACGAGATAAATGACAAAACATCCTTCAAATATAACTGCAAAGAACATTATAACAATTAAGTGATCATATTTGTTGATCAAATCTCGAGAAATCAAATATAAGAAAAAGGACAGCTTGGGAAAAAGGAGAATTCAAGTTATTATGAGTCTTCATCTATTTAGTGAGGCTAATCTATTCAGTGGGGGTGTTATAGGAGCATTATTAGGAGAGGTAATGAAATGGGCTATTTCAACCATAAACAAAGGTCTAGCCTTCAAGTGTACACTCAAGAGTAGCTAAAAAACCTTAGAAGATTTGGTTTCTCTGATGAAGGACATGAAGAAGTACCACGTGATGTTGGATCGCTGTTAACTTTTTGGGAAGTGTACCAAATCGTTACAAGTAGTAAAATGGTAGTCCAAGTGCCGTTTTTCCAAGGGATTTGTGTTTGTAAATCTACTTGTGGTTATTTACTAGTTTTAGCAATTATGAAAAAACATTTTTAATTCAATGTAAAATAAAACATGCAAAATTATCAAAATTAAGATGTGAATCGGTAAAGAGCATCATTAGGATTGGATTTCATGAATCAACTTAATGTAACACTACACAATATATACATCCCTTCGTACTCCTAATCATCTATAACATACGGATTTGATGAATTCACACGAGTAGATGGAAGAATTCGCTGTAGTTTTTGTCCACACGGTGCCCTTGATTGAAACTTTCGAGTTTTTCTGCATTTCCACCACAAAAAGAACTGCCTTCTCTCCTTTGATTCTCAAAACTTAACCAACCAAAACGGTCTGCTCGTTGGGCGAGCCCTATCTCTTGCTGGGTGAGAGATCAATAAACTGCCACACAATGGTTGTGTCTCGTTGGGCGAGACAGACTTCTCGCTGGGCGGGTGGGGAGGCTCTGGCTGGGCGAGATGGTTCTGGCAGACAGCTTTGTAGTCTTCCATTTTCCTATACAATTACCTATACAATAATCTAAGAAAAGAAAAATACTTCTAACTAAACAAAACACAAAATACTAATAAACTACCTAAGAAATAAACATCAAACACATGAAATAAAAACAAATAAGAGAGGTTAATAAGCTTAAATACCAAGTATTTATCAAGCTTATCAATTGCCCAAAGAGGAGATAGAAGAGTTGGAGAGTCGTGTGCAAGATGTTGAAGAGTTTGTTGGGAAGTGCTTGAAATTGGGTCAGTGGAGAGTGTGGTTGATCCCTTATTTCCAACACAAGCTTCGGAGCAAGGACGAGGCTCTCCAAAGGCACTTATCGGCGAACATGTCGATGCAGAACAAGAGGGGCTTGATAGAGGTGGTGAGTATCATGAAGAGGGTTTTGGAGATTCTTCATATTAGTTGTAGAGATCTTGAAACCGGCCAAGCGACATTCGACATACGTCATGACCCTAGAATGACACATGGCAACAAAGGGTGTGAATACTACACACTGGCATCAAATTGTTTGTGATGCCATGTATTAGAAAAAATACGTTTTGGGAGTCGGGAAGTGTTTTACCGATGCCCCATGGTAGGCCAAAATGTTCTAGCCAAAAGGTAAAAGTTCAATCAACTAGAGCACTCAAAGTATTGTGTCCTCCTCCTCTCTCAAGGTTCTCCCTTATGCCCATTTTCTCATTTTCTTAGATTCTCTTCTCTTTCAATGCTCATCAAACTTCTCCATTTAATTCATGTCTCGAATAGTTACTTGGGTTATCAACTTTAAATTCCTCATTTACTGCCTCATATTCTCATCATAGTGATTAAATTGCATTACGTTAAAGACCAATCGTCCTTAGTCCTAACAATTAATCAGCCTCAGGCCTAATAACTAATAGGCTTTGGGCCTAGCACTACATAGGCCCTCAACTATAACTTTTTGTAAAACTTAAGACTAAATAAAAATATTTAACACTACATTTAAGAAAAAAACTTGGACTTTAATTGATACTCGGCTTAAGACCTAATCAACCTAGGTATAATACTACAAAATTATTTTGGTCTTCTCATAAACACTTTGGAAGATAGTTCAAACTTTACAAACTTTAATCTAGTCTGATAACCATTTGTAGAAGCTATACTTGGGGATGGAGACATCATAAAAAAACTTCAAATTTTATAGATTCCCAACAAGATAGAGAGTGAGGCCCCTACAACTTCTTGTTCCCAAATTTTGTGGTGGTGCCCAATGGAGATTATTTTCCGCCCACGGTGATGCATCAAAAACTAAATTTCAGTGCAATTTAAGGTATTTTCATCTAGCTTTAGTTAAATCTCTTTTCCATCTAAATATCAATCACAATTTGTCCAAGACAGAAATGATTGAGGTCATACCAACCAAATAAAACAGTTTAAATGTAGTACTCAAGAAGTGATCCTAAGGTTGTCTCCTAGTGACCAATGTTTTTAATCAAAGATTCCAGATGCAACACAAAGGGGAGGGGGGTTGGCAGATTCATAAAACACAGAAATACAATTCAAAAACACAGTTAAAAAGGTTCAATTAAAATGAGGTTAAAATAGTATTGACTCCTTGAATTCAAATGTAATTCCACTTATCATGGTTCATGAAAATAGGTTTCTGCTCTTTGTCAATCCACTCGTTCAAATCCCACTAAATGAAGGTTAACAACTTATTTCAATACGCAATTAAGCAGTTCATACATCCATTAATTTGTGATAGTCAAGTTACATTCATTAAGCATGAACAAAACTCAACCAAGAAAACATATACCAAATCTATAAATTAAGCATAAACAGAACAAGATTATCTATTCAACATAGAATCGGGATAAAGAGAGAACAAAAATGAAAATACCAAACAGAACCTCAAAGCTTCATTGCATTTCTTTCAAGAAGTCAATACATTGAATTAGCAAGCCATGGAATGAAATTACAAAGCAGAGGTAAACAAATATATATCACCATAGTGAAGAGAAGGAACTTAAGCAAGATGCAAAGTGCAAAAAAATGAAAAGTCTATACTTCAATGTGTAGAATGTAAGACCCGAGAAAATTAAATATAAATAAATATTTAATTATAATAATTGTGGATGGAGGATACACCTAAAGGAATTAAATGGCTAATTATAACAAGAAATAGTGATAACCTAAGTGGTTGAGTGTTTTAGGTGTTGTTAAGATGACTTGGGTTCAAGTTTTGTATATGCCATTAGTGGAATATTTAATTATTATTTTATTATGTATGTATGCATGAGTATGTGATGTGGCATTATAATTGTATGTGTACAAGAAATGTTATAAAACATGTAATGGCTTGTTGGTTGTGCATATGCTTGAGAATTGGGTGAATGTGAGTTTGAACCTTGGCTAGCGTGATATAGTCCTTTTTACGCTTAAATCATTTTTGCTACATTTATAGATGATTAGGAAACCCTATCCGTCTTCAGAGAAGTTAGAAGGGCAAATATATAACCATTAAGGAGCTGAAATCACCATGTAAATGCCAAAATTGATGACCATTTAAGTTAAATTCATCTTTTTAATTAATTATATTTTTGGATTGAAAATTTAAGGGAGAGAGTGGAGTTAGGGAGAACACAAAGGGTTATTTGTGTAGCAATAAAGACAATACTGCAAATTAGTGAATTGGTGACGTAAAAGAGAGGTTTAAGTGTTGGAAAGGATCCTTGGGAGTTGGAGATAAGGGTTAAGTTTTTTGGGGCAAAGAAGATCACTAGGATTGCGTTAGGAGCATGAATTCCATGTAAAGAGAGTTGCACTACTTGTTTTAATTTTGAAATAACTGTTCTATACATGTATGACATTGGGGGTGCCTCTTTTCTTTCATTTTTTGTGTTGAATTCGTGTTTATGGGCTTCTGCCCAAAAATTGCCTGGTGGGGTTCTTGGCCATTAGGTGATGCATGATGCGTGAAGCCTAATTCTGGGTTCAATGCGAATGGTTTTCCTAAAAACTGATACACCACATGGTGGTACATGCTTGCCGCCAAGCGATAGCTAGTGTCCAACAACCTTTTTGATTGGTTGTGTTTGGCAGCAAGTTGGGGGTCCTATTAGGGTTCCTTTAGTATCATGAAAATGGTATGAAGATAAAATGTGCAGAATTATATAGTGGTGTGTCTAATGTGTTATTGGTGAACATGGAATAACACTAAACTTGATTTAGTTGAGTCATAGGAATAAAATGATTATAAGAGGTTTTGTTTGAGATGATGGTATGAGTTACATGACTTATGAGTCTCAAGGGGATGCTAGTTTTGAAGTCTCTAAGAAGTTTGGGTAAAATCTTGTTAAATTCAAGTTGCTAGTAATGTGAGTCTATGTATGATTGCATGATCATGTAGTGATGACTTTTAATATTGGTATGAAGCATTGGAATAAATAGAATGTGCAGGTGTTGTTTTGGGTAAGATATGACATTGCCTGAGTGTATGTAGTATTTAGTTGTTATTTTTGAAAGTTTTGTATGAACATGTGGTGTTCCTTGTCTAAGTTAAGTGTGGGCATGGTTAGAATTGGTAAGTGCATGTGAATATATATGATTGAGGTACATGATGTGTTATAAGTGTAAAGTTTAGGTATGTCGAATTGTATGAATTTGCCATTTGATATTTTGAGGTGCCTGTAATGATTGGTGTATTAGAATTTGACTTAATGAGTTTAAACTAGTAAAGTCACACTACTAGTTTGGCGCCTAGCGGGGCAGATTGGACCTCCATGCGATAGCTTCAAATAGGAGTAGCTTATGAAGTGTGGTGCCCGACGACATTAGGGGACCGCTAGGTGGTCCACATTGTGACTTCGCCTGGCTACACCAAGCGATAATGTAGTGGCATGGTGCGTTTGTGGTGTGGTTTGCATGGCCAATTGTGGAGTCTTGGTCTGGGATATGCTTGGATGAATTACGAGCGGGAAGGTTCATAATGGAGCTGGAAACGTGTGATTAATACAGATGGGGAGGTTCATATCGAATGTACTCTTGTGTGGGAATACGAGCGGGGAGGTTTGTATGTTTCATACTCACACTTGAGGATGTTATAAGCGAGGATGTTTATAATAGGATGTGTTCAATTATGTTGGATTATGAGCGAAGAGGTTTGTAGAGGCTGGACTACGAGTGGGGAGGTTCGTAGAGTTGGACTACGAAAGAGGAGGTTCGTAGAGTTATACCACGAGTGGACAGGTCTGTGGAAGCATATGAAATCCCTTAGACCATGATCGAGTATGTGCATTGGATGTGCTAGTCTCATATAGGTTAGGAGACTATGGCTACATATGTACGTTATGTGACAAGGTCTCTAAGTTGTGAGTCTTGCTAAGCGAAGTTATTGCTTTTGGGTGAGGTGATGATGTGGATTATTCATATTTTATTCTGTTGAGCTCACCCTTTTTACTTGTGTTTGGCGATGATCATGTGAAGAGTCACATGGAAACATATGTTCTTTCAGGTTATGATAGCGAGACATAGAGCTGGAGTGAGGGCTAGCTTGGGAAATCCTATTAAAGATACATGATTTGATATATTTTATATTTCCTTTAAGTGATTTATAGATTTTGGATTTGTATTTAATAAATTATGAGGTAATGTTATTTTATACGTTTTTAAAATTTTAAATTTTCCCGCGCTTATGAATAGTATCAAAAGAGTTAAATTTTATTTTTTAATTATAATTGTTTTACCAAGTAATATCGGACTAGGGTGCTACATAGAATGAAGAAGAAAACGTGAAAACCCAACAATGGGTGTTATTCCAATGTGGGAGATAATGTAGAATCAAGAAGAATACTTTCTCAAAACACCCTAAAGTCCTAAGAAAATGTGGTAACATCATTCTACACCTAATTGATTACAAAAATGTCACTCTCAGCATCAAAATTAAAAAACTTTGCATTGGGCTAAAATAGGAGTTGGTCCATTACTAATGTTGACGTGGAAAAGCAAGCTGATGTGGAGCAGATGTAGCACTGACGTGGCACCCTACTCTCCAACCTAAAATGAAGTATTGAAGCCTAAAACCTAAAAATAATTAAGAAATGAAATTAGACCAAGAAATCCAAATTAGTAAAAATTCGAATTATTGGCCCAATGAAGCCCAATATATGAAAAGACACTAACAATAAATAATTAAGTACTAAACATCTATCAAGATGGATACGAAAAGGTAAGAAAATAAGAGAAAATAATGGCTCATCAACAAATCACATATGTCATCATTTCAAAAGAAAACAAGATACTAGGTAAAGTTTTAATGGGATTATTTATTATTCTATTCTCTTTAAGTAGTACCTTTCATATAATAATAGAGTCATAAGTATAATCATCTCACTACATCAGAGACACTCTATCAATCTACCCAAAGAAATCACTTAGTCACACAATCAATCAATAAAGTTTCTACTCATCCAACATCACTACTTTCATACCAATTTCATAACGTAACAACATCAACCATCACTCAACATATCAAATCGGACAATCTCACCCCCACTTGGGAACTTCACAATACAGACCCAAAATCTCTTCCTTACCCTAAATCCTAAACCTTAAACCTTATAAACTTTGCCTAACACTTGCTTGTTTCCTCTAAACAACTTCACATAAAGAAATCACTCTATTTTCATAACAGAAACACCTAAATGACTATAAAAACACAACTTTGGAACCTCTACCAAAGGGATTTTCATCAACAACAAGGAGAGGCAAAATGCAACCAAAAATGGACATGCATGCGAAGAAAACATGCTCAATAGAAAAGAGTAGAAATGCAAACTCGCTTAAAGGAGAAATTTATCAGGGGCTTTGATAGATTTCTTTGCATAGATCACTCCTGTGGTAGTGGATCTTCAAAAAGAGTATAGATAAGTTAGAGATTTAGGGGGGAAAGGAAGATGATTGAGGAAATTAGGTTTTAAAAGGAAATTTGTTTTCTACAAATTGGGGTTCTCATAACAAATGTAAGAAATAACTCGTGTTAACATCATATTTTGGATGCGTGAATTACAATTAACTAAAAAATTCACTATATTTAACTTTATATCATAAATGTGACTTTGAGACTATAATTCTTGATCAAGTAAGTTCATCCCTAAGAAAGAATCATATATAAAATTTTGGTTTAACTATGTTTTTTTCCATATTAAACCATAACTCGAATTTGGTTTTCGTCCCTATCTCAAACTTAGATCCTATTAAGTCCCCATACTTTAGAAATGCATGGATGAAGTCATTTTTGTCCCACAACGTAGACTACTTTTAGACGTGACAAACAACAAATCACGCCACAAGTTCTTTTTTGGTTAGCAACTTAAAGGTCAGCATGATTCGTCATTTGTCATGCCAAAAAATTGCTAACATTATTGGACAAGGAGGATTGCATCTATGCATTTCTTATGAAAACCAAAGTGTGTTATAATTTAAGGACCTAAAACATAGTTAACTTTGTTGGGATGATGAAAATAATACATCTTGGAAAGTCCCACATCTCCTAGGATAAGTTAGGAAGTGGGTGTCGGTGACTACATAATGGACTCTAAGTCCATGGTGTTTCTTGCCTCAGTCAAAGACACTTTAAAAGCTTGTATTTGACTTTTCTTATACTTTTGTAATAGAGTGTTGTTAGATTTTGGTCAAATTATTGTTTTGAAAAGTGTAAGGGTACTTAGGGTCAAAAGGCATGGGAGAATGGTTTGTACAAATTTTCACATAATGTTACTCTCTAATTGTCTTTAGACAAGATAGTGGTTTTTCTCTAGATTTTGGAGTTTCAACTTCCTTTATCTTGAAATTCTCCCTTCCTGGTCCCTACCCTTTTATTTTAGCCTTCACCTTATATGTTTCCCCACTTTTCCTTCCGACCTTATCCATATATTAAGTTATAGTATCAATTTAACTCTTCTACTCTACTGCACACACATGCGCTGACACCTCTCCTTGTTCTAACTTTTAAATTCAATTCCTCTTACCAAACTTGTAGTGTTAGACATAAGAACTTATCCTTGAAAATCCCTTCGCCAAACGCATTGATTTTGAGTTTCGACTTCACTTCTTAGGCTTGAACAAACCAACTTATTTTTCCTTGTCCACCGAGATATCCTTATGCGTACTCACCTCTTTGATCAAGAGATTTTCTAAAAGGTCATACCCGACCCTTACAAAACAACATATCAAGTTTGACCCTTATTCTGTAGTCAACCACTACAGATAACACACACATATCACAAAACAAACACAAACCTAACAAGAAAGGTATAGGAGACAAACTCAACCTATCACTTTTCTCTCTTTTACCAAAACCTTTAGAATTAAGAAAGGAAACTATCTCAGATATAGTCATGAGTGTGCACCCTCATCACTCTACCAAGACAATTTCTATTCTTAATACTTCCATTTCACAAGTTCCTTTCTAGCGCACCAACGCTTCTTGGAAAGAACCTTTCCCCTTGCGCATCAACACATCAGGAAAGACAAGTAATACCCCTTACCTGCCCGCCAAAACCCGGTAAGAGCATTACTTCCTTAGGTCTTATAAGTAACTATCCTTGCCTGCTCACCAAAACCTAGCAAGAGTACCACCCTTACCTGCTCACCAAAACCTAGTAAGAGTGTTGCTTCTACTAAGACCCGTAAGCAACAACTCTTGCTTGCTCATCAAAACTCAGCAAAAGTATCACCCTTACTTGCTCACCAAAACCCGGTAAGAGCGTTGCCTACCCTGAGACTCACAAACAACAACCCTTGCCTGCTCACCAACACCCGGCAAGAGCCCACCCCTTACCTGCTCACCAAAACCCAGTAAGAGTGTTGTTTTCCCTGAGCCTCACAAACACAACTCTTGTCTGTTCAACAAAACCCGAAAAGAGCCTCACCCTTACCTATTCACCAAAACCCGGTAAGAGCGTCATTTTTTTTCTAAGCCTCACAGGCAACATTTCTTGCCTGCTCAACAAAACCCAACAAGGACACTGTTACTAAGCTTAGACATATAGAGTTAAGCACTAGAACTTAACTATAACACACAAGTTACAACCGAAACACGTCAAGCTCACTCCCCAAGGTCCAAAAATCTTTTGAAAACCATTGCTCTGATACCAAATGTAACATCTCGTCAAGATATTACGGATTTTAAATAAAAAGTAAAGAAATATTATGTCAACTTCATTTATTAAAGCATCATTTCCTAAAAATGCGGGAATTTAAAACTTTATTAAATAACTAAAGTACTCTGAAATCCCAAAATAAAATAATGAAGTTTTATCAAACAAGCCACAAGCCTTTACAAATTATTTTTCCAAACATAAAATAATACAAAGATAAAACTCTCGAGCTATCATTTCTCCGCCGCTAAGCTCCACCAGAACCACCTACATCAACATCATCTACTCACGTGTATCGCATACACGATCATTGTCAATCACAAGCAGATAGGGTGAGCTTCACAGATAAACCATATAAAATGGCATACACACATATAACACATATATATAGGCAACACATTCATCCCAAACGAATTCCATCCCTTTTAATTCATACCACCTAGCCACAACCAGGTTATTCGTGTTCTACATCTTCTAGTGATTACCTCAAGGTGACTTGTTGTCATACCTATCGACCACAACCGATAGAACACGTGTGGGAAACCATGTTACAGATCATACATTGTAACGTCAGGTGGAGTTCCCAAATATGAACATAGTTCGCAACGTCCCAAGACTACCAAACTCATCAGTCAACTACTGAGGAGGGCAATCTATCTGGACCTGTCTGTACTGGCCACTACCAGCACACTCACATTGGCAACACTCGCCAACCCGAGCCATAATTCAAGAGTTCCTTGTGTTCATCCGTCATCTCGAGCCATTGGATGGAGTGGGCCTTGATCTTGGCCCTTAGATCAAGCTTGGAGAAGGAGACAAGATCACGCCCCTTGGATCTTGGCTTGAAGAACAAGAAAGATTCTTAGCCTTTAGATGTGATGACCAACCTTAGTCAAACTATGAAGCAAAGGAGCCTTCTTGTCTTGATAATTTCGACCATGTATGAAGACAATTGGGCCGAGCCCAATTTGAACCCATCCTATGTTCCTTTCATGTCTTATGTATTATTGGAAAGCAAAGCCCAAACAATGGCCCAATTTAAATCTACACTACTAGATTTACATGCACTTCTTCAA
>Ga0209589_1012162_pt1 | contig 11790 bp, 6 predicted proteins | sample CowpeawhiteBW_FD_187525 | JGI IMG/M metagenome (GOLD analysis project Ga0209589, IMG submission 187525) | Root nodule microbial communities of legume samples collected from California USA - Cow pea white BW (SPAdes) (version 2) | ecosystem: Host-associated > Plants > Roots > Nodule | place: USA...
GAAAAAAAAAAAAAAAACTAGAAAAGTTCAGTATTCAGTATTCATTCATTTAATGTTTATTAGCAATAACAAAATTCTGTATAGAGGAACAAAATGGAACACCATGAAGTTTTTAATTATACTAAACGTTTAACCTGTATTCCATTTATAAATTGTCATATTTTCTTCATTTATTTATATTATTTTCACTACTTGTGTTCAAATTTTATAAGAAGAGGAAAAAAAAAAGGATAAATAAAAAATTTTTCCAAAAAACAGGACCCAATTGTTAACTGTGTGTGTTGTAACTAAACTAAGTCATTAAAAGCAAATGTTTGCTGGCCTAGGTGGTTGGACTGCTCGATCTTTCGCACACTCCGTGCTGTTGCCTTCCCTCGCTTCCTCCAGGTACCTTCTCTTCCTTCTTCCATTACCCTTTTTTCTTTGCTTTTCAATAGCAGTGTTTGTTTTCATTTCTTCTCTCTACAGTTCTAAGTGCATATACAAATTTGGCACTGCATCAACCTCACAAGTGCTGTCTCTCAGATGTGAATTTCTGTTACATTTTCATTTGGATAGCATATGCAAACTTCATTTATCATTTTATCCCCAATTTTACACTATAAGATTTTCGGCTATAACGATTCCCTAAATTAATTTAATACATTTTTTTTTTATAACCAATTCATTTGTAAATTTTTTTCTTCCAGGACAAGGTTTAGGGCCAAGTGTTTGGTTAATTACAGCATGACTGTGAACGATAACTTGCTTTCCAAACCTATAAGACGTGCTAATTTTCGATTATGCAATGTGTCAGGGTATGTATTGGAATATCGAACCTTGAATTTGTATACAATTTCATTTATTTATTCATTCCATCATTAATATGCCCTTTTGTCTAGTCACATTTCTGAAGTATTTGAGATTCGGGCTGAGGCTCCTAAACTGCATGTTCTGCTTGTTCCTGGAAACCCAGGTGTGGCCTTGATTGTGTACTTGCGTGCTTATGTTTCCATGTTAAGTTTGTTTATTTGTTTGAGGCTTTTGGTGTTTTTGATTGTTGCAGGTGTTGTTTTATTCTACAAAGACTTTGTGGAATTTCTATATGAGCTGCTGGAGGGAACTGCGTCTGTGACTGGTAAGTAAAATAATGGAAGCTCTTTCTTTCATGCTTCTTATTATTGGATATTTGATGACCATTAGGCTCACTAGTAATGTTTCTGTGTGAATTAGCAGCTATCGGCCATGTTTCTCACTCAAGAAAGGTTCATACATTTTTGTTTCGATTGATTTGGTTGCGTGGCATTAGAACGTCTCTTACACAGAGTTTTGTTTCCAGGACTTGGAACATGGACGCATGTTTTCTTTACAAGAACAAATTGATCACAAGGTAATATAAGGCTTACTATTTTTATCTTAGTAATCGTTGGCTGTTTTTGGTTAGAGAAACTTATCAATGGTTTATTTCAATGTTAACTTATAAATTGGTTAGACTTAGTGTGCTGTACAGCGGGAAGTCCAACCCTGCCTTGACCCTTTCATTTCTACAAAAAAATAGATTAAATTAGTGAATCAGAATACCTTTTGAAGTTTTCCATTCTTTTTTAGAAATTCTATGAAATGTTATAGATTTATCTAATCTATTGTTGAATAGTATGAAAGCTTTGGTAGAATTGAATATTTAAACTTTCATTTCAGATTGTACTGTCCTCAACTGTTGAAAAGAAAGACGAATTGTCATCGTGGAATTGTTTCTACTATGTCATGTGCTGGCTTTTGTATTGGCATATTGAGAATTTGTCATATTTATGCCATATGCATTCCTCCCTCCCACTCCCTCTCTTTTGATCATTACACTTTTCTGTCATTTTATAACCTTCCATGCTTTTATGATTGACATTCGTCATTCTTGATTTAAATAATTTGATTTTAGCAGTGCTAATTAGTGATAGTAGTCAAAGTCTTCACTTTCCTTGTGTGTTTGTAGATTGACTTCATCAGACAGGAATTGCAAAATATTGAGATTCCTATATTACTGGTGGGTTCTTCTATATCTCATGTCCATTATTCCTTTCCGAAGTCATGTTGATTTGAAGAGTTGTTGGTTCTAATAAAATACCAAAATGCTGCCTAGTGACAAAAAATCTGTATATGAAAAATGGTAGTCATGTAATAATACAACATGAAATTCTTTTCTCCTGCTTTAATGATGGTGATTTTTAAAATTTTGAGCCAATACTATGGTTATCTTGTGTTCGCCTGCCACCATACCTGTGCTGCAATGCAACAGATGTCAGAGCAACTGTGTTAACATCTTAGACACATAATTTTTGTTGACCACGACATATAAGGAGTGACATTAATGTACAGCTTAAAGTGGAGAAAGGGTAATAGAGTTTTTGATGTGCGCGTAGAAATAATTTGTTATATTGCTGTAGACATCCATGATATTATAGTCTAATTAATATCAGAATATATTTCTTGTTGTGATATGTGACTACCGAGTTCAAAACTTGTTGGATGCAACGCCAAACATCCTTTTATTCACTAAAATGGGAAAATTTTGGAAGACCTTAAAAGGATCACCTTGAGTATAGTTCTTAGCTAAAGTAATTTGTAAATAATTGTTATCTGTGTTTTCAAAACACATAGAAAAGTTTAAGTTCATTCTGAAATGAAAATTGGTAGCTAATTAGAAATTTCTCTCCAGGTTGGGCACTCTATTGGTTCATACATATCTATTGAAATGTTCAAGAAGTCTCCAGAGAAGGTGATAGGAACGATGCATATTAAATTAATCTTCATCCCATCATCCATCACTTCTGATTTTCGTAAACTGTCTACTTGCATTATCTCCTGGGCTCTGTAGGTGAAATATTGTATTGGACTTTATCCATTTTTGACGTTAAACCTGCAATCGACAAAACAGTTGTTTATTGGAAAAATTGCAAAGTAAGTCTCAACTCAACCCCCTTCCCCAAGTCAAACACCTTGACATTACCTTCTTTGTTACAGATGACATGAACTTTTAGTGACATTATGAGCTTAGATATCACAAATTTTGATGTGGTACACTCTATTTCATACCTCACGGCATTCACTTTACGCATAGAAAGAATTTTAATCATTTGATCTGAAACTAAACTTCAGATATAAATTAAATGGTGGTAATTATCTATTTATTATTGGCAAATATTAAGCATGAAAATTTGCTTCTACATATTTTCTTTTGAAAATGTTAGATTAGTTTATGCCAAATGACTAAATGATGTTACATGGGGTTTCAGATCCCAAGTTCTAGCTGCTGCTCTTAGTTACCTGATAGCATCATTAGGATGGCTACCTGTCCAGGCTTTAAGGTTTGTGGTCAGAAAATCCCTTGGGAAGTCATGGTCGGTCAATGCAGTTGAGGCTGCATGCTCCCACTTGTCACAGGTTAGCTTTTCTGTTCAAAGAAGGCTTCAATGATAAGTCACATTAAACTTGTAATTTAGTTCATTTTGTTTTGGTCATTCTTCTTATCGATCCCTTTATTTATATTAGTAGTGGCAATGCAACATATTCTACATTTAATTGACACTGAGTTGCAGCTTTTTATTGTGGATTGGTCTACACTTTTTTTTTTGGGTATTAATTCCAACCTTAATAATTCACAGTACCATACCATGCGGAATGTCCTGTATATGGCCATGACAGAATTCAGAGAGGTAGCAATGCTTCCTATCTACAATATACCTATCAAGTTTTTTAAATTATAGTAAAGCTGTTTCGCTTTATTTTACTCTTTAGCAATTTTTTCATTTACATATATGGCACCAGGGACTTGTTCCATTGATGTGGAAGATGGCATGCATGCCACAGAAAATTGCACAAGGATACAATATCCAATGATAAAATAAGTTGAATTGAGAATTTAAAAATGAACGGGTAAATTGACTGGAATAGAGGGCAATTTTCATGTGTCTCAAAAAGGTAAAATATCCAAAACTGCATTGCTAACCGTGTGCTTAACCTGCTAGTTTTCAGAGGCACCACCAGATTGGACATTTATGAGAGAAAGGAAGGCTCAGTTGACGTTTTTATTTGGTGTCGACGATCACTGGGGCCCACTTGATTTGCTTGAAGAGGTTTGCTTTTATTTATTTTAATCACTGTTTTTATTATCTGGAAAGCTTTTTCATCGTCTAAAAGGTATGAGACAAAGATTTGTACCTCAAGCATCTTAAAAAGATTTAGTCTCCACGGGAGAGCATGTGTAGGGTGATTATATGCTTGTGATTTTATCCTAACTAATGTGATCTCATTCATGGTACCAAAATGGTGCAATGTAATTATTAAATAGATTTCCAAACTTTACTAACAAGTTTATTTCCCTCCGTTTATCTTAATGAAAGATCATGTATCAAAATTTGCAGAAGATTTCTCCATAAACAAAAAATAAAGCAAGATAGAATATTATCTTTGTTTTATTTTTATAATTTTCATTGCTGATCTTTTTTTTTCCAGATAAATCAAATGTTGAATGATTATTCTGGCTTAAGTTATGGTTTCTTCTGGTTATAGATTTCAAAGCAGGTTCCCGGGATTGGCGTATCTATTGAACGAGAAAACCACACCCATGGTTTCTGTTGCACTGAGGCCGGTTCATTATGGGTTGCTCAGCATGTGGCAAACTGTATCAAGAAGCAGACAGCTTGTACAAACCAATGAGGTCTGATTCTTTTGCTATTCGCTTGTGTTGTGTGAGTTTTCTATGTTAGTCTCAGAAGAAAAGACCGAACCACAAATAAATTTGAAACAATGCTTATAGTTCATGCTAAAAAAAAGCGTAGTTTCTTTCATTCATCAGTATTTTATGACTTAGTAACACCGTCCTCCAGTTGTACAAAGTAAACTATCGCCAACTGCATCCTCTGACGCTGTATCACTCATCTCTGTTAACAGAAGTAAGAACAATTGCCAACTGCATTTGTGAACCCTCCCGGTCTTTTTTTCAAGAAATTTAGTACACGTTTCTGAAAAACCTTAGTTTTTTATCGTTTCGTTTGTCAAATTGGTGAGTTCAAATTCTTTAGTGGTTTTTTTGATACTGTTATCTGTTAAACATTAAAAATACACTATGTTTGGTATTTTAAATATCTTTTTAATATATGTTAAAATATTAAAATTAGTGGTAATCAGTGTAGTGTATTATGAAAGTACAGTAGAGAAACATTATAAAAGAACTTAATAAAGAATCCAAATTCCAAATTGGTGACAAGCATCAACTTCCAGAAATATATGAATCTCTAACCAAGCCATCATTACCAAACTAACACTAAATGGGGTAATTAACCTTGAAGCTCTTCCATTGGATATGTTGATGAAGGTAGTTGAACCTGTTTATATCATTTCCCAAGAATATCGTCGAACATCGACCATCCCGTTACGTTTCCCGAATGCGCTTACCTGCTAATATTAATCACATCTGATTTGAATAAAAATATCGATTTATACAAGTATTTCTGATATAGTTATTTATTATTATATTGAAATGATATAGTTTTAGTTATTCTTTTATTAGAGGAATTAAGACACTTTTAAGAGTAATATGAAACCAATAAAACTATAGTTCTTACTATTTGGTTTGGGCTGGCCTGACAATGAACATTTTTCTTTTCTGTTCTTCGATATATGTGATGGAACGCGTCGTAGCAACATATATTTGAGACGTTTTAAGTGGAAAAGAGAATAAGAAAATTGTACATTTTGATTTATCAACAATGAGTGAACTAAGAAAAAAGAAGAGTTGAATATGAGAATTAATGGATGCATCACATTAGGGGTACGATTGAATTTAGACTCAACGTGTGCTCAATCCCTGTTAAAGTGAGGGATTGAATTTTGTAATGTTCTATGCTTAGAACTATAATGGGACGAACACTTTTTGTTTAATTAAAGTGAGGTTTAGAAACCAATTCAATTTCAATCAATATTTTAGCACCTAAGAACCAAACTTACAAAGTATGACTTAATATGATTTTTATTATATATTATAATAATGACGAACATAATGTGGAGAACCACAAAGGAAAAAAAAAAAAAGGAAAAGTACGACCAAAATCACGAGTGTCTATCAGAAACGTTAGTCTAAATAAGCTTGTAACTGCCCCCCGTGAATACGCGGTTTTTAAGACTTTTCTTTGAAAGAGGATTCTCTTCAGATTGTGCATGCTATGCTATTGGCAACAATATTGTGACAATGTATAGTGTCTTAAAGGGTGAATCGAGTTTAGATTCAGAAGTAACTAGTATTTATTTCTTTGTCAGTTCTTCACGACAAGTGTAGTTTACGTTGCTTTGGTTAATTGATCAATAAAATTTCAAAAACTTAAACCTTTGAGAAATGGTAGCTGCTTTCTACTCTCTCCAGCTACTGCGGTTTGAAACTGCACATTGAAAATTGTAAATCACAACAAAAAGAAAAAAAGGACTGTCAAAGTTGACAAATAAGTGTTACATCAATAATACTTCTACACTTAACAGTAGTCAATCTATCATGATAATATATTTATATATATTAAAAATATAAATTAAAATTTAGTTTTATTATTTTACTATACACAATATTAAAATTTATATGATATTCAATGAATTAGATTGAGCTGGTCTTGTCTTGTGTATTATCGAGTCCATGTTATATGTTTAGTTTGAATCCAAAGAAATAATCTTATTAAATTTTTAGGTCAATTTAAAACCAAATTAAATACGTCAGAGTCCAACCTGAACACTTCTAATCAAAGGCGTATACTGTTATTAGTTTTTCTTACCTTTTTCCGTCTATTTTAACCTTAATCTTTGTTGAAAATCCATGTCAACTACAGTTTGGTACCCATGTAATATTCTTAATTTTCAAATTCATTAATTTTGTATTAATTTATCATCTGGAGATTAAATTAATCTTCATTCGAAGATAAAAGTAAGGTATATTTACCCAAATAGAATTAATTTCTCTAAATGATTACATTTTACATTATGTCCCCTTACGCAAATGTTTATATGTCAAAAAAAAAAAAAAAAAAAAACAAAACATATTTATATACATAGAAAGGAAAAAAGTATAAAAATGTTATATTCTTGATTCCTATGATGGGAGCTCCTACTTGTCCCTGATGATCGATATCAAATCTATTATTTAAAGCATAGTTAAGTAGGGTTTTTGTCTCTTCAATTCATACCCATCTTCATTTCAGAAGTAGACAAACCAGCAACTTCATATACAATTATCAAACCCTCAAATTCCTCTCATTCTCGATGCATGTGATCAGATAGATGACCAATCTTCCAGATACCTCCACCACCCAAAACAAATCTGCGGCCCAGATCACATTCTACCCAAATTATCTCTTTCCCATTCAAATCCTAATCACATAAAAAAGTGCTTCAATATTTTCAAGAGTCACATTACTACTATTAATATAAAATATTTATCAACTCTAAAACATTTCGTAGAATCTTCATTTTAAAAATATAAAATGAAAATTGATGATGAGAAGTTAGAGTATAGTGTGGATGTAGGGACCTCTTAACTCAAAGTCACATGGCAAACCATCACCATAAATAAAAAGCCACTATCCAAAACCACACACACACACACACACACACACACACACAAAACCTCACCTTCCTTTGACTAAGGTAACCAAGCTTCTTGTTTTGTTCACTTTCTCGTAGCAAACACACCAATGTCTGCCTCCAGAAAGAAGCTTCTTTTGAACACAGTGTCCGTGAAACTTGGCTGCGGCACCTGCAGAGGGCCAAGACTCTATCGCATATTCCATCCAAAACCTAAACCCAAGAACTTCACCACTCACCAAAACCACAAAAACCGTTACAACCATTTCTCTTCTTCCTCTTCTTCAGCCCAATGGGGTGGTGGTGACAGCACTAGCACCACCCCCACCCCCACCAACACCACATTCTCTCCCTACGTTGATTCCTCCCACTTTTCCGACTCAGAGTCATGCGTCAAGGCCGCAAGAACGGTGGGGGGTTTGGGAAGAGCCGGGAAAGAAGGGGTGGCGGTGGAGAAAGACTCCGATGACCCTTATCTGGACTTCAGACATTCCATGCTGCAAATGATATTGGAGAACGAGATATACTCCAAGCAAGATCTCAGAGACCTTCTTAGTTGCTTCCTTCAGCTCAATTCGCCGCACCATCATGGGGTTATAGTCAGAGCTTTCACTGAGATCTGGAATGGCGTTTTCTCTGGCAGGTCCACTTCGCACATCACCCGTAAGCCACGTCAGTTCTAAGCTCTGCACGTGATCCTCGGTTGCTAACGTTAACGAGTTCTATACTTTATGTGTGCTATGTTCTGTCTACTCCAACTCAGAGCCACTATGCTAATTAGATTGTACTACAACATTTTGATCAACAATTTGTAAAGAGGGTACTACTATAGTAGTATTATGCAGTATAATATAATCAGATTATATCCGAGTCCTGAGTTGGATTAATTCTCGTTCTTGTTTTTGTTGTTGTTGTTCGCATACAAAGTTGGATAGAGTTTCAGCATAAGACAAAGATGGATTGAATTTCCCCAGAAAGGGACTGGTCATAAGAAATAATTGCTGTGTTAATTAGCATCAGTAATGGACAATGTTGTGTTGTAGTAGAAAACAGAAATCACAATGGAGAACCTGAAACGCTTGGTTGGTCCCTCCCTAGAGTTTGAGGGATTTGGTCAAATGGCTCCCGTGCTTTGAGTGGGATTATGGTGGTGAAATAAAAGAGGTATTGGGATTTGAACCGTTTAGTAATAATTCGAGTGGTTTGAGGGAAGATAATAGAAACTTGTGTGGCTAACTCCTGTGCTTTTTCCAAGGTTGCTATTAAAGTTTCTACTCTGTTTTCATTAGGATCAAATTTGCCTGTTGGCGCGATACCCGTTACATTTTTTAGAAATAGAAGAAAAGAAAGTTACTTACTTTAATTTTATTTTTTTTTGGAAATGATTTCATTTTTATTTGAGGTGATGTTTATCTTATTCAATGCTCTTAGTTGTTGCAATATTGTAATAACATGACGATGAAATGAAACAACGTTTCTCATTTATTTTTTTTGGCGCAGGTCTCAGGTCTCATTAATGTTGAGCATGCATTGAGATTGGCTTTGTATTTACTTATGCATTGATAACATGGTTGCAGGCTGTTTTAATTTGTATTTAAACCTCTCTATGGAGCTAGGCTCCTATGGGCATTAAAAGTCACCTTTGCATTTAAACCTGGTAGAGAAAAATAATCATTTCTTCATTAATTAACGATGAGATTCCATTAATTAAAACTTTAACAAAATTTCTTTCCATCCCCCACAGAATGAGGGCTTGCAGAAATTACTTTTCAGGAGTTAATCAAGAATGTGATTATCATAAACATAAAGTTGATGATAATACATTTCATTGCTTGTTCTGAGTTGTTTCAGAGCGGCATAGATACAGATTTTTTAGAAGCACTATTCTCAGTTCAAAATAATAACTTTTTCTTTTTTTTGAAGCTTTAATTGCACCTTCTACAATTAAACCGGTGATTAACAGATATGGATTAAAAAATGTGTGCATTTTGAGGTGATGATATCTTGGTGGCAAATTGAAAGCAAGCACCAGACCATACCTCACACTGGGTTAAAGGTTTGTAACTAAGTTAGCATGCTGTCCAACTCAGTCTTCAAATAATTGAGATGTGAAGATAAACAACATGTTTGTTGCTTTTAAGGCAAGTGTTTCCCTCATGTTCAATCAAATTATGCTTATCTACTACCATATACATTTTTCAAGACTTCCTTTCTTTCATTCTTTATCAAGCAACCTAAAAAATCATCCTTTTTTTTCTAAAAACCTAACATGACAGAAGTAGATAGTGTGAAGGGAAGGAACTGCAGAATAGAAAAACAAATTACCATCTTTATCCTATCAACAGTGTCATGTTTGATCTCTGATAAGGTGGAGACACAGCATCGTTTAGCAGACATAATCACAAAGCTAATAAGATTATCTTGTTTCTGATAATGGGGAACATCTTTGTCCTTGGATAGGCCAGAGTTGACATGATTTCTAACCGGAACTTCAATTTGTGTTATATCTTATCACAACAGTCAGAGTTGAAAAAAAGTTTCAAAAAGACGTTGGTCTTGTCCATACATAAAGAGCAATGTATGTGCCAAATGAGTTGGCATTTGGATTATGACAGAAAAGAAAAAGAAACTGAAAAATATTTGTTCCTCAATGTAACAGTTTGAAAAGAAAAATATCAAATGTGTAGTTCGTTCTTGTGTAAGAATAGACTAATGAAGATTACTCTAATTTTTTAACTATATTTTGTGGCTTTTACGTATTTGAATTGGTCCCAGGGCTAGGAGCAAAGATTGCTACTTAGTACTAGGCAGGTGGTATCAATGTGAAGCTATTATTACACTTCGTTTGCTGACAAAAAATTACTAACATTTACTATCAGCTATCGATAGCATTGCAATACCTGGTCAACATCATCATTTAAGATGTTTTGTTTTGGTTTGTTTTTTCGAGTAAAAACTCTACTACTGTCATTAAAGAAAATTTTACTTATATTCACATAGAACAGAAAAAATAATATACAGACTCTTCCTCTCTTGAAGAAAGAGAGCAAGAAAACAAAAACTATGTTGAGAGTTGAAAGTAGCATAGGGGTGAGAACTACACGAACAGTTATATCTGCTGGTGAAACATGAAATGCTGGAATTTTTTAGAGGGACTCATGACATAACAGCATTTTCGTGATAGTAAAATTTAAATAAAAGAAATTTCTACCAGAGAAAGCATACACAGTTCTATCTGAATTACAAATTCATCATTTTATTATCTTATTTGTTGTCTTGAATAGTTAAAGACCTAGACTTAAGTTAGACTTACAAAACCAATTTATATGGTGAATTTGCACTCACTTAAATATTGTGAATTAATCTTATTTTCGAGACTTCCAACAAATCCACTAACAGATCTAAGATCTTAAATCAGTTGGAAAAACAAGAAATAATTTGGATCTCAATCCAACAACCTTTTAAAAAAGTAAAAATAAAAAATTAGGAGGACAAATATATAAGATGAGGGGGTGGCAAAATAATTATTTTTTAGATATTTGATAATAATTTTAACAAAATCAGGGAGTGCACTTGCACACTTTCATTACGCATAAGTTTGTCACTAAACACACCCCTCACGCTAAAGACTAATGGATGGTCCAATATCAGCCCGATAGCGGGTATAACAATAGATCTAATAGACCTAACAAACATCTAATTTTGTAGGGATAGGTTCTATAACTCATGGTTCTCTGTGATACCATGTTAATGTTAAAACGTGGACTTTAAGGTCATATTCTTTTGAGGGAATGTACTCTTTAAGAGGATTGGAGAGAAAGATATAGAGAGTGATCACCTTGTTCTTTTTGGAGTGATGTAAGGGAATGACAAGGATAGATTAGAGGGATGGCTAAAAAATTTCATCCCTCTACTATGGAAGAGATTAGAAGGTGATGGATACAAAATTACCATTTTATCCTCGTCATATTTATTTTTTACCTCTCTTATCCTTGTAATTTTTTGACACGTGTTCACACAGTGCTGTCTTCTTTCTTATTTCTTTACATAAATTTATATTTTATTTTTATTTTTAATTTATTAATAAAAATAAATAAAATTTTATTATTAATAAACATCTAAAAATCTAAAAGTTAAAAATATATAAACAATATATAATTCTATAAAATTTGAAAAAAAGAAAAAAATTTATTAAAA
>Ga0209589_1012166_pt1 | contig 11789 bp, 10 predicted proteins | sample CowpeawhiteBW_FD_187525 | JGI IMG/M metagenome (GOLD analysis project Ga0209589, IMG submission 187525) | Root nodule microbial communities of legume samples collected from California USA - Cow pea white BW (SPAdes) (version 2) | ecosystem: Host-associated > Plants > Roots > Nodule | place: USA...
TATATATATATAATCTGCAGATAAATTTCCAGATCAAATAATTGATAAAACCCAACTCCAAAGGTTTTTAGGCTACGTTAATTATGTAGGGGATTTTATTCCAAATCTCAATAACATAATCAAACCTTTGCATGATCGTCTTAAGAAAGCTCCTCCCTCTTGGACAGTTGAACATATTCAAGCTGTTCAAAAAGTCAAAACCTTGGTCAAAGAACTACCTTGTCTTTATTTACCAATTCCCCAAGCTTTCAAAATTGTTGAAACAAATGCTTCTAATTTAGGATATGGAGGTATTCTTAAACAAAGAATTGATAAAAAAGAACAAGTAATTGCTTATACTTCTAAACATTGGAATCCTGCATAGCAGAATTATTCGACTGTTAAGAAAGAAATTTTAGCAATTGTTCTTTGTGTTTCAAAATTTCAATCTGATTTGCTTAACCAAAAATTTTTAATTCGTGTCGATTGTAAATCTGCAAAAGACATTTTACAAAAAAACGTTAAAAACTTAGCATCAAAACAAATTTTTGCAAGATGGCAAGCAATTTTAAGTGTTTTTGATTTTGAAATAAAATATCTCAGAGGCACCTCGAATTCTCTCCCTGATTACCTCACTCGTGAATACTTGCAAGGAAAAGGCAACTGACGAACATGCCTAAAAAGGCAGTATTAGCTTCAGCAAGAAGCCGAAGTATTAAACTTGCCATACCTGGCCCAAATAAATCATCAGGATCACAGACCCCAAAACAAACTGGGTCATCAACCCAATCTGGGTCATCAATCCAAAAAAAAAAATCAAAAGAAGTCATTGGATCTCAACCCAACCAACCTCTTCCAACCAACCAGCCAAACAAACCAAACTAGATTATGCCATACCAATCCAAATGTTGTTAGCTCTTCAAGATCAATGACTAACTACACTTCCCAAGAAAACCTGGGCAAACGTTGTCTCAGATGAAGAACAAGAAAGAGAGAATCTTGACCTAGCTCTCGTTATTAAAAACCTAAAAAACCACAAAACAATCTGCAACCCAAGAATGAGTCAAGAACTCCAAACCCAATCAACCCAAAAAACCTGTTTCGAAAGACCAAACACATTATATAGCAAAAAACAAGTTTTTATCAATTATCCAATTGGAACCATAGTATTGGGATAACAACCCAAACAAAATAATAGCAAAAATCTTTCTTGAAGGTTTTCATTTCAGAATATCAGTTTGTAATAAAATCAGACAAGTTTATGAGTTTGTTTTGGTTGATACAGACTCTGTAGCAATCAAACATTACAAGGATCCAAAAGATTCCTCAAATTTTACTCAACATTTCAAATTTTAAAGGTTTTAACTCCTAGCCAATATGGCAAAAACCCAAATGTTTTTAAAAAAAAATGAAAATTTTGACCCCATTGGGTATAACTATTGGGATTATATTGATGCTTGGACCAGGGTGTTCTGGTATCAAAATAAAACCTATCACCATTCATGGATAATTTATTTCAAAAGAAATAACAAGTATAATTTTCAAATTGGCAATGGTGGGACTTTTGTGGACCAATCAAAGAAATCCTTCCCTCCCCAACAAAAGAAGGATTTAAATTGTTTAAAACCAAATATGACCAGGATTCAATGACTCCTGCAGATTTGAAGTTCTACTCTGAATTTTCCTTAGCATGGGTATTCTCATGGCAATATAAGTTCAGAAAGACAGAACATACAAATAGACTACCAATATTACAAAGGAATTCTTATGTAAATAGGTGGATTCAATTTGATGCTTCTAAAGCAAGTCCAAAAGAAGTTCGTAAATGGTTTGTGACAAATTCAGAATTTCTGAAATTAGCTGATCCAGAAACTTCTTAGTTCCTCAACTAGAAAGCACAAATTACTGTCGCCTTAGTAGCTTCAAAATCTAAAGAAAGTTTTGCAAAAAAAAAATTGCAGAATATTCTCAAGCTATTAAAAGATGATGAAGGAACCTCCTCGAAGAAATCATTACCAAGCTCTTCAGCCTCGACAGCCTCTTCAGATGAAATCTTTCAGAATGAAGATGACTATTTCGGAATCAATCTAGCAGAAGACTAATAACCTACACTGTAGCCACAATTCTAGTCATGATACCGGTACTATTGAAACAATAAAATTTATGGTTATAAAAGGAGTGCTCGACCATGTTGTGGAACACCCTTTCATTTACTCAAACATTAGAGAGAGAAGTTAGAGAGAAGGCCTCTGAGTTTGTAAGCTTTTTTCTTTCTTACTTTCTCTAAAATCTGTTTGTATTTCTCATTCAGAATAATAAAGGTTTTCAATGTTTTTCCTATTTTTCTCTCTCTCTTTCTAGCCAGTTCAGTGCGAACTACCGCTATTCTGGTTTTCTTTTATTTCCGTTAATCTGGCTGGTTTTATTTATATGCTTTTCTCCTCTCCCTCTGACTAGTATTGTGCGGACTACCGTCGTGTAAATCTGGTCTTCTTTTACATTTTTGCATTAATTATTTTGCATCATTATCTTGTTTTACTATTCTAAATAGTGTCTTACTTCTCTTTGTGATCCTTTAATTTTTTCCCTCTACTCTTCTTCATCCCCTCTGGTGTGTGTGTGTGTATATATATATATATAGTCATATCAAATATTTGGTGTCATTTTTATTTTCAAATTCATCCATGTTCTCTAGAGTCTTTTTTAGTCCTTTTTTTGTCATTTTCTCTTGGTCTAAACTTTTCCAAAATCCAAAAAAAATATATGTTCATTTTTAAAATTGCACCATATACATCCATTTGAGTGCTTTTACTTTGCATTTTTTTAGTTCATACTTGTTATTAGTTTCACTAGCAAGTTCCTAGAGTTAGGTTTCCGTTATATTTGCTTCAGTTTGTTCTTCTTTTTCATTTTGTGTTTTCAAAAGAGATATATACTTTATTATGGTGAGGAGTGGTCTCAACTTGCCATAAAAATGAGTGAAAAACAGTTTGCAAAAGATCAAAAGAAAAGATAGAAAAGAAGTGATCAAAAGAGCAAAGAAAGGTGAAGAAAAATATGTACATATGACCACTACAACTAGCTTATTTGGTGTATTACATTTTACTTGCAGTTGAATATGTTTTGGGGCTGTAAAATTGATTGTCCAGTAGCTTAGTCATGTCTTTAATGCTAAAAGAGTGGCCTTTGTGTACTATTAGTGGTTTTTTTTTTTGGTTTTGTTAATATATTCTAGTTCTTTAGGTGCTCCTTTGTGTGTTCTTAACCTTTGTTTCTAGCTCTTTTTTATTTTCTTGTTTGTCTTAATACTCACAGTTTTGTCACACACCATTTTCTTTTTGAGTTGCCTTGCTTCATTTTAGACCTTTTCTTGCTTTGCTCCTTGGATTCTCTTCTCAACTTTAATGTGTTTTTGTTGTAGGCTCTCTCTTTTGAGGTGAACCAATCCTTGACGTAGCATCTTAGAGGGTGGAAACCTATTTGGAGCTTGAAGCCTTGAAAAGAGACAAGAAGAGGAGGATTGGAGAGAAGGGCTTCTTTTTTGTTGTATTCACAAATTCTTTCTTTGAGTTGTAATTTTTATCTACTTTCTTCTTTGTAACTTTGGCTTAATGAGGTGTCTTAGGAGAACATTTGGTGTTTAGTCTCATGTCCTAATTAGAATCTTATACTCTATTGTGAATTGCTTTTAGTTGGTTAGTGTTTTGAAGATTCTAAGTGCCTCCTAAGCTTACCATTAGGTTGCATAGATTAGATTCATTGTTTTCTTTGATTGTGTGTCTACTTTCATATCAAACTTAATTCCCTTTGATAAGTTTGGTGCAATAGAGTTTGAGGTAAACTTTGGCTAGGAAAGACTTGATTATTAAGTAATTTTTTGTGATTCACCACTTTTTTCCTGAAAGTGAACTTGAGCTTCTTTCACCACTTTAAATCTCTTAAGGAATTCGTTTTAAAATACAAGTTTTTGTTTGTGCATATCATATAAAAAAGCTTAAGATGTCTAGAGCTCCTTCTTTTCAAATTTATAAAAACTCAAGTTAATAGGGTGCAAAAAGTCGAAACCACATTGCCCAAGAACTTAAGTCATTAAAATTTGGAGGAAGCAAGAGACCATTTTAAAACAAAAAGAGAAAATTGAAAGAGAGGTCCATCTTTCCATCTTTGAAGAAAAGCTTAAGATGTTGAGGCATACTTAGATTGAGAAATGAAGGTAGAACAACTCTTTGAGTGATGGCTTTCCTCGAAGCTTACTGGAATCCATGGTGGAAGATTATGAAGACATGAGGTTGAGTGGTGCAAAGTTAATAAAATGCAGGATTGAGATGTTTTAGTTTGATTTAGGCGAAGGAATACTAAGAGAGGTGAAGCCAACTCCTAGGAAAGAAAGCTAAAGTATTCTAGAGAGGATGTTACACTAAGGTAACCTTAATCAAGAGGAACGTACACACAATTGGATAACATTTCATTATTTAAATTCAAGCTTACAAGAGGTAGAAACTTTTATTTATAGGCTAAGAAACCTTAAAAGGAGAGCTAAAAACCATTCAAACTAGTCTAGAAATTTTATTTTTTGAAACAAAAGAGAGCATGCTTAAAGTGTGACTTTCGACCTAAACAATCACATGTTACACACCATGAGGTGCTAATGAGGAAGCTTTGCCCTCAAGTTTTTCTCAAATCAGGGAGAGATTGTTGGCACAAGTAAGCTTAATGTAGGATTTGATCAAGCAAAGAGCATGAAGATCACAAGTGTTTGATGAAGATCGATGAAGATCTACTTGAAGATCATGTTTCTATAGTGCTAAATTGTAAATGATGTTTTAAATGTAATGGTTACATCTTATATCAGGTTAGTAGGCTATATGATATAGGTTAGATCTGTTGTTTGTCTTAGTGTGTCCTTTTTAATATGTTAAAATGTGTTTGAACAGGTTAATAGACTTGTTGTATATAGTTTCTAGTATGAATGTATTCAGTTGAATTGTTTTTCAATCGACTGATTTCACTTAAGTCAAGTGAAATCAATACTGATTGTATGAAAAATTCAACTGATTGATTTCACTTAAGACCGAACTATATAAGTTGTGTTTTCGAGAGTAGTGGTACGATTATGAGTTTTTGAGCTCCTCTTTGCTTTGTCACCGAGCTTCTTTTTTCCTCCGGTGCCCATTTCGATCTGGATCGTCTCTCTCCGACGACCGCCACCACACTTTGTTCATCGTTCTGATCTGCCGTTGCACGCGCCCTCACGCGCGATTCCTTCCCGACGCATCTGTCTCACGCATCTGTCTCCTTTTGCGTCTTGCTCATTGTTCTGGCACGACCCACTTGTCGCCTCACCCTCTATCTCCTTCCTCACACCCAGACCCCCCTTTTGAGCCCATTTTAGGTACTTGTCCAATGGCTTCCTGATGAGTGCGTATTTTTGCCCTCATTCAATGTTTAATTCTGGGTATTTAATTGAATTTGTATGCTTAAAGAGTGATTTAATTGACAGTTATGATAATTAGGCTATTTGAGCTTGTGTGATAAAAATGTCTTAAAAAGTTATTTTTAGCTGCATAAATTATTTTTGGATATTTTAACATTTGTTGATGCAGCTGAAGTTAAGATTAAGCTCATTCAAGGTGAGAAAATAAATTGATTGAAGTTACAGAACACCTTTAAATCGGGCTGAAAATTAGCAAGTTTTGGAAAAATCACTTCTGCATCCTAGTTTTTACTTATACACTCCTCTCTTTCTAAATGGGTCTCACCAAAAACCTATTATGCACCCCCTAATATGTCTATTTACACCCTTCCTACCACTTAAACCCAACTCACTCAGATCATGCCAAGTGGCAATCCCCAACTTTTAAATTTGTCCAATTAAAACATTTCATGTGGCATTAATCCTTGCACATGCATGTGAACCAATCAGGGCGTGCCACGTCATCATCTTCAACCCTAGCTTCTACTCTTGGAAATCGTAGCAGCCTCCATCAGGTCAGCCGCGACAGCCGCTACTCTCGCCGGAACAGACCTGCACCTTCAACGTTGCACGTGTTCACCGCCACTCTTGCCGGAATAGACCTGCACCTTCAAAACTTCATCACGCCTGAATCACCACCACGCCAAACCACCATTCATGTGCATACCACGAACCAAATTGTGCAACGGAAGCACACACCAAAGACGCGAGTTTCGCCACTACAGCACTGTTTCTACATCTTCACCAAAAGCCACGAACCAGCGCGCATCTGAACCAGAAATGCAGTCCCTCGAGCAACCACAACGAATCAGATCTTCACGCACCACGCACAACTTCATCCCTGTCGGAAAACGCAAAACCAATAATCACCAGATGCAGCGGAACGAAGCAGCCACCGTGAACGCCAATACTGGACCGCTCACCATGACGCCGGAGGACCACCAAAAACCTGCACGAGTAAGCTGTCAATGGAGAACGCATAAACAACTGGTGCAAAACCTTCGTCGAAGCAGAAAATGCACCTGTTCGAACAACAAAGCTTCACACACCATTGATGACCATCAAAGCTTCATCCTTGTTGGCAGCAACGTCGTTGGAGCAACTACAAGCATATGCGAAACCCTAATTTGGGAGAGAGAAGGAGCTACCACGTGTCATCATCTCAATGCACACTGAAATGGTCAAAGTTGGTCAAATCTGGTCAAATTTGGTCAAAAAGTCAAAGATTGGTCAAAAGATAGGAGTTTAACTGCAAATATTGATATTTTTGGATGTCTCTGCAAAATTGGACTACAGGGTTAAAAATGGCTTATTGAGAAAATTAATGCAAATATTATTTGTTAATAATTTATCAGATATTTTTAAATAATTTATTTATTTAATTATATCATAAATTATTAACCAAACTATATTTGTCAAATAATTTAGATCTCTCCAAATATCTTTGAATATTTATCTTTATCTTTATTTTAAAAGATATTTGAGAGATTTTAGCAACCGAAAAGCCTAGTCCAAGTCCTATATAAAGAGATCAAGGGGGAAGTAGAAAAACAAGTTCGGGACTTCAGAGTTTTGGAACCCTTAGGGGGGCCTAATTTCGTTTCCTTTCTCTCTCTCTCTATTCTTCTTCTATTTTTATTTTGTATTCCATAGATTGCTAAACTTCTTGGGTTGATTCCATTGGAATTTCATTATGGATTCTGAGGTTAGAATGAAATAATTTCTTTGTTCTTTTTATTATTGTTGAGGTTTGCATTCATCTATGTCTTTTATCCTTGAGTCACGTAAGAAGTAATGATTTTAAATCTATATGCATGTTGATCATATAAGTCTAAGGGTTTTTAAATTGAATTAAGACTTCACTTTGATTTTATTTAGAAACTTTCATGTGATTAAATGAGTTTTTACCAATAATTGAGACTTTACTTTGGTTAAAGGTATTTACTCTAACTACAAATAATTGAGACTTTACTTTGATTAATTAAGCTTTTTATTTGTGAGGAGATAAAAGAATAGATATGATTAGGCATAGTAAAATTTGATTGAGATTGTACTTTGGTTGAATTTACTGTGGATAATCTAAAAGTTCTCACTTTTAATTGAGACTGTACTTTGTTTAAAAGTAAGCACGCCAACAAATTAATTAAGACTTTACATTGATTAATTTGTAAATCTACAACAATAATTAATTGAGCAATAATCTTTAGATAACCGATGATGAATCTATTTGGAAAAAGCAATGGAATCAATCTATTTTCTTTACAATTGTTTTTATCTCTTTTTATCTTTTCTATTTCTTTCTTGTTTATCTTAATTCTCTTATATATTATTTTATTAGACTAACTCTTTTGTATAGATTTTATAAAAACTAATTTGTTAAAAATCAATTCCGTGTTCATTGGGAGACGACTTTGGATTACTTTACCCTTTCTATTTTGTTGACTACTATCTTAGCAATACTGAAGTTGCTATAGTTTAGTAGTATTAATTTGAACGCGTCAACGACAACGTTATCACTTCCAAAAGCTCACACTCAAGTCGTTGTGGATATTGTGATAAACGCCCTCGTTGCAATTTTGGTCTACATTATGGCCATGCTGAGGCAAAATGACATACAAGGGCACAACAACAACACAAGAGAACTAATATTGCTCGTGTCAATCCTCCAAAACCATCAGATAAGGTTTCAATTTCAATTGATGCCTATAATGAGTTTCTCCAATACAAGGCAGCCATGTAGCCTACATAACATGTCGTTGTTATTGCTTTGTTTGGTAATCTTGTAGCCTGTATGTCTAAGTCCTCCTCCTTGGACCTTGGATTCCTGACTTCTGTGCCTCTGATCATATGTTTGCTAACAATCCCTTTTTCTCTCAACTCAATTATTTGGATTCTTAACCCTCCGTTACCATGACAAATGGCTCCCAAATAAAAGTTCATGGCATTGGTCAAACACGCCCTTCTTCTAATCTTACCCTAGATTTTGTGCTTTATATTCCCGATTGTCCTTTTAATTTAATCTCCATAAGCAAGCTCACTCACATCTAAAATTACTCTGTTCTTTTTTATAATAATTATGTTCTTGTTCCAGATCGGCATACCAGACAACGATTGAAGTAGGACATGAGTCTCGAGGATTAACTATCTGTCACAATTGGTTGCTTGTATCTCCACTATGTCTCAAGCTATTGAACATCAACGCTTAGGTTATCCTAATCCTACCAAAATGTGTCCCATATGCTTCCCAATCTTTTACACAATCTTTCACACATTGAAATTGATTTTCATTTATTTAGAGAAAAGGCGCTCTTTGAAGAAATCACTACTGATTTTGTTAACTCTAGCAATCAGCTGGCTGACATATTCACCAAGTCCCTTAAAGGCCCTAGGATTTAGTACATTTGTAACAAGCTTGGTGCATGACATATATGCTCCAGCTTGAAGGGAGTGTTAGAATATAATCAGCGGTTACAGATTTCTAGGAAATCAACCGTTACATAATCTCGTAAATTAGGGTGATTGATTCTATATTGATTGCCACCCTAAGAACAAGAGTCAAGCACACAACACCTTAGAGGATAATGTTCACATCCTAGCCTTGCTTCTACTTCAATCGACAGAACAACAAGTACTCCAACTTTAGTTGTTGTTGCCAATGCGTCAAACACCCCTAGTCACACCTCCCTTAACTCAAGTTCTTATTGAACCTATTTTAGCAACTTATGCTAGAGAATCTCCACTCTCTCAACTCAAGTGCCAAGAATGTACTTAAAGTCACACTTAAAGAGAACTCCCAAGACATGAATGATTGTGTCTTTGTAAATACGAATTGAATTAATGCAAGAGTGAAAAAAAATGGTGAAATCTGTTAATCTAACATTTGGTATCTTAGATCAACGTTATTTTTGTACCACAAACTTATTGAACTTAACCACTGCTTTATTGAACTCAAACTAGTTAGACTTTGTATATTCTACCAAATCCTTGTGGGTATGACATTTGTACATCAAACTACCCAATATACTTATTAATAAAGAATTGACTACATTGGAGCATCAACAATTTCTCAATTCTACTACTGTTCTTCATCTTTTAATTCCATTTCATTCAATTACAATGTCCTTTCTTACATGTTTTCTATTTATGAATCAATTGTGTAAATCCTACAAATTGGTATCCGCTACATGTACTTTGCTTGTCTAATGTAATGCTTATATGTGTAAAGAAAATTAATTTGTATTCATTTAACAAATACTAGACTAAATAAAAATACACCACTTAAATGTATTGTTTGTTAAATATACATGATATTTATGCAGTTAAAATGTTAATATACATGTAGATGTATGTAAGAGAACTTTGTTTATACTTTTATAACAAACTAAAGATAAGTTTTAATTTGAAATACAACACAAAACAAGCTAAACAATATTAGTTGTAGATTTATCAAAATTAAGTTACATGAAAAATTAAAGTAGACTAATCTCATTGTTACATGTTAAGTCTTCATTTTCTTGCTTTGAAAGAATAAAGGAAGTAAGGGTGAGTCTTTGTCCTATATCTAAAACTTCATCATAACATCTCGAAGTTTACAACATAATTATTCAAATGAACATGGAATTGAATGAAACAAGTTCTCCAAATTTTAGATTTTCATGAACTAATCATGCCAAAAAAATCAAGTTCACCACAAAAAGAAAATCATGACCATATATTTTGCATTCAAGATCTCACACTTACCACTATCAATCTTTCAATAACCATATCTATATAAGTTGAGTTCAAACTCATCATTAGACTCACCACATAGTCATCTTTTAAGTACTCGAGGCCCTTAGACATTGCCATTTTACCTTTCGAATCATAGTTGTCATACGCCAATATGGATAATGTCAGTATGCCATACGCTCTCACAAATGCAATGTGTATGTTACACCACCTTCCCAATCTAAAAGTATAATCAAGAGGATGGTCGAAAATAGAGTGTGAGGCTTGTAATTTGTTTTTACCTGGATAATTGTGTACATCAATCTAGGATAACCATATCATCACCCTCTATTCCCCCGGGTCTACCTATCTTCTTTTTGAACTTTATTGTAAGACCCGAAAAATTTAAATAACTAAATAAATAAATAATTAATAAATGCGGGCAGTGGGAGCTTCTATGGCATTAAATATTGATTGATATGATGTGGAAAAGTACTAGCTCAAGTGATTGAGAGTACTTTGATTGTATGAAAGGACTTGGGTTTAAGTCCTATGTATGCCAATTATGTGTTGTTTAATTTATTATTAATTTTTAATAATAATATGCATGATCATGTTGAGTGATAACATGATTATAGAATTAGGTATATTATCACAAAATATAAATTGGTTGAGTGGTTAGGCATTGATTTGATGATGAGCATGGTATGGGTTCAAACCTTGGTGACTCATATTTAACTTTCTTTTTGTTAAAAAATTAGTTGTGGCCTGAATATGAAAAGGTAGAGAAAACCCTAACAGAAGGGGCTGAAAAATAACTAAATAATGGGCTTTGAATAGCAATTAACCTCACCATAAAGCCAATTTCGTTTTTTTTTTTTTTTTGCATTTACCAACATTAAGGCAGCCTTTAAAAAGCAAATTCAGGTGAGAAGAGGGGTTTTTGGCATCTGTTATTGTGGCATAGGCAAAGGGATACGAAAATTTAGAGTGAATTGTGAGCTGATTTGGGAAAGAATCAAAGAGAGGACATTGGTGCTCAAGGGAAGACGCGTAATTCAAATTCTAAGCAAAGGAAAGTCCCAGGTAAGGGGAGCTGACTAGTTTAATCTCTTCCTTTGAAAGAAGATTTTAAGTTTTGTTTGATTGAATTATTGTTTACAATAAAAAAAATGTGATGCATTTGTTTTATATTTTAGAAATTTTGATTGTAATGGTGATATAGTATCACCAAATTTTTCTTTGAATGTTAAGTATGGGATTGATGAATTTTAGTGATACGAAATCTAATATAGCATGAATGTATTGAGGTTTTCTTAATTTGTGGGTGAATGATGCAAAGGAAAGGTTAGGGTTTATGTTTTTCTTTTACAGTGGCGTGACTTGGGGTGACACTCTAAAGCTTTCATTTTTTTTAGTCATATGAAAAAGTAGATAAATGTGGTGTTATGGTATCCTATAATATTTTAGGAGGATATTTTACAATATTTTCATATAGTAATTTATATAATATTAAAGAAAAAAAAGGAAACAAATTATCTACTTTTGGTGTAGAGTATCGATTACACTAAATAGTTTTTTTAATATAAATATATATATATATATATATATATATATATATTTATATATA